>Ga0307511_10001048_pt1 | contig 29421 bp, 25 predicted proteins | sample 13_EM_MG_FD_200266 | JGI IMG/M metagenome (GOLD analysis project Ga0307511, IMG submission 200266) | Populus trichocarpa ectomycorrhiza microbial communities from riparian zone in the Pacific Northwest, United States - 13_EM | ecosystem: Host-associated > Plants > Roots > Unclassified | place... | reverse complement strand
GGTGGATGCGGTGAGCGTGGTTACGCAAACGCCTGCGCATTTCGAGATCGCGCGGGACTTCCTGAACGCCGGCGCGCACGTACTCGTCGAGAAGCCCATCACCGAGACCGCACAGGAGGCGCGCGAGCTGATAGCGCTGGCGGCTCGGCAGAAACGTATCTTGCAGGTGGGGCACCTCGAGCGCTTCAACGCGGCGATCCTGGCTGCGGAGCCCTATCTGATCTCACCGCGTTTTGTCGAATGCCATCGCCTGGCGCCGTACCGCGAGCGCGGCACGGACGTGAACGTCGTTCTGGATCTCATGATCCACGACATAGACATCGTGCAAACCATCGTGGGCGTGCCGATCGAGACCATCGATGCCGTTGGTACACCCGTGTTTTCCGACGAAATTGACATCTGCAACGCCCGTATCCGGTTCACGAACGGCTGCGTCGTGAACGCTACTGCCAGCCGGGTCAGCTTCAAGACCGAGCGCAAGATGCGCGTGTTTGAAGATGCCGGTATCTATCTTTCGTTGGACCTGCAGCAGAAGATCATGACGTTGATTCGCAAGCGCAGCCCCGGCGATGTGCCCGGACCTTTGCCCGTGAGTATCGAGGAGCAGTCGCTGGAGCAGGGTGATGCGCTCAAGTCCGAGATCGAGTCGTTTCTCGACTGCATCCGCACCGGCCGGCCGCCGGTCGTGAGCGGTGAGGCTGGCCTGATGGCGTTGGAAACGGCCATGCGGATCACCGAGCAGGTGCACAAGTCGCTCGCCGAGCGCCCTCCCGCGAATCGTCCGAAGAGCTGAAGCTATGCCCGCCGTAGAACTGCTGGCCGATCTGCGAGCGCTCCTCGGCGAGCGGGGTGTCGTCACGGGCGAACGGCTGACGAGCCGTGTGTATGACCAGCATGTTGGGCCTGTGCGGGCCCAGGTGTTGGTTCGACCTGCCGATACCTCGCAGGTGTCCGCCGTCCTGGGTCTTTGTCATGCGCGCAGCCAGCCGGTTGTGCCGCATGGTGGCCTGACGGGGTTGGTTTATGGCGGCACTGCAACCGAGGGCGACCTCATTCTCTCGCTCGAGGCGTTGAACCGCATCGAGTCGGTGGATGTTGCGGGCCGCACCATGAGGGTCGAGGCGGGAGTGACGCTGCAGCGGGTGCAGGAGGAGGCAGAGCGTTTCAACTTGATGTTTCCGCTCGATCTGGGCGCCCGGGGCACTGCCACCATCGGTGGGAATATTTCCACCAACGCCGGCGGGATGCGCGTCGTGCGGTTCGGAATGATGCGCAATCTCGTGCTGGGCCTCGAAGTTGTCCTGGCGGACGGCACCGTGCTTTGCTCGTTGAACCGCATGTTGAAAAACAATGCCGGGTACGATTTGAAACAGTTGTTCATCGGCAGCGAGGGCACTCTTGGGATTGTGACGCGCGCCGATCTGCGCCTGGCTTCCCGGCCGACTTCCTCGGTTTCCGCGTTTGTTGCCTGCCGCGATTTTGGCGCCATCCCCGAGCTGCTGGGGATGTTGGATGCGCGCCTCGGCGGCCAATTGAGCGCGTTCGAAGCGCTCTGGCCGGAGTTCTACGAGCTCACGACCACGGCGCCGGCGCTCAGCTCGCCGCTGCTTCCGTACGGGCACGGCATGTATGTGCTCATTGAGGCGCTTGGGGCCGATCCCGCAACAGACCAGGAGCGGTTCGAGGGCGTGTTGGCCGATGCGCTGGAGCGCGAAGTGATCGTTGATGCGGTGATAGCGAAATCCGAGGCGGAGCGCAAAACCATGTGGGCGCCGCGCGAGGATGTGTTCCAGATGGATCGCTACGGACCTGCGCACAGCTTCGATGTGAGTCTCGCCATTGGCGACATGCCGCGTTATCTCGAGGTGGTGCGCCGTGCGCTACAGGAGCAGGTGCCGGGCGCGAAGAGCTGGGTGTTTGGACACGTTGCCGATGGCAATCTGCATATCGCCGTTTGCGCCGGAGACCCCCAGAGGCACGCTGCCACCTTTGAGGCGGTCGAGCGCTGTGTTTACGAACCGCTGCGCGGCATCACCGGGTCCATCTCGGCCGAGCATGGAATCGGGCTCGAGAGAAAGGCCTATCTTGAAATCTCGCGCACGCGCGCCGAGATTGCGACCATGCGTGCCCTCAAGGCCGCGCTGGATCCGCGCGCAATACTCAACCCCGGAAAGGTCATCGATGTCCACTGAGCCCGAGCATTTCAGGCGCAACCCGCGCCAGGTGACTGTCGCCGCCATCCAGATGTCCTGTGACTGGGATGCTGCCGGCAACATTGCCAAGGCGCACAAACTGGTGCGCGAGGCAGCCGCGCGCGGCGCGCAGATCATCCTGCTGCCCGAATTGTTCGAAGCGCCGTACTTCTGCATCGAGCAGGACAACCGGCATTTGAACCTGGCGTGCAGTGTCGATGAGAACCGGGCGGTGCGGTATTTCACTGATGTCGCGCGCGATCTGGGCGTCGTGCTGCCGATCAGCTTCTTTGAGCGGGCCGGACAGGTGTTCTTCAACTCGATTGCGATTCTCGATGCCGATGGCCGCAATCTCGGGATCTATCGCAAGTCGCACATTCCGAATGGGCCCGGATACCAGGAGAAGACGTACTTCAGCCCGGGTGATACGGGCTTCAAGGCCTGGAACACGCGGTTCGGCCGGATCGGCGTGGGAATCTGCTGGGACCAGTGGTTTCCGGAGACGGCTCGCTCGATGGCGCTGCTGGGTGCCGAGTTGCTGTTCTTCCCGACCGCCATCGGGTCGGAGCCGCCGCCGGCACTGCCGGTGAATTCCCGCGATCACTGGCAGCGAACTCAACAGGGCCACGCTGCCGCGAATCTGACGCCATTGATTGCTTCAAACCGCTACGGTGTGGAGCGCTCGTTCCAGGATCCTGAGGGTCTGTTCATTCGTTTCTATGGCTCATCGTTCATTGCCGACTCGACCGGCGCGAAGGTGGCAGAAGCGGGGGAGGAGGGCGATGCGGTGTTGACCGCCACCTTCGATCTGGAGGCGCTGGCGCAGTTGCGTAACAACTGGTTTGTGTTCCGCGACCGCAGGCCCGATCTGTACGGCAACCTGGTGTCGCTGGACGGGAGTGTGCCGGGCCGGTAGCGTGCCCCGCTAGGTAGCGAAATTGGTGGATTTCGCCAGAAATGCGTTCGGGTTTTCCGGCTGCGGTTCCCGGCCTTGCGGCCGGGAACCACCACTGGTGGAGGCGGGGGGACAGCACATCCACGGCTTTCGCCGCGGGCTGGACTATGCCTTCATCCGGGCGCTCAGGTGAACGCACGGATGCGGAGCGTGTTATCCGGCTGATCGAATCAGCTGGATCCTAGTGCCCGCCCAGGCTTTCGCCGTCGGCGAGTCTATGAGTCTCTACAGGGCAGGCCTGAAGTTGGCCCTCTTCCTACCCCTCGGCGTTGCCATGCCACCCCGAAAGGGTGCCGTCAGGTTTCACCGATGTGAGCTCCGTTATCAACCAACCCTCACGGGTTGGTGCGACCCTCGATCGAACCCCCGTCCGCAAGCGCTAGACACCAAGATCTACGTACATAGCTCACTCTTTATTTTCTCGCGTCACGCTACCCGAGGAGCAGGGAAAACGCTTCGCCAGCCACGGTAACTCTTAACGATCCGGCCCGTCGCACACCGTATCGCGATCCTATGAGCGCTTCCCCTGATTCAGTCGCATAGGCACGAACTGGTCAGAGGTCAGCTGCGTTTAGGCAGCTAGAGCGTAGTTGTCGTCGTTGGCAACTATGATTTGCAGCATTATTAACGAGGGCACTGCGCCTCGGCACGCACCTGGAGGTTCGCAACCCACGTCGAAACCGGTCGCCCCCAGTAAACATCGTCATCATACCCTAGGATTGGATCGGCCGGGCGAAGTTCAAGGCCGGGGCGGGACGCCCGCTGAAGGCAAGAGGGGCTGCGGCGGCGCCGCTAGCGATTGCGCATGATCCGCGCTTTGTCGCGCTGCCAATCGCGGTCCTTGTCCACCGCCCGCTTGTCGTGTTGTTTCTTGCCCTTGGCAAGACCAACGGCCAGCTTGGCGCGCCCGTTTTTCCAGTACAGCTCCAGGGGAACGAGGGTGTAGCCCTTACGCTCCACCGATCCGACGAGGCCCGACAACTCGCTCGCGTTGAGCAGGAGCTTGCGGGTACGCACTGGATCGGCAACCACATGGGACGAGGCTGAGTTCAGCGGCGAGATGTGTGCGCCGAACAGGAACGCCTCGGCGCCGCGCACGAAAACGTAGGCCTCTGCGAGTTGCGCACGCCCGGCGCGCATGGCCTTCACTTCCCAGCCTTGCAGGACCAATCCGGCCTCGTAGCGCTCCTCGATGAAATACTCGAAGCGCGCCTTGCGGTTCTCGGCGATCAGGCGTTCTGTTTTTTGCGGCTTGGCCATTTACAAAGGAACGGGCTGCGTTTTTTCGGCTGCGATTGTACCGTGAATGACAAGCCGCCGGTGTCTTGTGACAATTGCGGCATGCGAGAAATCAAGCATTCGGCGCTCGTCGCCCGGCCACCCGCGCGGCTGTTCGCCCTGATCAACGATATCGAGAGTTATCCGAGCTTCATCCCGTGGTGCACCCACGCCAAAGTATTGTCGAAGTCGGACCGCGAAATCGTCGCAACCATCGGCGTCAGGCAGGGTCCCCTGCAGAGCGAGTTCACGACTCGCAACGAGCTCGAGCCGGATCACCGCATCCTGATGCGCCTGGTCAGCGGGCCGTTCAAGATGTTGGAAGGCGAGTGGCTGTTGACACCCATTGCGCAGGGCGTTGATGGGGACGCCGGTTGCCGGGTTCAACTGGCGATGAAATTCGCGTTCAAAAACAGGCTCACGGCGGTATTGTTTGAGCAGAAGTTCGCCGAGACAGCTGCGTCACTGATGGACGCGTTCGTTGCGCGCGCGCGCTTTGCCGCCATGAGCGAGGGTGGCCGCAAACGATGCGTGGTGGCATATGCCACTCGTGAGCGGCAGTACCTGTGGGCTGTTGATGTGCCCATCGATGCGACGATCGCCGAAACCATTGAGGCGGCGCGTCAGCTTGCGGATGAGCCCGATGTACCGTGGGACACGGCGCCTGTTGGAATCTTTGGCGAGCTGCGCGAGCGCTCAGATCGCCCGGCGGAAGGTGATCGCATAGAGATCTACCGGCCCTTGCCCACTGACCCGCGCGACAGGCGCCGGGAGCGCGTCCAACGCGAGCGCAAGGGCCGCGGCAAGTGAATTCGTCACATCACCGGGAACTTGGAAACAGACGGTCCTTCTTCCGGTCCTTGCGGCGCCTTGTCGGGCACGTTGTTGCGCTCGAACTTGTCCACCTTGTCTTCCTTGAAGAACACGATCAGGTGACGCTCTTCGGGCCTTCCGAGGCGGCCCTTCTTGAAGTAGTACAGATAATCCCAACGCTCCTTGTCGAAAGCATCGGGAACCATGGGTGTACCCAGAAGGTAGCGGACCTGGCTGCGAGTCATTCCCGCTTGCAGCTGGTTTACTGTGCGCGCCTCCAGATAGTTTCCCTGCTGGATGTTCATGCGGTAAACGCAGCCTGACGTCGCTGCACAAGCAGCAGCGAGCGACAACAGCAGCACCAGGGTCCTGGCGCCGTAAATCGGGCTCGGGCCCTTAATTAGTGGTTTCATGCGGGTCCAAATGGGCAATAATGCGCGCGAATCATACCTTATCGCGAATCGTCCGCAGCTCGCGCCTTGCAGCGGACGTTGATTCGACGGAGAGCAGCAGTGGAAGGCAAAGACCTCCGCAAAGCCGGCCTGAAGGTAACGCTGCCGCGTCTCAAGATTCTGGAAATCCTCGAGAGCAGCACGACGCGACACCTTTCAGCCGAAGACATTTACCGCACGCTCCTCGATGGTAACGAGGATATCGGCCTGGCAACCGTTTACCGCGTACTTACGCAGTTTGAGGCCGCCGGGCTCGTTACGCGTCATCACTTCGAGGATGGCATGGCGGTCTTCGAGCTCAACCACGGCACCCATCACGATCACATCGTGTGTCTGGACTGCGGCAGGGTCGAAGAGTTCATGGATTCCGGTATCGAAGAGCGGCAGACCTCGGTGGCGCAGCGTCTCGGGTTCACGATCCGCGATCACTCGCTGATCATGTACGGGCATTGTCGGCGGACGAATTGCGCGTACCGGAAGAAGAAAGCTAGCTGATTGCCGCGGGGGCCCGTCGAGAGGGGGCTCCCATCACCTCAGCGTCGCTTGGCACCCGGCCGGGCGGCGGCCTTGGCGGCCAAGTCAATGACGTTGTCATCCGATGACCCCTTGCCCCCCGGCGATGCGGTGGCCTTGGTCGCTTGCGGAGCACCCTTGGCAGGCTCAGGGGAGGCCTTAACCGGCGGGGCAGCAGTATTGCCGATTGGCGCTGCACCTCCGGCCGCCTGTGGAGTGGCTTTGGCCGGTGGGGCACCAGCCTTCACTGGTTGCACAGCGCCGCCCACTGCCTGCGGAGTGGATTGGGCTGTCTGGGTGGCAGCAGCCTTACCCGCCTGCGGAGTTCCCTCAGATGCCTGGGGAGCGGCTTTGGCAGCCTTGCCCGGCGGCACAGCGCCTTCGACGGCCTGCGCAGCGCCCTTGGCGGGTTGCGCCGCGGCCTTACCCGCCTTCGCACCCGGAGCCACTCCCTTGGGCAGCTCCGTGGCAGTGGCCCGAGGGTCAAACCCCAAAGCCTTGGGCTCAACACCCGCGTCCTTCGCCGATTGCGCGGCGATTTTCGCCTGCGCCAATAAGTCCTTCGCCGTCAGGGCGGGCATCTTGTCGGTTGGGGACGGGTCGGGCGGCAAATCCACGTGCGTTCGCAGCATCTCCCGCGCGTGCTCGCGTGCTTTGCCCGTTACTTCGATCCCGCCCAACATGCGCGCGATCTCTTCCACGCGATCCTGCGCCCCGAGCTCAGTGAGGGCGGTGCGCGTCGTGCGGCCGTCCGTCGACTTTGCGACGCGCAGGTGATGATGTCCCTGTGAAGCAACCTGCGGCAGGTGAGTTACGCACAACACCTGTCCGCCTTCACCCAGCGCACGCAGCTCGCGGCCCACAATCTCCGCGACCGCGCCACCGATTCCGGAATCTACTTCGTCGAACACCATGCAGCGCGTCTCACGCGCAGCACATGAGACCTGTACAGCCAGAGACAACCGTGAAAGCTCGCCGCCCGAGGCCACTTTCGCCAGCGCACGAAGAGGTTGCCCCGGATTCGCCGTCACGCGAAATTCGATCTGATCGATGCCGTGTTGTGCGGGCTCCGCGGTCTCTTCCTGAGTCACTTCAACCTGGAAGCGCCCGCCAGACATGCCGAGCGTCTGCATTCGGGTCGTGATGTCTTTCGCCAACGCGCGCCCGGCCGTAGTCCGCTTTGCGGACAACTGCGCGGCAAGAGTCTTGAACTCTGCCAGTGCGGTCGCGAGATCCTTGCGCAGCACTGCCAGATCCATATCGGCCCGCTCCACCGACTCGAGTTCCGAGACCAGCTCCGCGGTGCGTCCCACGAGCTCCAGCGGTGCAACGCGGTTCTTACGCGCCAACTCCTCGATGGCCGCAAGGCGCCTCTCAACCTCATCCTGTCGCGTGGTATCGAGCTCGAGTCCGTCCCGATAGTGGGTGAGCTCCCGTGCCGCCTCGCGAATCTGGATGGCCGCTTCCTCCACCAAAGGCAACATGGCCCCCAGTTTCGGGTCGACCACCTCGAGCCCGCGAAGAGCCTGCAAGGCCCGGCTCACTCCGGCGTGTGCGCTGCCTTCTTCGCTTTCGTAGAGCAACTGCAGCGCAGTCTGGGTGGCTTCCGCGAGCTTGCCGCGATTCGCGAGCCGCACCCGCTCATCGACGAGGCTCTCGAATTCGCCCTCTTTGAGCTGCAGCGCATTCAGCTCCGAGACCTGGTAGCGCAGCAGCTCGAGCTTCGCATCGCGGTCGCGCGCCTTGCCTTCCAGCTCCAGGGTGCGGTTCAACAACTCGAGCCACACGCGATGTGCGATTCCAACCTGACCGGCCGCAGGCTCGAGCCGGCCGTAGCCATCGAGCAGCTCGCGCTGCGCGACACTGCGCGTCAGCGACTGAAACTCATGTTGGCCATGGATGTCGATGAGGATGTTGCCTGCCTCACGCAGCAACGTTACGGCAACCGCCTGGCCGTTCAGGTACGCACGCGAGCGGCCATCGCTGCCGACGACGCGACGGATCGAAAGCTCGTCACCGCCAGTGATCGACTGCTCTTCCAGCCAGCGCTTCAACTCCCGTGGTGTGCGGGTCAGATCGAAGGTGGCGGTAATCTCCGCGCGCTCGGCTCCGTGCCGGACCACTTCGGCCCCGGCCCGTCCGCCTGCGAGGAGCTGCAGGGCGTCCACCAGGATCGATTTGCCCGCGCCGGTCTCTCCGGTGAGCACCGTCAGTCCGGGATGCAACTCCAGCTCAATGGCGTCAATGATCGCGAAGTCGCGGATCTGCAAGTAGGTCAGCATGGTGCCTATGTTATCAACAAGTGGTTACCAACAACCCTAACGCTCGAAACTGCCCCGGCCCCAATGAAGCTTGGAGCGCAACAGCCGGTAGTAGTCATGACCCCCAGGGTGCAGGAGTGTGATTGTCTCCTTGGCGGCCTTGATGATCAGCCGGTCGCCCGGCTCCACCTCGCCCAGGACCGTGCCGTCACAGGTCACCTGCGCCCGTGTATCCGGTCGTTCGAGCAACTTCACCTCGACCTCGGATCGCGCGGACACGACAATTGGCCGGTCCGACAAGGTGTGAGGGCAGATGGGAGCCACCACGAGCACATCGAGGTGTGGCTCGACGATGGGACCTCCGCAGGACAGAGCATAGGCGGTCGAGCCGGTTGGGCTCGCCACGACGATGCCATCGCCTGCGTGCGTATTGATGTAAGTTCCATTGAGATGTGTTTCAAAATCGAGCATACGGCCGGTCACCAGCTTCTGCATAACAACATCGTTCAGCGCCAGCGTCTCGACAAGCGTGCCATTGGCATAATGCAGGCACGCCGCAAGCAACGGCCGCTCGTCCGCCTGCAGGCTTCCCTGCAGCGCCGCGTCTATGCAGGGAAACATGTTCTGCGGCATGACGTCTGTCAGGAAACCGAGCCGGCCGCGATTGACGCCCAGCAGCGGCACCCCGTGGCGCGCCACGAGCCCGGCGGCGTACAGGAGGGTGCCGTCACCGCCAATCGCGATGACGAGGTCCGCATGCGCGCCGATCTCCTTTTCGGGTATCCGCACGATCCCGGCGCTATCGTCGGACCAGGTCGTCTCCTCGCTGACAATGACCTTGACCTGCCGGGACAGCAGGTGGGGGATCAGCGCATTGACGGATTCCGCCACACGCGGGTCGGTGAATCTGCCGACCAGCGCGCACAGTCGCACGGGAAAGCCCATCGGGTGCCTTTGGTTCACGCCTCGCGGCCATGCGAGGCGCGCCTTTGTAGCACGACCCTGTGGCAGGGCCAATGCGGCCAATGTGACAGCTTCCGCGAGGTTCGCTGCTGAGGTCCGGCGAATGCCCTCCGGATCTAAGCCACCGGGCGGACAGTCGAAGAAAATGACGATTGCTTGACGGTGGGGGCCGGCGTCGCTAGCGTGGCTGATGCAATGGTGCAACCGATAAAGTGACGCGCTGATCAATCCATGGCGCACGAAGGTCGAGAAGCCGAGGGACTGAGCGAGCGCGCTCAAACCCTCCTGCGGGTCCTGATAGAAAGCTACATCCGCGACGGGCAGCCCGTCGGGTCCCGCGTGCTTTCGCGCGATTCGGGACTCGAGCTGAGCTCAGCCACGATTCGCAACGTGATGGCGGATCTCGAGGAGTACGGCTTCGTCTCCTCACCGCACACCTCCGCGGGCCGCATTCCCACCGACAAGGGCTACCGGTTTTTTGTCAACACGCTGCTGCGCATGCAGCCGCTGGATGAAAGCGCAGTCGCGGAGATCCGGCGCCAGGTGGAGGATGGCCGGCGCGAAAATGCCAAGGACCTCATCGCTTCTGTCTCGCAGTTGCTTTCGACGGTGACGAAGCTCGCGGGCGTGGTGACCGTGCCGCGTACCCAGCAGGCCTCCATTACACACGTCGAGTTCGTCGTGCTGTCGGAAAACCGGGTGCTCGCGGTGCTGGTGTTCGATGACCGCGAGGTACAGAACCGCATCATCCAGCTCGAGCGCTATTACTCCCCGGATGAGCTGCGGCGCGCCTCGAACTATCTGAACGAACAGTTCCGCGGCCGCACACTGACGCAGGTTCGCGAGGAGATCCTGCGCCAGCTCGCCGAAACCCATGCGCACATGAACCAGATCATGCTGGATGCGATATCCGTCGCTCAGCATGTGTTCGAGGCGGGTGAGGGCGAGGATCGCCTCGAGTACGTGATCAAGGGCGAGACGAATTTGATGGGCGTGGCCGAGCTCACCAATGTCGAGAAGCTGCGGCGCCTGTTCGAGGCATTCAACGAAAAGAGAGATTTTCTGCACTTGCTCGATAACAGCCTGAAGGCCCAGGGCGTGCAGATTTTCATCGGCCATGAATCGGGGTTTCAGATCCTCGATGATTGCAGCGTGATAACGGCCCCGTACGCGGCCGGCGACGCTGTGGTTGGAGTAGTCGGCGTGATTGGCCCGACGCGGATGGCCTACGAGCGGGTGATCCCGATCGTGGACATGACGGCAAAGTTGCTCGGCGCCGCCTTGAACTCCCGGCGCTGAACCGCAAGTAAGCGACGTTTACCCGACCAGAGCCGTTTTCAGGCATCCTTCGCGCCCGCCTCCGAAGGGGGGCGAAGGCTCATTGATTTGCAGGAGGTTTCCGGATGAATAGCGACGAGGCCGGACAGGAGCGGACAGGCGCCGGTGAGCCCACGACCGTGCTCCCCGAGACAGCCGCCCAGCTGGTCGAGCTCGAGCGGCTTCAGCAGGCTCTGACCGAAGCTGAGGAGCGGGCTCGCAATCACTGGGAGCAGTATTTGCGCGCCGTCGCCGATCTCGAGAACGTCCGTAAACGGGCGCAGCGCGACATCGAGGCGGCCAATCGCTACGGCCTCGAGAAGTTCGCCGCGGAGCTGCTGCCTGTCCAGGACAGCCTGCAGCTTGCGGTGCAGAACGCCGGCAAGGCGGACGTGCGCAGCCTGGTCGAGGGACAGGACGCGACCCTGAAGCTGCTGACCAAGGCCCTCGAAAAAATCGGCGTCGTGCCCATCAATCCGGTTGGGGAGCCCTTCGATCCGGCACGGCACGAGGCCATGCTGGCCCAGGAGTCGGCGACCGCGGAGCCCAATTCCGTGCTGCAGGTCGTGCAGCCGGGGTACGAGCTCAATGGTCGGTTATTGCGGCCAGCCCGCGTGATCGTCTCCAAGGCGAGCGGCTGACCGGACGCAAGCGAGGCGGGGGCCCCAAGGGGTCCGAACTCGCGTTTTTTTGCAATTGCCTCTACTTGAATAGGTAGGGGCAAGCACCCAACAAGTGCAGCTAGTCGAACACAAAATGCTTTCTTGCGGAGTAAACCAATGGCTAAGGTAATCGGCATCGACCTCGGGACCACCAATTCCTGCGTGGCCATCATGGAGGGCGGGAAGCCTCGCGTGATCGAGAATAGCGAGGGCGACCGTACCACTCCTTCTGTCATCGCGTTCAGCAAGGACGGCGAAGTACTCGTCGGCCAGCCGGCGAAGCGCCAGGCTGTGACGAATCCGCAGAACACGCTATTCGCGATCAAGCGTCTCATCGGCCGGAAGTTCGACGACGAGATCGTGCAGCGGGACATCAAGATGGTCCCGTACAAGATCGTCCGCGCCGACAACGGCGACGCATGGGTCGAGGTTCAGGGCAAGAAGATGGCCCCCCAGGAGATCTCGGCGCGCGTGCTCATGAAGATGAAGAAGACCGCCGAGGACTATCTCGGTGAGCCGGTCACCGAGGCCGTGATCACCGTGCCCGCGTACTTCAACGACTCGCAGCGCCAGGCGACCAAGGATGCCGGCCGCATCGCCGGCCTGGACGTCAAACGCATCATCAACGAGCCCACTGCCGCATCGCTCGCCTACGGCGAGGACAAGCAGGGCAAGGACCGCAAGATCGCGGTGTATGACCTGGGCGGTGGCACGTTCGACATCTCCATCATCGAGATTGCAGAAGTCGATGGCGAGCGCCAGTTCGAGGTGCTCTCGACGAACGGCGACACGTTCCTGGGTGGTGAAGACTTCGACCTGCGCATCATCAATTTCCTGGCCGAAGAGTTCCTCAAGGAGTCCGGCGTTGACGTGCGCAAGGACCCGCTCGCCATGCAGCGCCTGAAAGAGGCTGCGGAAAAGGGCAAAATCGAGCTGTCTTCGACCCAGCAGACCGACATCAACCTGCCGTACATCACGGCGGATGCCTCAGGGCCCAAGCATCTCAACATCAAGCTGACACGCGCGAAGCTCGAGTCGATCGTCGAAGACCTCGTGCAGAAGACCATCGGTCCGTGCCGTACTGCGATGAAGGATGCCGGAACGTCCTCGAGCGATATCGCCGAGGTCATCCTGGTGGGCGGCCAGACGCGCATGCCCCTCGTGCAGAAGTACGTAAAGGACTTCTTCGGCAAGGACCCGCGTAAGGATGTGAATCCGGACGAGGCCGTCGCAGTCGGTGCAGCCATTCAGGGCGGCGTGCTCGCTGGCGAAGTGAAGGACGTACTGCTGCTCGATGTCACCCCGCTGTCGCTCGGTATCGAGACGCTCGGCGGTGTCATGACGAAGCTCATCGAGAAGAACACGACGATTCCGACCAAGGCAGCGCAGACCTTCTCGACGGCCGATGACAATCAGACTGCGGTGACCATCCATGTACTGCAGGGTGAGCGTGATCGGGCCCAGGACAACAAGTCACTCGGCAAGTTCGATCTGACGGAGATCCCGCCCGCGCCGCGTGGTCTGCCCCAGGTCGAGGTCTCCTTCGACATCGACGCGAACGGCATTCTGAACGTGTCGGCGAAGGACAAGGCCACCGGCAAGGAGCAGAAGATCATCATCAAGGCCTCCAGCGGGCTCACCGAGGATGAGATCAAGCAGATGGTCCGCGATGCCGAGGCTCATGCGGAGGAAGACAAGAAATTCCGCGAGCTGGTGGACGTCCGCAACAAGGCGGACGGCATGACGCATTCGGTGGAGAAGACCCTGAAGGATCTGGGTGACAAGGTTGATCCGGCTGAGCGTGCAAAGGTTGAGTCGGCTATCTCGGATCTGCGCACTGCCCTGAAGAGCGACGACAAGGGCGTGATCGAAAAGAAGACTGATGCACTTGCACAGGCCTCAGCGGCCATTGCCCAACGTGCCTACGCCGCCGAGCAGGGCGCGGGTGCGGCTGGCGCCGGTGGTCCAGGAGCCGGGGCTGGCGCGGGCGCGTCGGGTGCCGGAGCACAGGGTAGCGCGGGGCGCGACGACGTAGTCGATGCCGAGTTTGAAGAAGTTAAGGACAAAGATCGCAAAGCTTCGTAAAGTCGAAGAGTCGCAACGCCGTAAGGCGCGAAACGCCAACGGGTTCACTGCAAAGTGAACCCCGTTGGGTACTGGCGTACGCAGCGCCGGTAGGATATTGGGTCTCCAGGGTCTGGCTTATCAGCGCATGTCCAAACGTGACTACTACAAGGTACTTGACGTACCCAAGACGGCGACGGAAGTAGAGATCAAGAAGGCCTACCGCCGCCTTGCAATGAAGTATCACCCCGACCGCAATCCCAACGACAAGGATGCGGAGGAACGCTTCAAGGAAGCCAAAGAGGCGTGCGAAGTTCTCACTGATGCTCAAAAGCGCGCCGCCTATGACCAATACGGACATGCGGGTGTCGAAGCCCATGCACGCGGCGGCGGTCGCTCCGGATTTGCCGGTGGCGACGCTTTCAGCGATATTTTCGGTGACGTGTTCGGTGACATCTTTGGCGGGGCGCGCCGGGGTGATGCCCGTTCCCAACAGTTCCGGGGCGCGGACCTGCGCTTCGAGCTCGAGCTCGATTTGGATCAGGCCGTGTTCGGCTATGCGGCCGAAGTTGAAGTCCCGCGGTTGTCCGAGTGCGATACCTGCCATGGCAGTGGCGCGGCGAAGGGAAGTACTGCGGCAGCTTGTGATACCTGCGGCGGCTCTGGGCAGATCCGCATCTCGCAGGGATTCTTCCAGCTTCAGCAGACCTGCCCGCGGTGCCGCGGTAACGGCACCATCATCAAGAACCCCTGCGACACCTGCCTCGGACAAGGACGGGTACGCAGGACGCGCAAGCTATCAGTCAAGGTTCCCGCGGGCGTCGATACCGGAGATCGGATCCGCCTGAGTGGTGAAGGTGAGGCGGGCCGTAACGGTGGGCCGGCTGGCGACCTCTATGTAGAAGTCAGCGTGCGCGAGCACGCGATTTTCGAACGGGACGGTGAGCATCTGAGCTGCGAGGTACCGGTCAGCTTTGCGACCGCCGCACTCGGCGGCACGGTTGAAGTTCCCACACTTGACGGTGATGTCACATTGAAGGTTCCGGCCGAAACACAGTCGGGCCGCGTTTTCCGCCTGCGCGACAAGGGCGTGAAACCCGTGCGTGGGGGCCCGCGCGGCGACTTGTTTTGCCGCGTCGTGGTGGAGACGCCAGTTCACCTTTCACCCGAGCAGCGGGAACTCGTCCGTAAGCTCGAAGAGACCCTCAAGCAGGACTCAACTCGCCACGCACCTCGTGAGCAGGGTTTCTTCGAGGGCGTGAAGCGCTTCTTTTCCAGCGGCACGCGGTGATTCGCGCCGCCATCATCGGCGTCAGTGGCCGAATGGGCCGTCAGCTGGTACGCGCTGCGGACGAGTTTCCAGGCGTTTCCATTGTCGCTGCCGTCGCCTCACCGGCGAGCCCGGTAATCGGGCAAGACGCGGGCGAGCTCGCTGGTATTAAGGCCATCGGTGTGCGTGTCACCAACGACTTGGCGGCCGCGTTATCTGCGGCCGATGTCGCAATCGACTTCTCGGATCCACGCGTGACGGAATCCAACCTGACAGCGTGCCGGCTCGCCCGCAAACCGCTGCTCATTGGAACAACGGGATTTGCCGCTGATGTGACGGCCGCTTTCGAGGCTGCAGCGAAAGACATACCTTTGCTGGTCGCCCCCAACACCAGCGTCGGTGTAACGCTGCTCATCGAGCTCGTCCGCCAGGCGGCTCGCGCATTGCCGGCGCAATTCGATATAGAGATCGTCGAGGCGCACCACCGGATGAAAAAGGACGCGCCCTCCGGGACTGCCCTGGCATTGGGCAAGGCGGCCGCCGAGGGCCGGAACCAGCCCTTCGACGGGTCGGGGGCCACAGTCCGCAAGGACTGTATGGCGCGCCAGGACGGCGAAATTGGGTTCGCGGTCGTCCGTGGGGGCGATATTGTGGGGGAGCACGCCGTTCTGTTCGCCGGAATAGGGGAGAGCCTCACTCTGAGCCACCGTGCCACCGACCGCGCCATCTTCGCCCGCGGGGCTCTCCAGGCTGCTGCCTGGCTCGTGTCCCAGGCGCCTGGCAGATATTTCATGCGCGATTTAGTTACTTATAAATCAGGTAGTTGAGAAAAACGCTGCGGAGTTTTACCCCCTTTCCGGACCGTGTCCTGCATAAGATTTTCCGTGGACACATCGCACCGGGTGCCCGTAAAATTTCCGCCTAATCCGAGTTCGGGTTAGTCCAATGCAAGGCGGGAGGATGTTCGCGAGAACTCCTCCCGCTTTGTATATCTACCCCTCGCACACAGTTCTTATTCAGTAGGGGACCGACAATAGTGACCTCAACCGCTGTGCTGGCGCTGGCGGATGGAACGATCCTCCGCGGCCAGTCAATCGGAGCCAAAGGCAACACCACCGGCGAAGTCGTTTTCAACACCGCATTGACGGGTTACCAGGAAATTCTCACAGACCCGTCGTACGCCCGTCAGATCGTCACTCTCACTGTTCCGCACATAGGCAACACGGGCACTACACCCGAGGATCTCGAGGCAGCGCAGATATACCCTGCGGGCCTCGTCATTCGCGATCTGCCCATCCTGCGCAGCAACTGGCGCTCCAACGAGTCATTGTCGGAGTTCCTGGAGCGCGGCCGCGTCGTCGCCATCGCGGGAGTGGACACTCGCAAGTTGACTCGCATCCTGCGCGAGAAAGGTGCGCAGTCCGGGTGCATCATGACCGGCGAGCAGGTGGACGAAGCCGCCGCGGTCAAACTCGCGCGCAAGTTCCCGGGACTGAAGGGAATGGATCTGGCAAAGGTCGTGACGGCCAAGCGCAGCTACCAATGGAACGAGGGCAGCGTGTGGCCTGAGAACCCGCGGGCGCCGATCCGTTCCCACCAGCGCATGCACGTCGCCGCCTTCGACTTCGGGATCAAGCGCAACATCCTGCGCGTCCTCGCCGACTTCGGCTGCCGTGTAACGGTCGTCCCGGCACAGACCAGCGCCGAAGAAGTGATCGCCCTCAACCCCGACGGTGTGTTTCTTTCGAACGGGCCGGGAGATCCGGAGCCGTGCGACTACGCCATCAACGCCACGCGCAAGTTGCTCGATACGGATCTTCCCGTGTTCGGCATTTGTCTCGGCCACCAGATCCTCGGACTTGCAACGGGCGCGCGCACCATCAAGATGAAGTTCGGTCATCACGGCGCGAATCATCCCGTGCAGGATCTCGACTCGGGACGGGTCTTCATCACGAGTCAGAATCACGGGTTCGCCGTGGATGAAAGCACCCTGCCGTCGAACGTGAGAGCCACTCACCGCTCTTTGTTCGATGGCACGCTGCAGGGAATCGCGCTGAAGGACAAGCCGGCGTTCAGCTTCCAGGGCCACCCGGAGGCGAGCCCGGGTCCGCACGACCTGAAGCCGCTGTTCGAACGCTTCAATCACCTGATGCTGCGCCGCCTGCAGGCGCAGCTGAAGGCGGCCGGAGGCCGCTAGCCCTTTGCACTATGCCTAAAAGAACTGACATTCAGAGTGTACTGATCATCGGGGCCGGCCCCATCATCATCGGCCAGGCGTGCGAGTTTGATTATTCGGGCGCGCAGGCCTGCAAGGCCCTTCGCGAGGAGGGCTACCGCGTCATCCTGGTGAACTCGAACCCGGCCACCATCATGACCGACCCGGAGATGGCGGATGCCATCTACATCGAGCCGGTCAACTGGAAGACGGTTGCCCGCATCATCGAGAAGGAGCGCCCGGATGCGCTGCTGCCGACTATGGGCGGACAGACTGCGCTCAATACAGCCCTGGACCTCGTGCGCGAGGGCGTGTTGGAGAAATATGAGGTTGAGTTGATTGCCGCCTCGCGCGCGGCCATCGACATGGCCGAAGATCGCGAGCTGTTCCGCAATGCGATGCGCGAGATCGGGCTCGAAACCCCGCGGTCATCGATCGCCCGCAGCCTCGAGGACGCGCTCGAAATCGTCAGCGATACCGGCTATCCGGCCATCATCCGCCCCTCGTTCACGATGGGCGGCTCGGGTGGCGGCATCGCCTATAACCGCGAGGAGCTCGAAGCGATCGTGGCGCGCGGCCTCGATGCCTCGCCGACCAAGGAGGTGCTGCTCGAGGAGTCGGTGATCGGCTGGAAAGAATTCGAGATGGAAGTGGTGCGGGATCACAAGGACAACTGCATCATCATCTGCTCGATCGAGAATTTCGATGCCATGGGTGTGCACACCGGCGACTCCATCACGGTCGCCCCGGCCTTGACGCTCACCGACAAGGAATATCAGCGCATGCGCGATGCCTCCATCGCGGTGCTGCGCAAGATCGGTGTCGATACCGGCGGCTCGAACGTGCAGTTCGCGGTCAACCCGCGCGACGGCCGGCTGTTGGTGATCGAGATGAACCCGCGCGTGTCGCGCTCCTCGGCGCTCGCTTCCAAGGCAACGGGCTTTCCGATTGCTAAAATCGCGGCGAAGCTCGCTGTCGGTTACACCCTGGACGAGTTGAAGAACGACATCACCGGTGGCGCGACGCCGGCCTCGTTCGAGCCCTCGATCGACTACGTCGTCACGAAAATTCCGCGCTTCACGTTCGAGAAGTTTCCGGCGGCCAACGACCGCCTGACCACGCAGATGAAGTCCGTGGGCGAAGTGATGGCCATTGGACGCACCTTCCAGGAGTCACTGCAGAAGGCGCTGCGTGGGTTGGAAACAGGCCTCGATGGATTGACCGAGCAGTTCGCATTGCCACTGTCCGATGAGGACCAGGACAAGCTCGCCTACGAGCTGCGCGCCCCGGGCGCCAACCGGTTGTTGTACACCGCGGATGCATTCCGCGCGGGCTGGGCGTTCGAGCGCATCGCCGAGTTGACTCACATCGATCCGTGGTTCCTCGCCCAGATCGAGGATCTGGTCAAGGAGGAAGGGCTGGTCCGTTCGGAAGGGCTCGGCGCGCTCGACGCTGAGCGCATGCGCCTGCTCAAGCGAAAAGGTTTTTCGGATGCCCGGCTCGGAAAGCTCGCCGACATGCCCGAGAAGGCCATCCGCCAGAAACGTCACGAGCTCGATGTCGTGCCCGTCTACAAGCGCGTCGACACCTGCGCGGCGGAGTTCGCGACTTCGACGGCCTACATGTATTCCACCTACGAGGAGGAGTGCGAGGCCAATCCCACCGACAAGCGCAAGATCATGATCCTGGGCGGCGGACCCAACCGCATCGGCCAGGGCATCGAGTTTGATTACTGCTGCGTGCATGCGGCCCTGCAGCTGCGCGACGACGGGTTCGAGACCATCATGGTCAACTGCAACCCGGAGACCGTCTCGACCGACTACGACACGTCGGACCGGTTGTATTTCGAGCCCCTGACGCTGGAAGACGTGCTCGAGGTGATGGCCAAGGAAAAACCGGAAGGGGTCATCGTGCAATTCGGCGGCCAGACACCCCTGAAGCTGTCACGGGCGCTCGAGGAGGCCGGTGCGCCGATCATCGGGACTACGCCCGATTCGATCGACGTGGCAGAGGATCGCGAGCGCTTCCAGGCTCTCGTGAAGAAATTGGGCCTGAAGCAGCCGGCGAATGCAACCGCGCGTACAGAAGACCAGGCGGTCCGGTTGGCGCGTGAGGTGGGTTTCCCGTTGGTTGTGCGGCCTTCGTATGTACTCGGCGGCCGTGCGATGGAAGTCGTCTTCACTGAAGATGACCTGCGCTCGTACATGACTCACGCGATGAAGGTGTCAAACGACAGTCCCGTGTTGCTCGACCGATTCCTGGATGTTGCGATCGAGGTTGACGTCGATGCGGTATGCGACGGCGAGGACGTGTTGATTGGCGGCATCATGGAGCACGTCGAGCAGGCCGGTGTGCATTCGGGTGACTCCGGTTGCTGCCTGCCGCCATTCAGTCTCAGCGCGGAAGTACAGGCCGAGCTGCGGGAACAGACTCGCAAGCTTGCCAAGGCGTTGAACGTCATTGGCCTGATGAATCTGCAGTTCGCCATCCAGAACGGCATCATTTACGTTCTCGAGGTAAATCCGCGCGCTTCGCGTACGGTCCCGTTCGTGTCCAAGGCGACGGGCGTCCCACTGGCGAAGATTGCGGCCCAGGTGATGACGGGTCGCAAGCTGAAGGACCTGGGTGCGACGACCGAGAGAGTGCCGGTCTACTACTCGGTGAAGGAGGCGGTATTCCCCTTTACCAAGTTCCCGGAAGCCGACCCCATCCTGGGTCCTGAGATGAAATCCACCGGCGAGGTGATGGGCACGGGCCGTACCTTCGGCGAAGCGTATGCGAAAGCGCAGGCGGCCTCAGGCGTGACGCTACCCCGCAAGGGCGTATGCTTTATAAGCGTCCGAGACCGCGACAAGCCGGGCGCGGTCGGGCTTGCCAGCAAGCTCATCGAGCGGGGGTTTGAGGTACTGGCGACCGATGGTACTGCGCACGCGCTCAAGGAAGCGGGCATTGCCTGCCGTCGGGTGAACAAAGTGCGGGAAGGACGGCCGCATATCGTGGACATGATCAAGAACGACGAAATCGACCTGATCGTCAATACGACGGAAGGCAAGCAGGCGGTGCGCGAGTCGAATTCGATTCGCCGCGAGGCCGTCCACCGGCGGGTGACGTACTACACGACGCTGGCAGCAGGGCTCGCAACTTGCGAGGCTCTCGATCATGTCGATGATGTCGAAGTGAATCGACTACAGGATCTGCACAAAGAGGCAGTACGCGGATGAAGCGCACACCTATGACGTTGCGCGGCGCTGAGGCGTTGCGCGCCGAGCTCAGGAAGCTCAAATCGGAATCGCGGCCCAATGTGATCAAGGCGATTGCCGAGGCCCGTGGCCACGGTGATTTGTCCGAGAACGCTGAGTATCACGCGGCGCGTGAGCAGCAGGGGTTTATCGAGGGGCGGATCAACGAGATCGAGGCGAAGCTGGGGACGGCGGAGATTATCGATCCGAGCAAGCTGCCGAACAGCGGCAGGGTGGTGTTCGGGGCTGTCGTGGAGCTCGACGATCAGGACGACACGAAGAATCGGGTCGTTTACCAGATCGTCGGGGAGGACGAGGCGGATATCCGGGCGGGACGGATCTCTATTACTTCACCGATCGCGCGGGCATTGGTGGGGAAATCGGAGGGCGACGTCGTGGACGTCACCGCTCCCGGGGGGATCAGGTCGTACGAGATTGTGGCTGTGCGGTTTGAGTGATTCAGGCTCCCCTTAGCCGCTAAGCCGAGGCGTCGGGGATCATGATTTTCGGTAGCGTGGGGTTGGGGCGGTAGAGCACTGCCACGTTGCCGATTCGGTGGATCAGCGCACTGGCCGTACGCTGGGCTAGCCCGGTGAACAGGGCGTCGCGGGCTTCCCGATCGCCCCCACCGGGCGCTTTTACCTTGATCAGCTCGTGATCGTGCAGGGCCCGGGTGGTTTCTGCTGCGACCGCGTCGGTGAGGCCGGCGTTGCCGAGGCGAATGATCGGCTTGAGCTCATGGGCCAGGCCACGCAGGTGGCGCCGCTGCTTTTCGGAGAGCTCAGGTGCGGACGGGGGCGCGGCTTCCGGGGCGGCCTTGCGCTCGGCTCGTTGCTTCCTCGGTTTATTGGGGGTGCCGCCTGCCCGGACGCGCTTCGGTCTGTACAGGCTGCTTCCGGCGGGTCGCTCGGCGGCGGATCGGGCCGGCCGTGAGCGGCGGGCTGGGATGTGTTTCTGGTTCATGAGCGCCATTGTAAGCGGAACTTTATGGCTCAACGGCTCTTGAACCGGCGGTCCGCTGCCCTGATCAAGTAAACGGAGCCCCTTGGCGGGCCCGAGATGTAATAGCTGGCTAAGGACTTTCTGATGGTGTAGGTTGCTTTTAAGCCACCTCACCACGTGTCAATAGAGGTCGAACCCTTTGAACGATTTGACTAAAAATATCCTCCTCTGGGTGGTGATCGTATTGGTGCTGCTGGCGGTTTTCAGCCGCTACATGCCCACGGTCGGCCAGACGGAAGAGGTCCGTTATTCCACCTTCCTCGACGACGTCAAATCGAACCGGGTGGACTCCGTGGTAGTCCAGGGCGAGATGATCTACGGCGTCCGCAAGGACAAGACGCAATTCAAGACGTTTAACCCGGAGACCGACTACAGCGCCCTGATTGGCACGCTCGTGAAGTCCAATGTCGCCATCGAAGGGCGGCCGCCGAAGCAGCCGAATTTCCTGGCGCAACTGCTGCTGCAGCTGGCGCCGGCGCTCCTGTTGATTCTCGTCTTCGTCTACATGCTGCGGCAGATGCAGGGAGCATCGGGTGGCCGTGGGGCCATGTCCTTCGGCAAGAGCCGTGCGCGGCTGCTGGGCGAGGATCAGGTCAACGTCACCTTTGCGGATGTCGCGGGCGTTGATGAGGCCAAGCAGGAAGTCTCCGAGATCGTCGACTTCCTCAAGGACCCGGGCAAGTTCCAGAAGCTCGGCGGAAAGATTCCCAAGGGCGTGCTCATGGTCGGCTCTCCCGGCACGGGCAAGACGCTGCTCGCGCGCGCCATAGCCGGCGAGGCCAAGGTTCCTTTCTTCACCATCTCCGGTTCCGACTTCGTCGAGATGTTTGTGGGTGTTGGTGCGTCCCGCGTGCGCGACATGTTTGAGCAGGCGAAGAAGCACGCTCCCTGCATCATCTTCATCGATGAAATCGACGCCGTCGGCCGGCATCGTGGCGCAGGCCTCGGTGGTGGTCACGATGAGCGCGAGCAGACGCTGAACCAGTTGCTCGTCGAGATGGATGGTTTCGAGGGCAACGAAGGCATCATCGTCATCGCTGCTACGAACCGACCGGACGTTCTCGACCCCGCGCTGTTGCGCCCCGGTCGATTCGACCGGCAGGTGGTGGTTCCGCTGCCGGACGTGCGTGGCCGCGAACAGATTCTGCGTGTTCACATGCGTCGCGTTCCGCTTGCCGATGACGTCAAGCCGGCCCTGATCGCGCGCGGTACTCCCGGGTTCTCGGGAGCCGACCTCGCCAACCTGGTCAACGAGGCCGCATTGTTCGCGGCGCGCGCCAACAAGCGCATCGTGGGCATGGACGAGTTCGAGCGTGCGAAAGACAAGATCATGATGGGCGCGGAGCGGCGCTCCATGGTCATGAGCGAAGAAGAGAAGCGCATGACGGCCTATCACGAGGCAGGTCACGCGATCGTCGGCATGACAGTCCCCGAGCACGATCCCGTCTACAAGGTCACGATCATCCCGCGCGGCCGCGCGCTGGGTGTCACCCAGTTCCTGCCGGAGCAGGATCGTTACAGCCTCTCGAAGCGCCGTCTCGAGAGCGCAATCGCCACACTGTTTGGTGGCCGTATCGCCGAGGAGTTGATCTTCGGGCGCGAGGGCGTCACCACAGGCGCTTCGAACGACATCGAGCGTGCTACGGAGCTGGCGCGCAACATGGTCACGAAGTGGGGCCTGTCGGACAAGCTCGGGCCGCTGACGTATTCCGAGGAGAACGGCGAGGTTTTCCTCGGCCGCAGTGTCACGCAGCACAAGCTGGTGTCGGACGGTACGGCACACGCGATCGACGAAGAAGTGCGCAGCGTGATCGAATCCAACTTCCAGCGTGCCAAGCAGATCCTCGTCGGGGCGCTCGACAAGCTGCATGCGATGGCGGATGCCCTCGTCAAGTACGAAACCATCGACGAAGAGCAGTTGAAGGACATCATGGCGGGCAGGGTGCCGAAGCCGCCGAAGGATTGGGACGAGAGTTTGTCCAACAAGCCGCCGCCGAAGGCACCCGCTGAAGGGACGCCGGGCGGGCCCATCGGCTCACCGGCAGGCCAACACTAACAACTGAAGTCGGGGCGTACGCGCCCCGACTTTGCTTCGCCGATGCAGTCCTCGCAGCGAGGGTCCTACGGATGCTGCGGTGTGGATCCCAAACGATCGATTTGTCGCGGCCCGTGGTCATGGGCGTGCTCAATGTCACCCCTGATTCATTCTCCGACGGTGGGCAGTATCGGCAAGTCGATGCTGCCGTAAGCCATGGGTTGCGCATGGCTGAAGAAGGCGCGGCGATCATCGACGTGGGCGGCGAGTCCACGAGGCCCGGAGCGAATCCAGTAGCCGCCGAGGAGGAGATCCACCGTGTTGTGCCCGTTATTGAGAAGCTGCGTGGCCAAACGGACGCGATCATCTCTGTCGACACCAGCAAGCCACAGGTGATGCAGGCTGCGGCGGCGGTCGGCGCGGGGCTGATCAATGACGTCCGAGCCCTGTCCGAGGAAGGAGCCCTGGAAGCGGTGGTCGCTACCCAGTGTGCCGTCTGCCTCATGCACATGCAGGGGGATCCGCAGAGCATGCAATTGGCGCCTCACTACGACGACGTCGTGAACGAGGTCAACGCGTTCCTGGAGCAGCGCGTTAAGGTGTGCCGCGCGGCCGGTATGACTGCTGATCGCATCGTGCTCGATCCCGGCTTCGGCTTCGGGAAGACCCTGGAGCACAATCTGCGGTTGCTACGGCACCTGCGCCAGTTGGGCACCGGGTTGCCCATAATGGTCGGACTGTCACGCAAGTCGATTGTGGGGCGCCTTACAGGCCGCCCTTCAGGTGATCGGATCTATGGCAGTGTGGCGCTTGCCGTGATGGCTGTGATCAATGGGGCGCGAATTGTTCGCGTTCACGATGTTGCCGCGACTGTCGATGCGCTGAAGATTGTGAACGCGGTCCTGCAAGAGTGAGACAGTAATGGCTCGACGTTATTTTGGTACAGATGGCGTCCGCGGCACTGTGGGTGAACACCCCATGACCGTGGACTTCGCGTTGCAATTGGCCAGCGCCGCCGCGCGAGTGCTCGCTCCTGTGGGCGGCACCGTACTCATCGGCAAGGACACTCGGCTCTCGGGCTACATGTTCGAATCCGCCCTTGAAGCCGGATTCGTCGCGGCGGGCGTCAACGTGATGCTCATCGGGCCACTGCCGACACCCGGCATCGCCTACATGACCCGCCGTTTCAACTGCGACTTCGGCGTCGTCATCAGCGCCTCGCACAATCCATACGACGACAACGGCATCAAGTTCTTCGACGCTACAGGCGCCAAGCTTTCAGACGAACTGGAAGAGCGCATCGAGACAGAGTTGGCTCAGCCGCCGATCACGCGTATTTCGCGCAGTCTCGGGCGCGCAAGCCGCGTGGACAGATCGAGAACTCTGTATCAGGAGTTCTGCGCATCCACTATCGCGCCCGGCGTGGACCTTTCGGGCATGAAAATCGTCGTTGATTGCGCCAACGGTGCTGCGTACAAGGTTGGGCCGCGGGTGTTGGCTGACCTGGGTGCGGAGATTGTACCGATAGGCTGTTCGCCGAACGGACGCAACATCAACGACGGCTGCGGATCGACTGCGCCAGACCTGTTACAGCTTACGGTTCCGGGTGTCCGTGCGCATGTCGGACTCGGCTTGGATGGTGATGGCGATCGCGTCGTAATGGTCGATCACCTCGGCCGGATCGTAGATGGCGATCAGCTTCTCTATGTCATTGCCCGCGCGCGGAAGGAGGCAGGGACGCTCCGCACCCCCGTGGTTGGGACGGTGATGAGTAACCTGGGCCTGGAAGTCGCGCTTCGTGACAGTGGCATCGAGTTCCTGCGTGCTCCGGTGGGGGACCGCTACGTGCTCGCGATGCTTCGTGACACGGGCGGTACGCTTGGAGGTGAGACGTCGGGGCATATCCTGTGCCTCGACAAGACGACTACCGGCGACGGTCTCGTCAGCGCGTTACAGGTTCTTGGCGTGATGAAACAGACTGGCCGATCGCTGGCCGAGCTCGCCTCGGGCATGAAGAAGTTTCCGCAGGTTCTGCTCAACGTGAAAGTTGCCAAGCGCTTTGATCCATCGGCGGTCCCCGCGGTCCAGGAAGCCGTCCAAATGATCGAGAAGCGCATGGGTGGCGACGGCCGTGTCGTTTTGCGGGCCTCCGGTACCGAACCCGTCATCCGAGTGATGGTCGAAGGTAAGGGCGAGAGTGCTACCCGCGCGGCGGCGACCGAGTTGGCGGAAGTGGTGAAGGCTGCCGCCGAAGTTTAGCGGGCAAAAAACCACACCGCGGAAATTGCTCCGGGCGCGCATGGCCCGGGGGCGCAGCCGAAGCGTAGCGGCCCAAAACGGCCCAACGCCACCTCGCTGGCAAAAACCACGCTTTTTGCCAGTCGCCAAATGAAGCACCTCGCTCAACTCTGCTGAAATCGCCCCCAACGCTACCTTGCTGGCAAAAACCACGCTTTTTGCCAGCCGCCAAATGAAGCGCCCCGCTCAACTCTGCTGAAATCGCCCCCAACGCTACCTTGCTGGCAAAAACCACGCTTTTTGCCAGCCGCCAAATGAAACGCCTCGCTCAACTCTGCAGAAATCGCCGTAGGCGATTTCTGCCCATAGACAATTTGCACCACGATGGGTCCGCCGCTATCATCGCGCGCCCGCGAAATCTGGAGGTCGGACAATGCGCCGCCCCATCGTCGTCGGAAACTGGAAAATGCACGGGTCGCGCGCCGAAAACGCGCGGCTGATCGAAGAGCTGGGGGCGCAATATCCGCCCGATCCGGCTGCGGATTGTGTCGTATGTCCGCCATTGGTGTACCTGCAGGAAGTAGGGCGGTTGTTGCGTGACACGCCCATGCACCTCGGCGCGCAGGACGTATGCGCGGACAACCAGGGTGCATTCACCGGCGAAGTTTCGTCGGCGATGCTCAAGGACGTCGGTTGCGAGTACGCGATCGTCGGTCACTCGGAGCGGCGGCTGCTGTATCGGGAAAGTGATCAACTGGTAGCGCGCAAGTTTGCCGCGGCCCATTCGAAGGCTCTGATTCCTATTCTCTGCGTGGGAGAGCAGCTTTCGGATCGCGAGGCGGGGCGCACGGCCGAGGTCGTGCAACGTCAGCTGGATGTGGTTCTGGAACTGTGCGGCGCGGAAACACTAGGTCACGGTGTCGTTGCCTACGAGCCGGTCTGGGCGATCGGGACGGGTCGAAATGCGTCGCCGGAGCAGGCACAGGAGGTCCATGCCCTGATCCGCGCCCGGATAGGGGTTCGGGATGCTAGAATCGCGGCCGCGACCCGTATTCTCTATGGTGGCAGCGTCAAGGCCAGCAATGCGGCGGAGCTATTCGCGATGCCCGACGTGGACGGTGGTCTGATTGGTGGCGCGTCGCTCAAAGCAGATGAGTTTCTAGCCATCCTGGCCGCGGCCGGATAGAGCTGCATAGCGGGATACCAGTACATGCTGAGAGTTGTCTTAACAGTTATTCAGGTGTTTTCGGCGTTCGCCATCATCGGTCTCGTGCTGCTTCAGCGTGGCAAGGGAGCGGAGGCGGGCGCCGGCTTTGGCGCGGGAGCATCCGGCACCGTGTTCGGCGCCCGCGGCGCGAGTACGGCGTTGTCGCGTGCGACGGCCATTTTTGCGGCCGTCTTCATGATCAACAGCTTGTTGCTGGCCTACACGGGCACGAAGCAAGTGCAGCCGGCGTCGATCCTGGACCAGGCTGCTGATAGCGCACCCAAGGCGCCAGCCGGCGCGGCGAAGACTCCATCGCCCGCGACTGTGCCGGCGCCTGTGCCTGCTCCAACGCCGAGCCCCGTGGCTCCAGCGCCGGCGCCGGCAGCACCTGAGGGCACCGCACCTCCGAAGTGATTCGTACATGCCGACGTGGTGGAATTGGTAGACACACTAGCTTGAGGGGCTAGCGCCGCAAGGTGTGCGAGTTCGAATCTCGCCGTCGGCACCAAATGTCGTTACGCGCTGCTACAATACGTGGCTCGATTGCGTGAAAAATTACGAGGGGGCAGGCCGTTGAGCGGTCTGTCCTCTTTGTTTGCGGGCGAACGGTAATGCTGTCGAACTATCTGCCGATTCTGATCTTCCTGGTGATCGCCACGGGGCTGGCGCTGGTCATGCTGGTCCTTGGCAGCGGCCTCGGCCGGTACTTCTCGCGCTTCCACGACGACAAGGCCAAGCGCTCGCCGTACGAGTGCGGCTTCGAAGCTTTTGAAGACAGCCGCATGAAGTTCGACGTGCGCTACTACCTCGTGGCCATTCTCTTCATTGTGTTCGACCTGGAAATCGCGTTCCTGTTTCCGTGGGCCGTGGCTCTCGGAAAGATCGGCGGCTTCGGGCTGATTGCCATGGCGGTGTTTCTCACCATTCTGGTGGTGGGCTTCGTCTACGAGTGGAAGAAAGGAGCGCTCGAGTGGGACTAGAGGCGGTTGTGGATCCCCAGGGCGCGGATGGGTTCGCCCAACGAGGCTTCCTGACCACCCAGGTGGACAGCCTCGTCAACTGGGCACGTACAGGGTCTCTGTGGCCCGTGACATTCGGTCTTGCGTGTTGCGCTGTCGAGATGATGCATGCGGGCGCCTCTCGCTATGACCTCGATCGCTTCGGCGTCGTCTTTCGCCCAAGCCCGCGTCAGTCGGACGTGATGATTGTTGCCGGTACGCTGGTGAACAAGATGGCCCCGGCCCTGCGCAAAGTGTATGACCAGATGGCTGAGCCCCGATGGGTCATCTCCATGGGGTCGTGCGCGAATGGCGGCGGCTATTACCACTACTCCTACGCCGTCGTGCGTGGTTGCGACCGGATCGTCCCCGTCGATGTCTACGTGCCCGGCTGTCCACCTACTGCCGAAGCGCTCGTGTACGGCATCATTCAGCTTCAGAAAAAGATCGAGCGGACCAGCACGATCGCCCGATAGGCGCTCAATAGGAGTAATTGCACGGTGACTGACGGGATAGAAGCACTGGCGCTTCAAGTCGACGCGCACCTGAGTGGGAGCGTGCGACGCGTTGCATCGCCCGCCAGTGAGCTGGCTTACGAGGTCGAGCCGGCTGCATTGCTATCGGTGTGCCGTACTCTGCGCGATACGCCGGAGTTGAAGTTTGAAATGCTGGTCGATGCCGCCGGTGTTGACTATCTGCACTATGGCCGCGACGAGTGGCAGACGGTGACGGCTACGCACTCGGGCTTCAGCCGCGGCCGGGTGACCCGTACAACCGCGCCGGATCCCAACATGCCCGGCCGCTTTGCCGTCGTGTACCAGTTGCTGTCCATCACGCACAACCGCCGTCTGCGGCTGCGCGTGAAATGCCTCGATCCCCAGGAGCCGGTGGTCGATTCGGTCATCGATGTCTGGGCTTCGGCCAACTGGTTCGAGCGTGAGGCCTTCGACCTGTTCGGCATTATGTTTCGGGGTCATCCGGACCTGCGCCGCATCCTCACGGACTACGGGTTCATCGGACATCCGTTCCGCAAGGACTTCCCGCTCATCGGCAACGTTGAAGTGCAGTACGACCCGGAGAAGAAGCGAGTGGTGTATCAACCCGTGAGCATCGTGCCGCGCGTACTGGTGCCCAAGGTTATCCGCCATGACCATCGCTATGACCCGGCGCTGAGAGATGTGGTACCGAACGAGCTGACGGAGCGGCGCTGATGACCGCAGAGATCCGAAACTACACGTTGAACTTCGGCCCCCAGCATCCAGCCGCGCACGGTGTGTTGCGTCTCGTGCTCGAGATGGATGGCGAGACCATCCAGAAAGCCGACCCACACATCGGCCTGCTGCATCGGGGAACCGAGAAGCTGGCCGAGTCGAAGCCGTTCAACCAGTCGATCGGTTACATGGACCGCCTCGACTACGTATCGATGATGTGCAACGAGCATGCTTATGTGCTCGCGATCGAGAAGCTGCTCGGCATCGTTCCGCCCGAGCGCGCGCAATACATCCGTGTGATGTTCGATGAGATTACGCGTGTGCTCAATCACCTCATGTGGTTGGGTTCGCATGGGTTGGACATCGGGGCGATGACCGTCTTCCTCATGTGCTTCAAGCAGCGCGAGGAATTGATGGACCTGTACGAGGCGGTATCGGGCACCCGGATGCATGCCACGTACTACCGGCCCGGCGGCGTCTATCGTGACCTGCCCGATTCCATGCCGAAGTACCAGGCTTCGAAGTGGCGCTCGCAG
>Ga0307511_10001047_pt1 | contig 29433 bp, 38 predicted proteins | sample 13_EM_MG_FD_200266 | JGI IMG/M metagenome (GOLD analysis project Ga0307511, IMG submission 200266) | Populus trichocarpa ectomycorrhiza microbial communities from riparian zone in the Pacific Northwest, United States - 13_EM | ecosystem: Host-associated > Plants > Roots > Unclassified | place... | reverse complement strand
CACAGGACGAAAGTAAAAAAGCTGTCCGAAATATGTCCGGACAGCTTCTAATTAATTGAAAAACAATGTTCTAAGTCGGGATGACAGGAAGCACCCAAAGGCTGTAATTTTTTCTATATCAACAAGCTGCAACAATCGGTATTTTTTGGAATCCATTCTGGTCGCAACCCTATGTAAAGAGCAATTTTTTAACAATTCAAATATACGAACTTCATTCAATTTTCGGCAATCAATTGCCTGAAATTCTTATCCATCCTGGATCGCATGCGATGCCCTTTACGGACGTATTGATCACATAGTTGATATAATACCAAGTATAAAAACGATCGAATTCCGGGCTGTTTATTTCGCTCTCGTCTTCTATTTTAGCTTTGCGCGTATAAACAATTGCTTCTTCTGCCGGTAGTTTTAATTCATCGAGCGCGAAGTGCGCCAATACGATTTGCCTGTAAAAAAGGTCTGAACAGGCCAATAGAAAATGTCCGTAGGCTTCTGCCCTCATCATATCAAGATTCATATTAGTAAGGTTTAAATGAGTAAAGGCAGAGGCAGGGGGTCTGGACTCCCTACCTCCGGTTATCAATCTTCGGCTAAATGATCTCCAACGTAATTGATATAGTACCATAAAAAAAACCTGGCCCGGTCGCCCCCTTCAAATTCGGGGGCTGCCACCTCTGTTTGACCTGCCGTCATGAGTTCCTCAAATTTCTCCGGGGTCAAACCCATTTCATCACAAAAAAAATTCATGAGTATATCTCCGCGGCGCATTTCATCATAACCCGCTTCGTTGAATTTCTCCTGAGAAAAAGCAACTACACTTTTAAGGTTCATATATTATCATTGTATCGTTCAGTAAAAGAGGGCCGGGAAGGCTCCCGGCCTTTAGGTTAAAGATTTGCTACCAACTCCCGGGCGATCCGGACAGCCCAATTATTAAGGTGTCTTTGCCATGCATTTTCAGACCGGCACCAGCGGAAACCATTTGCTTTTAGCTGCTTTCTCATTTCTTCCGTTGCCTTGCCGTCAAAAAACAACTGTACTCGGTTGGCTTCCACATTTTCAACCAGCCGAACACCGTTAATAACGGTTTCGGTTGTTTCTCTGGTGGCCCGTTTTTCCAGTTGGGCGATGCGCTGCCTTACCCGTGCCATCTCGGCATTGTTGTTGTGTAGGGAGTAACCGGCAAAGCCTGTTCTACCCATTGGATCAGGCGCATTGAGCTGCTCCCACATTTTTTCCGTGGCATGGGGTATTTTTAGAAAGCCCTCCTTATCCTTCTTCCTGATACATTTATTGGCGGCTTTCATAAATCCCTGGGCAGATTGCAGGTTTGCCAGTTTTTCCTTCAATTTTTCAATTGCCTGCGGATCATCGGAAAAAATGGCCTCACTGTTTGCTATGGTTTCCGCTTTTCTTGCATAATGCTTGGCCTTGTCCTGGGCTTGGAATGATTGGCCGAACTTGTTGTGGATCTTCTTACGGAAATTCCGATCCCGTTTTTCCGAATGATGACCGACTAGGATCGGCTGGCCGAAGGGGATAAAATCGGCCATTTGCTTGGCTGAATTGTACAACTGCTCGGCTAATTGATCATTTTTGGCAGCTTGTACTTGGGCATACTCAATGCGGTTTTGCTTCCGCTCTTCGAAATTGTGTTTCATAAAAAATGCTGCGCCCCTTATTCCGGCTGCGCCCCCGGTTTATGGTTATGAATAATTACCATTGGGGGCGCTGTTAACCTGTCTTTAGCAGACTTCTACGAGCTAACTCTATTAATCCTAACTGCTTTTTGATTTTGTTCTCCAGTGCCTGGAGCTTTTGCAGGTTGCTGACTACTGTGTCAATATGATCTAAATAAGGGGTATTCTCTGCGATCAATAGCCTTAGATCATCTATACGGGCGAATTCAATACAAGTACCCCGCAAAATGGATTCAAAACGGCGGCTTTTCCAAAGGGTATAGACTAGCCAATAATAGCCCGTTAGATCCTGCTGGGCGCATGTGAACACAAAGCAATTGGGATTCGGCGCATAGGCTGGCCGGCCGGTGTGACGGCCCCGCGATAGGATGAAGAACGCGGATGGGGGCGCGGTGGCACCTGGGCAATGACATTTCAGGGTGAAAGGCTGCATACAGTCAGGTTTATGTGACCTTTAGTGCCCCTCTCCGCAAAAAATTTTCACAAAGAAAAAAGGGCAAAAAAGAAAGGCGCAGGACAAAAACCTGATCTTTCATTCGCGTATAAATAGGGCGGCGATTTAGCCCTCTCCTTTATGCCGCGAATAGCTCCAGGTTTTACCTTAGCGCCGCTTTTTGCCTTTTTTTTGTGGAAATTTTTATATTATTAGATTGGTTGTATTTTTAAAGGATAATCCCACTAAAGAATGGAACATATAACTCCCATACATGAAAAACTGGATAGTGTCTTATCCTTTTTTGTGACTAGCCCTAGCGCCAAAGGATACTCTAACTTAGAGTTCATACTAAAAAAACTATGGGAAGAAAATATCTTAACGCCAGAGGGGCTGGAGATTCAGAAAATTCTTAACAAACTTATAAAAGATGGGTATATAGACTATACGGAGCATGAAGTATATGAGCAAACTGGATCTTTCGCAGGAAGGAAGTTTGAAAGGGTATATAGTGCGACTTGGGAAGGCATCTATTTTTATGAAATAGGAGGATATAGACAATCATTCAACGAAAAGAAGAGGCTTAACAATCTGGAAACAAATGTTCAAAAACTAAATAAGAGAGCTTATTTACTCACTTTAATCATTGCAATAGGGACTTCTATAGCCGCAATATATTATTTCATCGAAATTTTAAAATCCTTAAAATAGGTTAAGTTATGATACGCTATCGCCAGCTTGCGGAATTAGAATACAATTGTTCAAAACAAAGAGAGCCTTTCCAATCACCTTCTACTATAAAGGAAAAACTATCTAGGTATATAAATAACAATTATTACAATGAGAACCAAAATTCCGAAGCAAGTTGAAGCGCACATATTATTTTCGAATAGACATACTTGTTGTCATTGTAGAGATCAAAATAAAGATGTGCAATTACATCATATTGATGGCAACAACTCAAACAATAAATTACAAAACTTAGCAGTACTTTGCCTTGATTGCCATAGCAAGGCAACAGGATTAAGAGGTCTCGGCAAGAAATACTCTGACTTGGAAATTTCAAAATATAAAAACGAATGGGAATCTGTTGTTAAAAGTCAATTCGGTCATTCAAAAAGGCGCATTCAGAAAATACCAAAAATAGAAAAGCAACTCTTTACATTTGAAATAAAAAAGGCGATTTATGAAATGACGTTATTGGACGACAAAAAGAAATCTATGCTTCAAAATAAATTTGAATGGCTTTTGAACATTTCCTTTTTTGAGGATTTGCAGTCGGAAATAATAGACGAACTTAAAATACCATTTAGTCTTGTCTCTGATTCATCAATAAACAAGCCTATTTTACTTTCTAATTATTTGCCTAAATTTTTTGCGTATTTGGCAGGCCCTATGGAAATAGCTTTGGATAGAAAAGAGGAAATCAATTTACTTGAAGCGATTGAAGTTTTGGAGTACATACATTTATTTTCAGTAGAGGAAAATAAGAAGCATTCGATTTTGAATTCGATTGTTAAAAGTGCAAGCCAGTTCATTAAGATTGCAATAGAGTACAAAAACTATAGAATATTCAACAAAACGATTAAAATAATTGTCTCTGTCAGGGAAAGTACAGGGATACTCTATTACCACAAAGACATTAAAATGCCAAAACTGAAATTAAAAATCAACCAATTACTATCGGAAATGGATCGGGAGTTAAAGAAAAGAAATATAAATTGGAAAGTACATCGCTAAATAATAAGATGAATTACCGAATATATCTTTTACACTTTACAGCCTTGGGGTTTTTTGTAAAGCTCTTTAAAAGAAATCAACTGTCGAATATGTTAAGCTGTGTGCCAAGCTTGGGTATACCTCCATATCGGCCAAGTAGATAGTCTTTGTCAAATGATGCGTCACTACGAATTTTTGGGCCTTTAGCATGTAAGCTTTCAATTGTTGAAATTCCGAATTCGTCTTTATTAATGATATGCGTTTGATCTCTTCTCAATCCTTCTTTCATAACAATAAGGTTGTGAGAGGTAAATATTAATTGTGCTCCATTAGGGTTATATTTATTTGAGTTAAATAATGCAATTATCTTCTCCAATAAAATGGTATGAACTCTTGCATCGATTTCATCAATCCAAATAACCTTTTTTTGAGTCAGGGAGTATAAAATGGGACCTAAAATTCCAAAGAACTTTTGAGTGCCCAAAGATTCGTTTTGTAAAAGGTCAAAATATATCTTTTGCACAGGCTTTTTATCAGCATTATATAGAAAGTGACCAGTCATCACAGAGTACGCATGCTCATCATCTGTCGTTACAGATCTTATGAAATCGTAAAAGGAAGTTTTATCTGTAATATTTTTTTTTAGTTGTTCTTCAACATTCTCAATGCCAAGATCAGCACGCTTGATTATCTCATTTATCATTGTGCGATAATCGCCTGTTTTCATCAAACTTGCCGTGGAGTCAATTAGATTGAAATGAGCGGTATCATGTGCAAAAATAAGCTCATCGAACCATTTGGATATACTGACACATAACGGGCTGTTAAATTGTGCTAGTACCGATAAGAATAGGGAATTGGGGCGAGTGACCTCAGCAAAAAGCTCAAATTTTCCTTTGAGTCCTTCTTTAAATTTCTTTTCGAATGTATAGTCTGTGTGGGCTCTTAAAAAAAGTTTGTTCTCTTTCCTTTTTTCAGTTACGAAAAGCCATTCGCTATGAACAGAATTTTTTGAAACTGAAAATCCATACCTATATTTTACTGTCTCCAAAATGAAAACCATCTCAAATGTCGAAGGGGAACTTTGCGTGTCTGTGGAAAGAAGAAATGGCTGTATTCTTATCTGCTGTGACGAATTACTTTCTTTAGAAGAATTTAAAACAAAATCCCGCATAAACGAAGCCGCCTTTATTAAATTCGACTTGCCGCCATTATTATTGCCGAATATCCCGATCGATTTAAGAAAATTATAGTCTGTTTTAAAAGAAGGGCTGAATATGTTTTCCTTATGCTCTTTGATGCTGGCAGCCTGAAAATCAATTTTGGCTACTCCTTTGAAAGACATATAATTCTCGACTGAAAAACTCACGATCATAACCGGTTTTTAAAAATATTGGGGTGCAAAGGTACAATATCGCAAATTTCTCGATATTTTATGTTATTAACAAAAAGTGTATTAATAAAATTGTTAAAACGGAGAAAAAATCGGACTTTTGAACACTTTTATTAAAATCGGCTTATAAATGAAATATTACACATATCTAATAATGATAATATTTTCTCCGGCTTTTTTGCCAGGGCAGTCTTTGACAAAAGCAAGGATAGAGAGGTTAAAACATTCAATTGGCAAAATATCGATTGAAGGAGATCCGTCTACAGGTACAGGTTTTTTTGTGAATGATCAGGGTACTGTGGTAACTTGCTGGCATGTAATAGAGCCGGCATTTATAAAAGATTCAACCGGAAAATTCCTTGGCATCAGAAAGATTAATATAGAGATGTATGATGGTCAAAAAAAGGAACTTCAAATCCCTATTATTTTCATCTCTAATTTAGACTTAAATAAAGATGCTGTATCAGACGATTTTTGCCTACTACTGCCAGCTCCAATTCCTTTTAACACTAAAGTCGAATTTTTAAAACTTGGAAATTTTGACGATATTCAAGAAGGTGATGAAGTATACACTTGCGGCTACCCATTGGGTCTGCCATACCAATTTATTTCACGCGGTACATTATCTACAAAATATATTGATAGTACAATAGTATATAAGCGAGCAGGCATGCCGGACGAAAAAATGCAAAAATCAGTTGCCCTTTTAGACTTAACACTTAATAAAGGGAATTCCGGGGGTCCAATAATGAAACTAGGGAAAAATTTGGATGACGATGAAGTTGTTGGGATCGCCGATTTTCTTATTAATCCTTTTGGACAGAACGCCCAACAGTTAAGCGATAAACTAAATAAGGAAACAATGAATTTAAATTTACCTTCTGGACTTTCCTTAACTGATGCCATGAAGCTTTTTTCTATCGCAATTATCTACTCATCAAACGGCATTAGCGGATGCGTATCAATTAATCATTTTTTGCAAGCGTTAAAATAGCTTTGGGCTCATAATAAACAGTAAGGGTAGTAAGTTTGTTATTGCTTGTTTTTTTTATATATTCCGTAGTTAACATTTCTTTTTTTGCCTTTTTAATGAATTTGGCCAAATTGGTTGAGTCGTTTCCGTTTGACGGTTTGGTCTGAGAAAAGCAGCTAGAAGAAATGAAGAAGCCGACAAGTAAGAAGGACAATGGTTTAAAATTACTCATGGCTGGAGCTTTTATTATGTTAAAATAATTTTGGATAACTTCCTTGATAACGTGTGTCTCGGTAAAATAGTGTATAAATATAAGGCTTTTTTTAAAAAATCAAATTTTATCCCAAATTTACGCTAGTTATAGAATCAAAGCTATCACCATTATGGCAACAGCTTCGCCTGAAAAATGAATCTATTTTTTAATTTCAGGGCAAGGTGCCGCCCCCCGTTATCCTCATCCATTTCCCATGTTAATTGCCGATGCTCCGGTATTGTCAATTGAGAGATGGCCACTACCCATTGCACCGTCGATTTACCGGGTATGGTGGAAATGGTTTCTCTGTATAGCGGTATTATTTCCCTCTCCTGAATGGATGAGCGTTTTGCCCTTTTCTTATCCCGTATATATAGCTTGGTAAAATCAATGGGATAGGGCAGGGTAGAGCGGTTGGTGATCTCCAACCCCAGAAATAGGATATCCTCAGACCGGTAGATTGTTTGTAACTGGACCTTCATCTTGTATTTACTGGAATGAGTCGAAAAGAAAGGTCGGGCGGCTTTTACCTGGGCGATACTCCGGGCGAGTTCTGCCGTATCTAATGGCTTGTTGGAAAGCTCAATCCTTTCTTTAGGATTGTCGTCTGCGCTGCTGGTAGTTTCCAATTTACCCAGGTCATAGGTTGTCTGGACGGGACCCGTTGTATAGCTTACATCGAAAGCATATACCCGCCCATCGGCTGTAAAAACATGCAGGTTGGTGGGTGGAAAGTCTCTCCGGGCTGCTTTTACTTTTAGGACGTTCTCGACGCCGGGCTGTTTTTGGGCTAGGAGATCCCGTTCTCCCCGGTCGGCCTGTTTGACGGCTGATGGAAAGATCAATATGGTCGTGGTGTTGTATCCTACGGCTAATTTGTAGTGGATAAGGACCGTGCTGGCCGGTAATGCGTTGGTAACGGGTTGGCTGAAGCTGGCAATGGTGATCATTACCAAGAAAATGCTATAGACTATCTTTTTCATTGTGCATGGTTTTAAACGTTTGAGAATGGTTGAACTATCAGCGACCGGTCCGGGGATTCTCCAATAATACCCGGTGGCCGGCCTTGACGGTGACGACTACGGCCTTTATTTTTTTACTCAGCAGGGTTTTGGCGGTTTCGATGCCTGCCGCTGCCGCCTGCGCTCCCAGGGAAGGATCGAGTGAGGTGATTCCCATCCCGCCGATTCCCTGGCTGATCCCCTCTTTGGTTACGTCCCGGGTGATCGCCCCCGGTACGAAAATGCCTTCCAGGCCGTCTATGTCATAGACTTTTAAGGCAATGGGGTAAATTTCATTATCGCATACGGCACTGCTCAACTGTACGTGCAGGCGTTCGCTGTTCACGGTACAGGTTCCATAGATGAAGTTATTAGCCGCTATCCGATGACCGGCTACGAAAATGTCCTGCAATAGGCGGAGCTTTATCGTGGACCCGTTTTGCAAGGTCTGCGTCTCCTGGACCTCGGCCTGGATGGTGGAAGAACTCTTTTCGGTGTCATTCTCTAGCTCCTGCTCCAGTCCATAAAAAGCATTCGGCCCCGACTCCTCCGCTTCGATATAGCTGCCCTCTGTTTCGGTGGCCCCTTTCTCATTGGTGGTCACTGCGTATACGGTTGGTTTTGCCGCTGTGGTATCAGATATGGATCGTTCCTTGGCCCTCTCCGGATGCTGAATTTCCAATACTTTATCCAACACCTTTTCCACCCTTGCCAGATTCGGGTCGATGGCGGTATCCGGCGTCCTGGATTTCTCCAGGAGTCTTTCCAGCCGTTGCGTTTCCGGGTTGCTTGCCGGAAGATCCGTTGGGGCTTCAGAAGCGATTTTGGGCTGCTTCTGGCCGCTGCCTGACTGATTTAGGGCGGCATAGAGTTTTTGAATGCGGTCATTCACTTTGTTTACATTGGGGTCGGCAATTTCTGCGGATAAACCAGGCGTCCTGGTCACGTCAGAGCGGGTAACTGACCGGGCTTTTACGGGTGTAGTCATAGCTTGGGGAGCGGGGTCATAAAACCGTTTGCTATTGGGGTCTTTTTCCCATTCTGCTTTCTTACGGGCGGAATCTTTGGCGGCTTCCATATAGATTTCCAGCTTGTTCTTTTCCTTCACCGGAAGGTCTGGGGAGGGAAATTTACTGTTAAAGGCGCTCTTGGTGGTCGTTGGTGCTGTCTCCGGGGTCTTTTTCTTCCCGATGTTGACCGCGAAGAAGATCAACCCGGCTATTCCGATCACCAATACGGGCAGGAGGACTAGGATTTTTTGTTTTTTCGTTCTAACGGATGATTGTGCCATAAAATAAGTTTATCGTTTTAAAGAATCCGGCAGGCTGTCTATTTTTGCCCGCCGTTGTTGGAATTGTTTTAATAGTTGTAGGTCGAGCGAATCCGGCAATTGCGTTTTCCGGGGAGCGGTTATCATCTGTTGTTTTAAATAACCGGCTTTGCCCGAAGCAGGGGAGAAAATGCCTTCATATATGCAATGGGCTGACCAAAAGCTCATACCCGCACAAAAGATCCACAGCGCCCATTTCTTCTGCCGGACGGATAGGCGGCTTTCTGCTTGGCTTAATGACGTTGCCCAGCGGGTTTGAACCTTGTAAATGGTCTTTGCCAGGATATTACCGATCTTATCCGTTTCCGGGTTTTTCGGATGGGAAGATGGCCGCTTTTTTCGGAATAGCTGGAACATGGTTATCGTTTTTGCAGGTTGATATCCCGGTTTTCTAATATCTTCCAGCGTTCTATCAGGAATCCGTGCGGGTTGTTATCGCTGGCGGTGGTGGTCCGTATATAGCCTTCGGTCACCAGGGAACGGGTCGAGATCGTCGTAGCCCGGATAATTTTGAGCTTTCCGTAATACCGGAAATAATAAGGTTGTTGATCAATGTTGACCTGGATGCTGTCAGGCTCTTCCACCTGCTGGCTGATATTGCCGGATTGCAGGCCGGAATAATAGCCGGTTTCATTCAGGTTATCGTATTCCGTCTTGGCGGTGGCATCGGCTAAGTATAGGGCCTTGGTCGTATGCGCTTTGATGACCTCATTGTCCGGTTCCAGGCCGTAAAAATAAAAGTGGAACATTTTGACATGATCCCGGATTTCTACGGGCAGCTTTTCCCGGCGGTCGGTGGCCAGGGCGTCCATCAGCTTGCCATTGGATATGACATAGATTTTATTCTGGCCTGCCTTCAATACCTGACTGGTCTTATAAAGGGTATAGATACAAATCATACAATTGGCTAACAGAAAGGCCAGGGAAAACACCCGAATGTGTTTAAAGGCGCTGTCGATATTCTGAAATTGTTTAAACATGATTGTCCGTTTTTTGCTGTTCCTTAGTTGCCTTTGATTTTGTTTTGCTGGTGGGTGCTGCCGTGCTGTCCTGATTCGTTAAAAGGATTCACCGTATTTACCACCGTAGATACTACCGTAGAGGCTGCCGACATTGAAGCGCCTCCTACTTGTTGGGTGACGCCGCCAAAAGTGGTCAGCGAAGAAGACGCTACCGAATTCGTTTTATGTAGTAACACATTTGATCCGTGGGCATGTACAATATAGTTGGCGACCGATGGGACCGTGAAATAGCCGATAATTCCAATTATCATAAAGATGATGTAGGCAGCATCTGTGGACGTAAAAAAGGTATCGCCGCTGGCTTGCAACTGGCCTATGTCTATTTTGAGCATGTTTTCCTGGATTTTTCCCAGGATAGCCCCAAAGAGATTCGCCACGGGGAGCCATAAGAATATATTAATATAGCGGGCTAACCAGGTGGTCAAGGTATGTTGGAAGCCGTCAAAAACGGATAGGCCAAATACCAGGGGGCCTAAAATCGCCAGGACGATCAGGTGAAAGGTGCGGATCGTGTCGATGCACAAGGAAGCGGCATAGTAGATGATTTGCAATATCTGTGAAATCCATAGTTTGATATAATACCGGATATTGTATTCGATCTTATCGAGCGCAAACGACATATCATTGCCAATGCTGGAAAAAAAGCCTTCCTGCGATGGGTCTTGCCCTGGATGGGTGTACTTATACCATTCCTGCCGGTCACCCTCTCCGCTAGGTCCAATCAGGGCCTTATATTGCTCTGTCTGTTTAATAGCGTCTTCCCGCTGCGCCAATAAGGTTTGCACCGCTTCATTGGAATTCGTCACCATTGCAGCCGTGACAGTCACGACAGGATTTAACAAGCCATTCATCACGGCCAGCACGTAAGGAAACATTGCTATCAGTAATCCCAGTGTAAAGGGCCGGAACAAGGGGAAAAAATCTATTGGCTCTGCATTGGCAATGTGCCTCCATACCCGGAAACCAATGTAAAAAGTAGCTGCAAAGCAGGCTATCCCTCTCGATACCGAAATCAGTTGCGCACAAAGTGGGATCATCTGGTCGTAGACGTTTTGCAATACCGTGTGCATGCTTTGCACATCGTCTGCGGTGGTCTGCGCCTGTGCCAGGGCCGGTATAGCCAAGGTGGCTATACCTGTTCCCGTCAATATAACTATCTTATTCATGGTTTATGGTTGAATGCCGTAGAGGCGTTGTAAAGTTTTATTTTCTTGCAGGTCCTTTTGCCGTTGGGTAGCCAGTAAACCTGTATGGTTATTGAAGTCGCGCAAAAATTCCAGTTTATCTTCCATGTCTTTATAAATCCGGTCGATGGTGCTCATGCGCTCCGCATCACTGGCCCGTAATTTATTATCAGTAATCACCATTAGCAATTCATCCAGGTTTTGCAGGGAGCGGTTAAACAGATTGTCATAAACACTTTGCAGGTAATTAATATCCGAACTGCTAAATATCTGTAAGCCTTTAAAATGTGCCAATGCCGTTTTATATTCTGTAACTAAAGCTTGCTGGGCATTAATAATATCTACAATCCGTACGTATTTTTTTACCGTGGGACTAACCGACAATAAGCCGTCCAGGAATAACTTGTGCATGGAGAAATTCCCCTGCGCTATATCTTTAATGGTATTGTACCCTGTGGTGAGTATCTTATACCCATCATACATTTCTTTCAGGATGGATTTTAATTCACTCAGCTTTTCAATATCCAGGGCCAGTTCTTCTAATTCCTGCGCCTGGGCGCGGGCATGTTGCATACCCACTACACTTAGCAACAATAACGTTCCTATAATGGTCCACTTTTTCATGTTAATGCATTTTTTGAAGGCGTTGGGTTTCCTGTAATTCTTTTTGTCGTTGGATACCCTGTAGCTGCACCTGATCACCAAAGGAGTATAGAAAATTATATTTACCTGTCATGCCGGTATACAATTGGTCAATCCGGTTTATCCGTTCATTGTCTTTCATTTGGAGCTGCCCATCCGTTATCACCTGGGTTAGTTCCGTCATATCTTCCGCCACATCGTCCAGTACTCCACTGAAGACCCGATATAGGTAACTGATTTCCTGGTCTGTAAATACTCCTGCTGCCTGGAATCTCTTATAATAAGCTTTGTAGCCGGACAGCATTTCTGCCTGCATGGCGATCATGGCGGCAATTTTTACATCGCTTTTAATTTGGGGGTTCACATTGTCCAGAGAATTAAAGTAGTCTTTGTGCAGGCTAAAATCTCCGTGCTTAATATCACCGATCAGGGTAAGCCCTTTGTTTACAATGTCGTATCCTTTTTTGAGGTAAGAAAGATAGACTTCGTATTTGGCGATCTGTTCCAACATGACCGTTATCTTATTCTGGCAGAATACGTGGCTTCCTACCAGGATAAACACCCCTATGAACACTACTCGTTTCATACTTCTTTTTTTATAACCCATATAATTTCCTAACCGCATTCACTTCCTCTTGGTCCTTGGATCGTTGGAGGCTCAATTGGCTATTTTGATTATTAAACCTTCGCAGGTCACTAATCTGCTGCTCAATCCCATCGGCGCTACGGTTAATGATCTTCAACCGCTCCGCATCGGACATAGAGACGGTGAAGGATTCAATGATGCCTAGTAGCTGATCCAGGTTTTTTACACTTTCGGCAATGATGCCTGAATACACCGAATAGATATATTTGATCTCGTCCTGGCTAAAATGTTTGTCCTGTTGTACCAGGGCATAAGCTTGTTTGTATTCCGCTACCAGTTGCTTTTGCTTATCTATAATTTCCGATACACGTTTATAATAGACTATGATGGTCTTTACCTGTTGCAGCTCGTTAAAATATTGTTGGTAGAGGTCTTTTTGCTTCTGTGTCCAATCCGCGATCTCATTCAGTTTCAGTTTAGACAGTTCGTTTTCCACTTCCTTCTGCACGTTTTGCAGGTCAACAGTGGCATTCTGTACTTTTTGGACCACTACGTCAGCGGCTACAATGGCTGCTTTAATCGCTTCCAGGATAGCGTCGATAAGCTGCGCCTGGCTGTGCATGGTAGGCGCTATGGCTAAGCCCAGGCAAAGGGAAAAGGCTATTCCAAACTTTTTTACATGTCTCATATTTTTTCTTTTACAAATTATTTATCCGGCTGTCGCATCTGGCTTGCCAGCATAGCGATGCCTTTTTTAATGCTGCCGTATCTTTTGGTATAGGCTTGTACCTTCATCTTCTCCTTTTCTTCGGTGGTATAGGCCAAATATTCCTCCAGGCTGACTTCCGTTCGATATACTTTGCTCAACTGCCCTCCTAATGAAATAAACACTTCCTTATATTTCCGGGCGGGATCATTGGCCTTATTCATAGATAGGATGAGTGTCTTTTCTTTTTCGGTCAATCCCAACAAATCCTGTATGTGCTGGAATTTATTGATATACTTGGTCTGGTCCAGCAGTATCTTGCAGTCTGAGTTGTTAATGATCGCATCTTTGATAATGGATGAGCTGATAATGTCATCGACCTCCTGCGTCACGACAATGGCTTCTCCAAAGAACTTCCGGACCGTCTTAAAGAGGTATTTTATGTATTCCGCCATACCCTGGCGCATAATCGCTTTCCAGGCTTCTTCTATCAATATTATCTTCCGCACCCCTTTGAGCTTGCGCATCTTGTTGATAAAAACTTCCATGATAATGATGGTGACCGTAGGAAACAAGATCGGGTGGTCCTTAATGGCGTCCAATTCGAAGACAATCATGGGCTGCGTCAATAAGTCGAGATTTTTCCGGGCATTTAGCAGGTAGTCGTATTCTCCGCCCTGGTAGTAGGGTTTCAGGACATAGAGAAAATTATCTGCGTCGAAGTCCTTTTCCTTGATGCCTTCCTGCCGGAGTTTCAACAGGAATATCTCTTTTAGAAATTCATAAAAGCTGTTGAAACAAGGAAAAATGTCCGGCCGTTGCTTTACATAATCGAAGTATGCCTGCAAAGCATTCGACAAGGATACGTATTCGGAGCGGCTGAAACTTTCGTCGTCCTTCTTCCAAAGGGCCAGCAATAATGTCTTGATAGATTCTTTTTTCTCGGTGTCCAATTCATCTTCCTGTATGAAAAAGGGATTAAACGCGATTGGTTCGGTTTCCGAATAGGTGAAATAATAACCGTTTTCCAGGTCGCATAATCCCCGGTAGGAGTGGCCTACATCCACAATGACACAATGGGCACCCTGTTCCAGGTAAGAACGCATCATGTGATTGGTAAAAAAACTCTTGCCGCTTCCTGATGGTCCCAGGATGAATTTATTGCGGTTCGTGCAAATCCCTTTGGTGATCGGTTCGTCCGATATGTCCACCTGCACCGGCAGGCCGTTAATGCGTTCTCCCAAACGGATGCCCACCGGTGATAAAGAGCTGCGGTAGCTGGTTTCCATGTTCAGAAAGCAGGTGGCTTGCTCCGCAAAGGTGTCAAAGGTCTCTTCTGCCGGCAGATCCGCTTCATTACCCGGCATCCCGGCCCAGTATAGTTGGGCGGCGCTGGCCGTTTCCTGCCGGGTGCGGGCATCCATTTGGGCCAGCGCCGCCGATACGGTATTTTTTACGTCTTTTACTTTCTCTTGCTGGTCCGTCCAGGTCAGAATATTAAAATGGGCTTTTACTGGCATCCGCTGTTGCCCAATGGCCTCGTTCAGAAAATTATTGGTGGCGTCCCGGCTAATGCCGTTTTCACGGGAATAAGCCGATAAGGATTGCAGTCTCAGCCGCTTGCTTTCCAACTTTTTTATGGTGGCCTGTGCATCATCTATGACCACGTATTGATTGTAAAGGTGGTTGCAAGGCAATAACTGTCCCAGGGGGGCCGCAAATCCAACACTGAATTTGGTTTTATCCGTGCTATATCTGTCATAATTGATCCGGGGGCCACATAGTCCCGGCAGGTCTTCTACGTCTGCCAGGGTGAAGAGCTGGCAATGCAGGTTCCCGATCTTTAGTTCCTGCCCGATCTCAATATCCCGGATCACGGGCCTTTCCTGCGGATGCAGGAGGTAACAATACCTTTCCAATAATCCCGGCAAATCTTCGGTTCCGGCCAGTTCATCACCGGTCAGGCGGCGGAGCTGCACATAGCCACTATCCTGCAAAATCTTCGCAAATTGTCCTGCTTTTTCCAGGAAGGTGTCCAGGAGCTTGCTTTCTATGGTCTGGGCAGGCACCAGTCCCGGCCTCAGCAGGTTGGATGCGACCGCCGAAGAAGGTTTGCGCCCATCCGGTTTTTTGGTGAGAAAAAGATAACATATATGATCCAGGTAGGGTCTTTCGTTGAAAAAACGCTCACTGCTTCCTGACAAAAAAGATTGATCTATTTTGGTCAAGTCTCCCTGGTAGGCGGCTTCTACAAACCAATCTTGTTTGTGCAGGATCGAATGGTTGGGTAATAGCCGGATGGCTTTTATCCAGGCCTGGTGCATGGCTTCGAAATCGTCCGTGGACAGGGTGAAGATCTCCGGCAAGACTACTTCGAAAGCCAGGGTAATATCCCCCTGTTTGGACAGGAGGCAATCATTTTCTATCTTATAGATCGGCAGGAGCTTTTCCAGCGTTTGTTTCTTTCTCATTTCGAATCTCCTTTAACTGGTTAAAAATCTTCCGGGAATGGGACCTGATGCAGGTGGGCAAATGTCGTTGGGCCGCTTTTTTCAATAGTCCGTGCTCCCCATATTTCTTGCTGTAGTGCTGTACGCCCATAAACAGGCCGCCTCCGGCTGGCAGGACAATACCCAGGCAGATATAGATACTCACGCCGGTCATGTATAAGATGGCGAAGAAAACAAGTAAGCCTACCAGCCCGGCGGCGAGGTACATAATGTACTGTGCTTTGATGCCCTTAAATTCTATGCTGCGGTTAATGCCTTTGTTGATCTCGTATACGGTAGCCATAACATTGCTTTTTACTGTTCCAAACTCTACTGCCCAACCGGATTACGGGACGATGAACGGAGCATCGCAACGGCAGCCCCAGGTAGCACTGCCGCCGGACCCCACCAATCTTTACACCCCAAAAAATGATTTCAAAACGGTGGCCACAACCACCAAAAAAATGCAGCTCCCAAACCAACCAGCGGCCAGCTTGGAGGTCTCCTGGCTGCCGCTGTTCCAGGAATTGAACACTTTAACCGCCCCGACCAGCCCAACGACCGCCCCGATGGCATAGAGCAGGGTAGTGCCGGTGGCAAAATATCCTTTGACTAAGGTGGTGGCTTCGCTGATCCCGGCATTTCCATCTCCGGTCTGCGCTTTCACCATTACACTACTCAGCAGCATTATAGTCCCTGCGAAGACTTTCCTACGGGAGTATCCCGTCCATTTCACGCTACACATAATCACTCTCGTTTATCGTTAAAAAAATAGATGCCTTCCCACAAAAGCAAAGCCCGCCTGTATTCACACACACTTTATCACTCACACTACAGGCGGGCATTTGCTCATCCACCTCACTAACACACACTCTATCTATTTATTTCCATAAGACCAGCAGGTCTTCGGCCGTCCATTGAATGGCACATTCCCGCCCGATGACCTGGGCAATGAATGCGTTGATCGCTTCGAAATACTCGGTATTTTCGAAAATGCGGTATTGCCGGACGATGGCCCTGATCTTGGTAAATACTTCCTCCGGATTGGGAGGATTGGAAGCGATATGGTTGATGGCAACCTGAATTTCCTCAACCACTCTTTCTGCTTCTTTCAGGAGGATACTGTCATCGTCTTCCAGCATCTCTATGGAATAGTTGCCCTCCGGTTCCCCTTCCAAGAACATTTCTAATTCCTCTTCCCATTCGGGCGCCGGGGCGCCGATGAGGTCGTGGGGTGTTCCCATGATAGACGCCTGGGCGGTTGGTACTGCCTGGCTGCTGGTGGAAAATGCCGGTTGTCCCGGACGCCTCCGGAAGTAAAGGGCTACTACTCCGTAATAGAGAGCGAAGAACCCGGCTGTTAGTAGTAAGAATTGTTGCCCTGTCAGATAGCTGAACATACACATTCGATTTATGGGTGAAAATTCGTTCGATGTTCTGTTCAGCAAATATGGGGGTGTGAAAAAGGGAAAAATCAGAGTGTGATCAGAGGCTCTGAAAAATATTTTTTTACGACTTAGTAATCAGTTATTTATTCATCGCTATTTTCTATGTTGCGTCGCCACAATGCCTTTTTTAACTTCTCCAGGAAGGAGGCAATGCCTTTTTGCCGGGAAAGGACTTCCTGGAATGTCCGGGAGGTATTGCCCAGTTCGACGTTCCAGTCCTTCTCCAGGTGTGCAATGATTTGTGTGAGGTCCGCTTTTCCGTGGTTAAAGCATCCTTTCGCATGCAAGGCATACGCCAATTCTATCAATCCTACTTTGGCATCCGTCCAGGTGATCGGCTCCGGGCCAGGGCCAAAAACAGGGTTTTTTACCGGGGCATCCATTTCCAGCATGGCATTTTGAAAATATTCCCGTAATTGCTGGTAAGCGATCAGAAAAGCGATCTTAATGCTGTGCAGGGTGCAGAACTCCCGGTCAATAATAGGCGTCACAATATCGATCACAAAACCGTTATTAAATCCCTGCCCCCTGGTGAAGTATTCCTTGTCCTGGTGGGTTTTGTCGGACCGGTAATACTTATAAAGTTCCGCGTTGTGATAGAAGTAATTGTCAATTTTTCGCATTTCATTGTGGAAATAACGACGGCTGGCCTTTTTACTGCCCAATGGCTTGTCGGATTCTACGCTGAATACTGTAGCATGGTAAATGTACAAGGCATGAAATTTGGGCTTATTATACTTGTAGAAAACAATTTCTTCCTGTTCATCCTTAAAGCCATTTTCCTTTATTAATTCTTTCAATCTATACAATACATTCATAATGGCTTCCACTATTTTTTCCGTTCGACTCAGCACATCTTTTTCAGCAGACAGGCCATTGATTTGAATCAGGAGTTCATTGTACAGGGTTTCAGTAATAGGTATCATATTGCGAGGTTTTTTTACAATACGGGGTCTGGCAGGGAAATATATTTCTGCCTAGATAAATTGTCACTAACAGAACCTTAACGCAATAGCGGCCTAGCCCTGGCAAATTTCCATTGGAATCGCCGGGAAGGCATAAATACCTGGTTTAAGGTGAGGAAGGAGGCAGCAGATCGATTATTAAGGCTTTGGGGGATTGCTTAAAAGAGGGGCTAATTTCTTTTACAAATTTATAGTCGGGTAGGGGGGAAACCTATATCCGTTCGTATATATATCGTACATATAAATGATGATATTTCTCAGACACCGGGCTCTACTGGCCTCTTTAGTTTTGGATAATACGAATAACGTATTGAATAGCAGTATTGCATACGTATTAGGAGACAGGCAATGCTTTCAGGTATGAGAAACCAAAAGTCTAGCTTTAGCATAAAGAAAAGGAGCATTGTGAGTATAAACGGCATACCCTATAAATCTGGTCATCTTTCAACTAAGGCTGCGGTTACCTGTGATCGTCGATTATCGCATTATTACTATTTTATATTTAATCTGTTTTATTAGGAAAGATGTTACGGGGCAATTAATCGTAATATGAGCAAAGGGTTATCTGGAAGGTACTTCTTACGGATCTAAAATAATCTATTAAGTAGCTGCACCTTATTCGATACATCAACTTTCAAAAACATGTTTTGAACATGCTTTTTAACTGTTGGTTCCGAAATGAACAACATATCTCCTATCTTTTTGTAAGAATGCCCATCGTTGATTAACCTGACAATATTTATTTCCCGTGAGGTGAGGCCATACTTGCTGCAATTTTGCTCAAATTTATTGAGTGTTATTTCTTCTTTTTGCTTAGAATCAGAGTCGTCTACTTTTTTAATAGCAAACAGGTTAACCATATCATGGGTTAGTTTATCAATGCTATCAGTTGATTCTGATGGGATCTTTTTTTCGCGAGCAAGATTAATAAAAGTGGTTTCTATTTCTTCCGCTAGTTGCTTAATTTTCTTAGTACCCTCTTTTATCTTTTCTTCTAACGTGGTATTTGATTCCTGTAGTTGTAGATACTCTGCTTTGGAGCTTCTTACTGTTTGTCGGATAAACATTGCGTTGAGTATCAAAAAATTTATGTTACCAAAAACTCCCACAATCCACTTCTCGGCTCCTCCGAAGGCTCCGACCAATGGCTGAGTGCACCAGAACACTACTGCTACAAAAATGCATAGTCTTTCCCGGAAATCGATTTTGTTTTTATCTGCCTTGTACTTCTTAAATATGTCGATTGCAGTGGCAGAAAGCGCCCAAATCCCATAAATTCCTGGTATGATGTATACATATCTTCTGGCTAACAATAAATCTTCATGTATTGGATACCATATAAAGAAAAAAAAGATGGCAGGCATAACAATGAATAGAAACCCGTATCGCGCGTGAAAACGGATGCCGGTCAAATCCATAGTTTTATAACTGTAAAAAGGTATATAGGCCGTCACGAAGTAGCCAAAGCTTTCACTAAGAATACCCTGTATCACAATGGGGATTGGGATAATCTTATCGGGCAAAACGAACAAGGTTTCCGCAATGTTATATAATATTAGCAGCCCGATAAGGATAATATGGAATAATCTCTTTTTTTCATGGGGCCTAGCTAAGTAAGATAGTGTTTGGTTACAAAACATGACTATCTCGACTATCACAATAACAAAAATCACCCAATGGGTTACGGGAATGCGCATACTTAACTGTTTGAGTACCTTACATTTGATCAACTTCCTTTTTCATACAAAACCATTTTCTGCCCCGATGTACAAGCTCATGATAAATGACAAAGCCAAATTTTTTATACCATAGCATATTTTTTTCTATTCGGGCTTCAACACACATGATTCTTTTCCTGGCAAGACTATCTGTAATTAGATCATTCATCAAAGCACTACCTATTCCCTTGCTGGCGTATTCCGGGTTTGTGCCTAAATACCAGATATAATATATTAGAGGGACTTTGGGATGTGCTTTTTTTATTGCTTCTTCCCGCGACAATGCTTTTATAGCGTTGAAAATACCGGTACAAAACAGGAGTAGTTTTATATCCAATAAAATGATCTTTAACGTAGTTTTCTTTGTTTCCGGAAATATAATCAGGGCAACGGCCTCCTTGTCTTCTGAAAAGTAAACTTGCCCGAAGCGATAAGAAATATCAAAAGAATATTCCATTAATTTCCTTAGCCTGTAATCTCTTTTTGTGTCCTGGATTATCGTTTCATTTATAGTTTCATTGGTATTATATGCTTTAGAAAGAAGTTCCACTACGCTGTTCTTATCGCTATACTCCGCCTTTATCATGGGTTGGACAATTTTATTGCATCACTTCAAAAATATGAACTCTTTTGTCGATCTAACTCAAATACGCATACCAAATAAGTTAAAGCCACTCTTTATGGAAACCCTCCTGATTTCAACTTAGCTGGTAATAAATGAATACACTTATATGTTTAATGGTTTTTTAACAAATGGTTTTCTATAAATTTTAGTAGATTTAAATAGCTATGAAATTCTACTTAAAACCTTATATATGAAACGTTCATACCACCTTTGTGTAATTCTCTTCTTACAGCTCTTAATAGGCTGTCACTCTAATGATCTCTCCCGTGATAAGGCACTTGCACTCATAAAAAAAGAATTCCCCTATCCAACAGTAAAGGGATACTATTTATTCCTCGGCGATCCTGCGACGACACCAAAAGTTACTGCCGCCAGCCTGGATACAAGCTATTACACTATCGTGGTGCGGAAGGTTCCTTTTTCCCATGAAAATCTGATCGTTCTTACGGATAAGTCTAAGCCGTTCCTATTACCTGTTGAAGAAAAAGAGCGAGCCGATTTAATTAATCGGGTTCGTACAGCCGACGAAGACATTATATCCGTAACAGGAATAAAAATGCTGGCCGATGGGAAAAAAGCAATAGTTGACTATACTACGCAGTATAAAAACCTCACCCCGTTCTCTGTTCTTGACAAAAGCTTAATTGCGGGTAAGGATAACGATCAAAAGGCCTATTTTTCACTATATGATGATGGATGGCGTCTTGAGAAGAAACCAGGACTAGATTTTATGGGAGAATAGCCATTTGCAAAAAGACCCGATGTAGATACATCAGGTCGTTTTAATTCACACAACATACTATGTGTTAGCCTAGTTTCCATAGGTCTATGGCCTCGGCAAAGCCCGCATTCATTTATTTCTGATAGGGAAAATATTAATGGTCTTGGTAGCTGGATTCGCCTCGATGTACATTTTTTCGATCCGTTTAGGCTTTTGAAAGGTCACAGGGCATCTATTTCCTTCTTGTAAATCTATGATCAATTTCTGTTTAGATCGTTCGTTGCCCATTTCCAAAATAGGATATTTGGGGAGTATTTTATCCAGCTCATATTGATATTGGCCCCGGTATTGTTTTACTTTATAACCATCGTTCTCATCTTTCTGCTCCAAATTTAATTTTATCCAGGCTTTGTACTTTTCACGTTCCCTCCCTATCATTTCTTTGTATACTGCCCGGCCCTGCAATAGATTAAATGCCTCCTTTAAGGTAACGCCCTTCCCGCCGGTTATATGGAAGGTTTGTCTTCTTTCCCCACCAGGATCGTGCTCGGACTTAATCAAGATATCATATCTGTTAAAAAAGTACATTTCATCATAATCTGATCGTCTGAAATAAAGTTTCGCTTCTAATTGGCAATCACATACGCATGGTTCGATAAGGAGGTGGAATTCTTTCGGTTCGGTTGCGGAAGCATGGAGAAGCTGGTCTAGGGGTATTAGATCGTCTGAGAATCCGAGGTCTGACAACCTCTTTAGCAAGAAGGATAGATTTTCGTTGTTCATAACAGGGAATTTATATTATTTTAAGGTTGGTTTCTCGTATGGTTTTCGTCTCCAGGTAGCTTAGAATGGTCATTAATTTTCAATTCTGACTGATCATAAAAATGGTCTATATAAATCAGGAATATTTGCAGTCGCTTCACATGCTTAATATTAGCTGCAAAAAGTTTTGCGTTCTGCTCATTCATTCCCTTTTTCGCAAATGATTTTGTCAGTATTCGTATAAATAGGCTAAGCTCTTTAGCTGGAACGAACTGAATAAAAGGTTGCAAGGCTTCAATGATATCAATGCCAATCGGCGGTACATCATTTCTCTCTACCTTTATTTTTGTTATATTTTGCCCTTGCCAGTTTTTCTTTTTCATACTTTATGGTTTTAAGTTTTTTATTTGGTCAATTTTTTTATACAATTCCCAGCGCTCCAGAAGAAAAGCGGCCTCCGTGAGTTTTAGCATTGATTTGAGAACAAACAAGTACCGCGCACGGGTAGCAGCGTTCAGCCCATCTAATTCTTTGCTGGCAATCATGTAATACAATATGTCCCACCATGCTTGCCGCATGTCAAAAAGAGAGCAATTGTCTGCCACATTGTGTAACACTAGAAAAGGGTTTTCAGTCTCTTCCTGATTAAGGAAGGCAGGATACCCAAAGGGTTTTTCCTGATATTCTCTAATAATTTCCATACACCCGTTTTATCTATTTAAGATCACGATAGGACTTTAATGCGTCCTTGGTAATCAATAAATCCAACAGCAGTATTATACCCCAATCTTTTAATTCAATCTTTATATAAAAAGACTTAACAATAAAAATGAGTAGGATAACTTGAACAAGAAATATTGTAAGTAGCCAGATCCAATCTCCTGGCGTATATTTCTTCCGAGTATTAATCCTGGTTGTGCTATTATCTTCACGAGGCGGTATAGGTGTCTTTGGAAACTTTTCGGCATATATCAACCTTCTAGATTGTTTCATAAAATAAATTTTATTTTTTTCTCTTCATTTTTTTTGATTTTGGAAATCTTTTCTTCATTTGATCTCTGATGTGAGGGATTTCGCGAGCACTTTCAGCAATGACTAAAAATCGTTCATAGGTTATAACAATGTCTGATCGTATAAGCTTTTCTTCTAGTTCACCTCTATATATTACTACTGCTTCAAATAAAACCCATAATAAAACGCGGGTGGACACAATATTAATCCAGGAGAAATAAAGTGAGCAAAATTCAAAAGGCATTATCGGCTTTTCATCCGGCTTATAATAATTCTCGAAGTACTCATGTATTGCATCAGAAAATTTAGCGTCATCTTCCTCGGCTATGAGCGCCTTATGTATACAGTATACTGCATCGATTAAAGCGGAAAAATCTGGGCTCCATTTTCGAATAACATCCTTTTCCTCTTTTGTATGGTAGGATTTTGTCTCGGAATTAATGGCTATCTCGCACCAGACATTTAGATCATGCTTTATTTGTTTTAGGTCGATGTCCTTTACCGCCCGATACAGCATACTATACGCATTGTTTTTGGGGAAGTCCTTCAGTCGTGGGTAATCAAAAAGTTTATCTCTCATTGGAGGAAGGTTTAAGTTGTGCTAGAATAAAATATAGCAGAATAGTAGGATCAAGTTCGAATGCGTCAGACAGGCGCTTTATTTCGTGAAGGTTAAATTTGCCGGGGTCAGCCAATCTGGCATATAATGCAGATATAGATATAGTGGCATCTTCTGCGAAGTATACTTTGGGATAATTAGAAAGTAGTTGTTCAAAATCTGTATATATCCCAGCTTCTAATCCTTTTTTTAGATTTCCTCGTTTGCGTAAGTGCTTTTGCTCATTTTGAGGACTGCGGTAGGCTTTACCTTTTAGATGGGCCATTTTGATAACAGATTTGGGTGTAAAATTTTGTTTACTGCCGGCCAATTCCTGGCAATCTGTTATCGATATAGCCGTAAATTTGGAAAAGAATCGATGCTAAATCCCCGGGAGGGGTATTGTTAACCGGTGTTCCAAATTCTATTTCAAAAGTAGGAACAGCTTATAAAAGCCCAAAAGATTCTATCTTTGTGTAATACTGAAATAATTCTGTATTTTACTAATTCCTATTATATATATTTGTGTATATGACAACTACCGTTATGCCTGAAAAGTCAATACATCATGGACGAAATCTCCGTAGGATCAGGGAGATATTGGATATAAAGCAAGATACCCTGGCCTCTTTATTAGGAGACGATTGGAATCAGCAAAAAGTATCTTATTTGGAGCAAAAGGAGCATATAGACCACGCGATCTTGGAAGAAGTGGCAAAGGCGTTAAAAGTTCCGGTAGATGCTATTAAGAATTTCAATGAAGAGGCCACGGTCAATTATGTAGCTAATACATTCAATGGAAATTCAGGTAACTATATGAATTTTAACCCGATTGAAAAAATTGAACAACTATATGAACGCATGATAAAAGAGAAGGATGAAATAATCAAGGAACAGAGAGCATTAATTGAACAATTTTCTGGCAAAAAGAAGTCAAGAAGTAAATAGTTTCAATTTCATACGAAGTTCAGCCTTGTAAACAATATTCCTTCTGTCTCTAATTCCCAAAAGATACTATGAGCAATTCATTACAAGTATTTGCAACTTTTCGAGATAGTCTAACACAAAAAGAGGAATTCATAAATGGAGACGAATCATTTACCGCTAAAATTATTTATAAGTGGCATGGTCAAACACAACAAGAAACTTTAACTGTAAAGCTTAGTTTAACGACATTTGAATATGGTCAAGTCCATATTGATGAAGGTAAAAAAATAAATTCGCATAATGTTCACATGGATTTTAACCATTATTATCAAGAATATTTTACCTCGAATGATGGCTTCTTAATTATAAAAGGGAAAAACTCCCCAAAAATTGGGGATTATGAAGTAATTATAATTCCAATTTAAGGCCGTTTAGGTCCGCTTAAACCCAAAAAATATTCAAGAAGAATTTATTTAGGTATTGCCTAAAATAGGCGCAGTACCGACTTATTAATTAAATATAATAAATGCCGGTACTGTTTTTAGAATCTCCGATTAGCCTTATCTTAAGATATCTTCTTTTTTTGTTCTCTTTCCAGGCTCGGGTCATTGACTTTTTCCATCATTTGTTTAGTCAGGTCCGGTAATTCTTTCCCTTTTTCTTCCTGCATTACCTGGATCTTACTATTCGAAAAACTGATTCGTTCACCCTGGCTGTTGAAGACATTGATCGAATTCGTACCAGGGGATGCCTCTAAAAAAACGCGCTCCCGTTGTCCTTCATGCCGTATAATTACAGATTCCCGATTGCCCATTTGCAAGCCCTTTAATAAGGATTCCTTGTCTTCCTGGCTAAGGTTTTGAATGGGGAGCTTGCCTAATTCTTTAGCGAGGCTAAAATTAGAATCCTCTTCTTTTGCATTCCGGAAAACAAAGTTTTCATTCTTGTTTTTTTCGGCCACGAAGTCGATGCGGGTCCATCGAGTGATCTCCTTGCCCTCAATATTCACTTTGTTTCGAACGGATCGCCCTTTCATCAAATTGTAGGTTTCGTCATTGGAAAATCCTTTTTGATTGAAGAAAGGAAATCGTTGTTTAACTTCTTCCTGGTTTTCTTTAACCAAGGTGACATTTTGCGAATTTAAAAAATAAAGTCCGCCAGCTTTCTTCTGTTCAAACTTTAGTTCGTGAATCATGTGCTCATTGCCATGACCTACTTTTGCCTTTAGTTCGAATGAGGGGAAATTCAATTGCATTTTTGTTCGAAGGGCGTCATTCAAACTGTCCTCAAACCCCAATTTCCCCAACGCACGAACCAGGAATTGATAGTTGTCCTCATTCATACATCATAATTTAAAAGGTGATTAAATTGTTTACATACTTACATTTGATTTTTTAACGGGTTTCTTCTTTTCCAGTGATTCCTTTAAGGATGGATCGTTTTGAATCTTTGTCATTTCTTTTTCAATAAGGTTTTTGATATCTTTTTTAATCTGGTAATAGTTTTGCATGACTTCCTCGTTCGTAATGGTCCGGATAACCGGCAGATCCTGGTACGTTGCTTCTTCTTGCTGGATGGCTGCATGATCGTTGACTATCTCGGCATGAAAAGCTTTCAATTTTATGCGCTGCTGCGGGTCGTCGGCTACCGCTCCGACAAATTCCCCGGAACTCAGGTTGGCGATCCGGCTGGGGGGTATGGCGGCATCTAGTTGCATGGAACGACTGACGGATGTGTCATTGGAATTAATGGATACGGATTCCCTTTCCTGCATGATCTTTCCGATCCGGTCGCTGAGGAGCTTGGCCGTGTCGGCAATGACCTGTCCAGCTATAATATTCCCGGATACGTTCATAATAACTTCGGCCTGCTCCTTCCCATAATCCTTGCGCAGTTGGGAGAAATCCTGTACGCCCAGGGTGGTGGCTACTTTATTGCTCCGGGCTGTAGCGATTAGGTTATCCATGTTATTCACGTAGATGGTGGGGAACTCATCAAAAACCAAGCTCGATTTGAGCTGTCCCTTCCTGTTCACCAGCTTTAGCATCCGTTCGACACATAAGGATAGCACGGCTCCGTAGATTTGTTGTTTGCTGGGATTGTTCCCGGCACATACTATTTTAGGATGTGCCGGATTGTTTACGTCCAGGGTAAAGTCATTGCCGGACAGAATATAATATAATTGCGGAGAGGCTAACCGGGCCATTCCTATCTTGGCACTGGCAATTTGTCCTTCTAATTGGTCCATCGCTCCATTGATATAGGCCGAAATGAACGGGTTAATCAATACTTCGATCTCCGTTTCCAGGCTCAATACCGGAAAGAGCTTACTGTATTCGATCTGGGCCAGTTCGATTGAATGGGGCAGGGTGCAAAACTTGCCGTTCTCGTATTTCTTCAGATACCAGAATATGGCCGTGGTGAAATTGATCGGAGATTCTACAAAAAAATCACCGGTCTTTTTGATCCATTCCCGGTTCAGAGCCAGCATCATCGTCCGGCTGGATTCGGTGGCATCCGTAATGTCCAGCATCGTTTCCGGGGAAAGCAGGTTGCACCGGTGAGAGCGGGAAAGATCGTCGAAATTGATCATGTATAGTTTGGGCCGGACCGGGTAATGCTGGAAGTTTTGCAGGGCGGTATTAAAAGCGATCCGGGTCAGGTCGGGAAATTTATAATCATAGATAAAAAAAGTAAAATCCTTTTCAATATGCTGTTTAATCACATGCCGGATCACGAAATAGCTTTTCCCGGCTCCCGGCGTTCCCAATACCAAAAGTGCGCGGAAAGGATTAATAATATTGATCCAGGACTTCCGGGTTTTCCCTTTCAAGTTGTATTGTGCCGGCAGGTTGATGGAATACTCATTGGTCAGCTTTCTTTCCTCCTGCGGGAATGTTTCGTTGTTCTCGTTAAAAATATCTTTCCCCAATTTCAGGTAGAGCAGCCGGGTCATCCGGGAACCTCCGGCCATGATGGAAAGATACCCTACAGTTGTGACCGCTATGTATAATTCGGCCAGGGTAGTTTCTGCTATGGGCAGTTGTAAGAACAGCGTAGAAATGAAAAACAGTAACAAACCGGTCAGCATATAGAATAGGATGGGTGGCAATGTCAGCTTTTCGCTTTTTCGGCCTTTTACCCCGATAAGCGATACGGATAGTAATACCAGGGAGGCTAGTTTAGGAGGGTTGATCCCGCTTAGAAAGAAGAGGTTCCTCGAAAAATTAAAAACCATTGTATCCAGGAAAGAAAACGTAATTCCCCAGGTATGGAATGCCGGATAGCAGGCGCTATAAAAATGCAGCAATAATAAAAGAATGCTGATAAACCGGGTCAGGTCTAAAATCCGGTGCAATGCCTGTATATTTTCTCCGCTTTGCATATTCTATAAATTTTACCATGAAACCAGCTTTGGGCCTTACCGGGGCTTTCTTTTCTTTTTGCGTTTTTTCTTGGAGAATCCGGGGTCCAGGTCCGGGCCGCTTTGTTCGGTTGCCATCAGATTTTTAATAATTTCCAGGGAAATGTCCATTTTGAACCGCTCCAGGGTTGCAGGATCTTTCAGGGAAGTATCGGGTTTCTGCTTGGCTGTTTGGCTGGCTTTCTTATATTTCAGCTTACTGAACAAGGATTCCAGCGTATAGCCCAACTCCCCGGCTTCGTATATTGTCCGATTGAATGGATCGATAAAATAGATTGACCGGATTTCCCCCTTTTCACTCCGTTCAAAATGGCATTGGATGTTTTTCTGCTGTAATCCTCCTATCATCCCTTCCAGACTGCTGCTCCGGGTGACCACGGAATCTAGTTTTCCCTGGACGTACTTCTTGTAGGGAATCTTTTTGAGTTTGTTTCGTTCAAACTTCTTTTCCAGATTGTTTAGCGTGGGGCTGGTATAAATAGAGCTGGCTTTGATGGGTATGCCTATTTTATAGCCATCTCTATCTACCATGCTATAGGTCAATCCCCGGTTTACATACTGACGACTGCCAACGGCTCCGCGGTAGGCTGTGACATTGTATTGCCGTAAAATCGCGTTCAATTCTTCCAGGGAGGTGAATTTGTAGTTGGCTGTAACTTCACGGACGATGTTGCTGATCGTAGCTTTTGTTTCTGCTTTCCCATAAACAGCAGCTTCCGGGTTGACTGGGGTGGGAGCGAATGGATTTATCCGTTTGCGACTTTCAGCCTGGATAAGGCCATATTCCTGTTCCAGGGCTTTCCGGGCCGGTTCCGATTTCAGCTTGGCAAGATTATGTAAGTTGATCGGTTTTCCCTTTGCCCGAATAGATGTGGTAACAATATGAATATGCGAATGATTCGCGTCATCGTGCCGGTAGACTAGGTAAGGCTGTTCACCGAAACTGATCCTTTTCATGTAATCGGCAGCAATTTTTTGTAATGTCTCTGTATTCGGGTTTTCTTCCGGAGGGAAATTTAAAGAGATATGGACAGCATTCGTTTTTATTTTTTCCTTCCGCTGGATCAATTGCTCGAACCGGCGCAATTTCTGGGAAAACGTCATTTCTTCCACCTCAGTGGAAAACCCGGAAGCCAGCACTAGTTCTGCTACTCCTTTCTGAACTTTTTGTTCATTGTAATTGAGTACTCCTTTTATGGATCTTCCTGTTTTTATTCGGATAACCATCGTTTTGCCAATTTTGATATGATCGTTAATAATTGCTCTATTTGTGGTTGCAGGGCCTGGTACTGGGCAAAGGCCGATTTTGCGTAAAATTCCTTTCGGTAACGTTCGGGGTAGGAATTGAAAAACCTGGTAATCTGATTAATATTTACGCCAATGGCCTTAATCTCCATTCTCAACTTCGACAATTCTTCCATGAGGTTATCCAGGGTAAGGTCACGGGTAAAAATTTTGATCGGTCGGTTGTCCAGGATATCTCGTATCAGGCTGCTCATATCCTTATCCGGATTCTGTTGGATCAATGCTTGCAGCTCCTGGTACTTCTTACCGTTGACCCTGGTTTCGAGCTTGTATTTCAAGGCTTCGTTATCCGTGGTTGGCTTTCGGCCCCTGTCTGTTCTCTTCATTTTCCCGATAATTAAGACTAAAAAAATCAATTGTTGTATACAACAATACATCTTGCTATTACCTTCAGGGTAATTCTATCTCCTAATATTTTTAATAAATTGTGTAACGGGAATGAGGTGAACTTTACATCTTGCCAGGCGAAAGGCCTAACACCGAGTATTCGTCCTCATT
>Ga0307511_10001046_pt1 | contig 29433 bp, 22 predicted proteins | sample 13_EM_MG_FD_200266 | JGI IMG/M metagenome (GOLD analysis project Ga0307511, IMG submission 200266) | Populus trichocarpa ectomycorrhiza microbial communities from riparian zone in the Pacific Northwest, United States - 13_EM | ecosystem: Host-associated > Plants > Roots > Unclassified | place... | reverse complement strand
CCAGCATCGACCAATCCCAGGAAGTGGGGAAGTCATAGCTGGTATAAAAAGTGGATTCTGAATATCCGTTGGCGGAACGGGTTTTGGCAGTATGGATGGAACGTGTCCGCACTTTGCTGTATCCGACAGAGGCGCCGGGATAGAACCCTTCTCCCAGGGGCTGTTCTGTATACAGAGTCGCTGCCGGGGCCAGCAGGCTAGCCCTGTCTACATATTCAATAGGCAGATGGAAGGGGTTCTCTTCCGACCCGATGCTGGGTTCCCAGGCAGCCACCCCGCTGCTGATAACCGTAGGAATCCCGTTAACCGTCTGCGTAGTGGTATAGTCATACTGATGCCCATATACGGTCTCCTTTTTCCCTGTCATGGCATTCCAGTTATCGTAAATCAGGATGCTCTTTACGCGGAGACCTCCCCCGTATTTTTTCAGGATCGGGCAATTCAGACGGACAAAAGACCGGCTGGTATCCGTCTGGTTGACCCAGTTGTTGCCCCTGGCCGTGTTGGTAAACCCATTGAGCAATTCCGCGATATTACCCCCCAGGGAGGCGACGATCTTGACAGCATCCGATATATTCAGGTTATCCTGCACCTCCGAGCCGGGATAGGCCTTGGAAGGTAGATTGAGGCGTAGAAAATTAATGGCGGTCTGAGCCAGGGGACTATAGACGCCATCCCCATCCCCCGTCTTATTGACGCTTTTCAATTTAATCCAGATCATGCCGGCATTGACGATCCCATACCAATGACCGGACGCTATATCCGGATTGGCATAGCAAGGCACATATTCAGACCCGCTCCCGAAATCATCCGCAGGCATCTGCACAAATAGCCTGAAATATAGGGTATCCAGACCGGCCAGGTAACGTGCATAAAGGTCCGCACGGGAAGTAGCGGCATAGGGCACTTTCACATAGATATATAAATGATCGTTCAGGGCATCGTACATCTGATTCCCATAACTGCCTGAAGAGTCTGTACCAAATCCGGCTATCTTGAATAGCTGCGCAGCCCTCCTGTTCTGGACATAGGCATAATCGTCACTTTCATAATTCACTTTCATCCGGCCACCCGAAGGCAATTGGATGGAATCCAGGTTCCACGCGCCTGCATTATTGGCCGCGAGCGAGCTGTCCTGCAGGGAGTAGGGATATTCAGCATTGTTAATAGGATTGGAGGCAGTATACCCCGGGTTCTGAGAAGGGTCCTTATAGGTACCCCACTTATCACTGGTGTTGGTCTGATAGGTTGGATTATTAGGGTGATAGTTGAATACGTATGGATTTTCAGCGCCTTTATCATCCCCATTGTAGGTGAACCAGATGCGTTTGAGAGTGAGCTTGCCGGAATCATTTAAAGGATGATTGATCCCCCTGCAGAGCTCATAACTATATTCGAAGTGAACGGTCTTGATAGGAGTGGCACTGGTTCCATGCTGCATGAAGTCCGCCTTGGAATAGAGATCGATCTGCTTCAGGCGCATAGCCTTACCGTTATTGTATTTGTTGCCGGACTCGTCGATATCCAGCAGGTCGGCCCGGGACTCCAGGGTGAAATTGGCCACCATAGTCTTGGATTCGATGGAATGCAGGTACCATAATTCTTTGGCGCCATAGATATAATTGGCCTTATCATCCCGGTCATAGCTTTTGAACCCTTCGTTATAATTGGCTTTGCCGGTAACGTAGGGAGCTCTCCAGCCATAGGGATTGGCAATACCGCTGGCTTTTGAATAATCAAATTTGACGGCGTCCCCAATATCGTCATCGCTGATGCCATCTCCCGTTACATCCACATAATCCGGGGACAGGATGCCGGTCAACAGGAAGGAATGAGCGTAGGCCGGGATCTCTTCCTTACTGAAATAGCCGTCTTTTCCGTTATTATTCCCGGTGGTATTATCCTGTCCGTCTACATAAGAAGTGAGTCCCGTCTGGGTGTCGCCGCCCCCTTTATTGACGGAGAAGCTGACTTCCTTCTGCAAGAGGTTGTACACAGGAATGCCATAAACATACCGGCGTCCGTCAGGATTGAGGACATCGATCTCCGAGAGGTGATTGACCTTTCGGAAATTATTCACCCTGTCTTCCCTGGTAAGAATAGGATTGACAGAGAAAGTATCGGCAAAGACAGGTGGATAAAGATATTTTGTCTGCAGCGTGTCTTTCCGGCTTAAGAGAGTGTTCACATCACCCGGCTTGTGCCAGGCCAGGAAGCTCACAGCATATCCTCCATTTTCGAAATATTCCATTTTGATATTATAGAGCTGTCCGCCTACCAGGTTGAGATGGCAGGAGTCCCATTTGGTCCCGTGTACCGTCCAGTCATTGATCACCAGGGAGTCATTGATCCATAGCCTGACACCATCGTCACTGAACGTACCCAATGTATAGGTGCCCGACACCGGCGGCTTCACCCTGCCCAGCCAACGGACTGAATAATGATCGCCTGACATGACCTGACCTTCCTGTTGTACCAAAGGGCTTCCGCCCGGGTCCCAGAAAGGACTGCCGGTATTCCAGTTGAAATAGACGAACGGGTCCAGGCGGGTATATACAGGCTTCCCTGCCAACTGCTGGTTGCTGAAATAATACCCCATCAGGCCGGTGCCATCGCCGGCAGCATCTTCCGCAGCATCGTTCTGGCAGTACCGTAATCCGAACTGGTTGACGGCATAGTGATTAATGTATTTGTCCAGACCTGTCTGCGTAGCTTCCCGGGCCGTGAGATAGGAGATCACTTCCGCCCGTTTGTCCCGGGTATTGCGAATGGCGCTGGAAGGGGTCATGGTGACGGAGCCAACCTGCTTTTTATTACTATACCGGTTCAGTACATTCGTAGCCTGTACCGTAGGCCCGCTGTTGCCAGGTTGATATAGGGCGTCCGTTACCACATCATCTCCTCCGATGGCATTGTAAAAGCCAGTGGTATTGATGGCTTTTTCAGCAGGATTGCGGAAATAAGCTGCTTCGAAGAGTCCCTGGCTGTTTTGAAAGGCGGCACTCTTGCTGAGAAAATTATCCTGCAGCCAGGGGCCGGATTGCGTCACCGAATAATTGGCATTCACGTCAACGCCCGCATGCACGAGGTTGCCGCCGCCGAAGTCAATGCTGGCCCCGGCAGATAGGGTCTTGCTCTTGATCAGGTGATCGGCAATAAAGCCGATATCTCCCCGATAAGCCCGGAACATGCCCCCGGTTCCTTGTCCGGAGATACTAAATATATCATAGGTATAGGAGGGGATGGCAATATGGGGGATAGCAGGCTTCTCCCGGTAGGGCATTTCCTTTTCCCGGTTGAAATCCGTGAGAGCTGCCCAGTTATTGCCCAAACCCTGATAGTTCAGGTAGCCGAATGCCGGCAGGGATAAAGAGGTATCCGCAGCAGCGATATATTCCCGGGACACATAGCCACTGAGGAAAATACTCGGATGTGCAACAGTCACCGCCCCTCCTATCTTTGCTGTCAACGAGAAATTGTAGTTGGTCATCGGCATGGTAATGGTGGGCGTATAGGTACTCCAGGCGAAGGTGATGCCTACCGGCTCGAACCCTCCGCTTACCTCCCTGGATACCCCTTTGTTATTTTTAGCCATGGTTGACACGTTGGCGCTCACACCCATATGAATATCCTTAAGGCCGGTCCTCGAATTATAGGGGGCCGAAAGCTGCAGACCGAAGGAGGCGCCGCCATTGTTGCCAGCATTATAGGTACCCAGCTTAGTCGAAAGACTGGGATTGATAGTGACGCCATTCTGGGAATTATCGGTAAGACTGAGGCCGCCCGAAAGAGGGCCATGTGATTTGGAGCCGGCATTGATGGATGCATTCACACCGGTTTCCATACCCCATCCATTGTAAGTGCTATGAAAAAGGCCAATGCTGGGACTCAACTGGAGAGGCAGACCAACTAATTCAAAGTTGGCGCCAAAGTTACCACCGATAGTAAGGTTCGGTTTGATGCTCGCTACTTTGCGGATACTGTCGCTGCCTCCGCTGAAATCATCCGGGATGCCCCGCATGCTGCGGGTAATGTTACCCGGATTGATATTCCAGCCCAGGCCTACCCAACTGGCTTCCTCCTCTCCGGACCGGCCGCTGTTATAGGAGATATTGACCGGATAGCCGCCTACATCCAATAAGGGAATATTATAGGAAAAGTCCCCGGAGAACAGGTCCACCATATTATCATCGTTGACGGATTTGAAAGCTCCCATCTCCGGCTGGCTGGGTCCTCCGATAAAAGTCTTTGCGTCGGCATGCTGAGTCTTTGCCGGCGCCAGCATTTCGTGCGGCATTATATTACCAGTGGTGGGACCCTTTTTAACAGGGGCAGTACGGGTACCTGGGATAACAGAAGAATCCGGAGATAGGAAGAGCGACCGGTGCTGTGTGCTCAATCCGTAATCAGGCCTCACCAATACAGGTTCTTTATGAGCAGGTCCGTTATAATGATGCAGATCATACTGCCTGCCCGGCGACCAGTTACTCCGGTCATGAAGGCTGAGGCTTTCCGCAGCCATGATCAGTTGTCCATAGAAAATACCGTACAGCAGTAAGGCAATTTGCCTTCTAAACCTGGCAGCTAAAATTAATATCATTGTAAGGTTTATTTAGTAGTGGTGAACTTCAGGGTCCAGGATTCATTGCGTCCATTGACCAGCCGGAACTGGTAGACTTTATCACCCGCATAACCTGCACTCGCGGGCAAGGCTACTTCCAGCAGGTTGTTGCCCCTGCGTAAAGAAAGCTGCCCCTGCTGCACGATGGGGTTGCCTGCATCCTGCAGGCTGGTGATCGTATAGGCGGCAACGGTATCGGCTGCATCATTGTCATAGGTTAGTTTCAGCGTTCCGCCCGCGGAGGCGATCGATGGATCGAGCCCTCTTTTCAGAGCGACAAAGGCGCTGTTCTTCATTTTCAGTGTCGGCTTCGGAGGAACAGTCACCCGGAACGTCCAGATATCGCTCATCGCCGTCGGCTGACCATTATTGAGCGCCACGATCCTCCAGGCATAGAGTCTGGCTGTATCCAGGGCCCGGTACGAAGAGGGGTAATTCATGTACAGGTTTTTTATAAAGCCGGCGCTGTAGACCGGGATATTCTGCTGAATGGCATCCGCCTTTCCCTGTCCGGCCAATACTTCCACCAGGATAAGGGCATAGCTCAGATCGTTGAACAGGCCCACCGGTGTGGGCGGCAGCCAGGTGAACTGGGGATAGGCCGTGTAGAGCGCACCTTCATCTGCCGGCGTATTCAATAGCGGGGGACTCAGCGGGTCAACATTCAACTGTATACAATTCTCCACCGTGGGATTGCCTTTCTCCGTATTGATCACTGTATAACAGGCCTGGTAGGTCCCTGCCGGGAGCAGGCCATTGGGATCCCGGTCAGCATTAGCCGGACCATTATAATTGTATTGGATGGGACTCAGGTCTTTGGCCTGTAATTGTTTGGCGCCCTTATTCAGCAGGAAGGGGATCGTACTGGCCGTCAGCACCGGCTGATTGGTCTTTTCATCCAGCAGCACCAGGTTAATCCGCAACAGCACACTACGATTGCCCGAATTGACCAGCAGCATATTCCAGAGCTGGTTTTTCACCAGCACGCCCATCGGAGGCACCTGGAGGGTCATACTGACCTGGGCCTGTGCCGTAGTAATTCCCAGGAAGAGCAAATAGAGCATCAATCTTGTTTTATACATAAGAAAGGCGTTAAAATGTTTTAAGATAAGTGAGCCGTCCCGTGTTATCCGGCACCAGTTGCCTGTTCATGCCGGGAACGAACCCTTTGTCGGCAGAGAACTGTAGCTGGCCCAGTTTATTAAGATGCAGGATCGCCTCGGCGGAATATCCCATTTGTTCGATATGGTAGGTCGTTTGTTTGTTGTATTTAATGCCCGCGCCCAGCGTGAGGGCTTTGCTCAGCGTATGCTGTACTTTCCCTTCCAGCGTATAAAGCTGATAGTCCTGGTTGGCCGCTCCCGCAGCATTGAGCTGTAGGGTAAATTTGTTGAGGAACACGGATTGACTCAGCATCAGGTTGCGGGTATTGAAATAAGTGAAGCCGGAGTCGGACGATCGGTTGTAGAACTGCGTATAAACGACAGCCGTATTCATCAGGATCTGGTGATAACTATAAGAATGGGTCATATTTCCCACCAGGGTATAGAATAGGTTTTCGATATATTGGCTATTACCCAGTTTTGTGATCTGGCTGCTGGGGAAATAGCCCAAAGAGATCACGGGCCAGTTGCGCCGGCGCAGGGTGGCCTGGACGCTCTTGAATACGGTGGTGCTCCTGTATTCCTGGCTGATAAAGGGATTGCTGAAATCATTCGTGTTCGCACCCAGCATGATATCCAGTTGCTTCCGGAACAGAAGCTGGTCGATGCTGGCGCTCCAGGCGCTCTGGGAAGATCCGTCAGTGAAAATGCTGAAGGACTGGTAGTTCGCTGCCAGGTGCTTGTAACTACCCCGTAGCCGGGTCTGCGTAGCCGGGAAAAAGGCATTCATCTTCAAGGCCCAGGCCTCATTGCGGTGGTCATTCATCTGGAACAACTGGGATCCCAGGGGCTTCCTCGTGGAGTCACCGGTATAGGCCGGAGAGGAGGACTTCGCCAACTCTCCCGTCAGCAATATATTCTTATTGAGATGGTAGTTCCCTTCCAGGGTAAGACCCATCAGGGAAGAAGAAGGCACTTGCGTATTCGTAGTATCCGTCGTCGTACCCGCATTGTACAGTTGCCGGCGACCGGTAAAATAGGTAAGGATAACGCTGTTGCCATCTTTCAGACCTCTTCCCACCCGGAACACATTGAGATATTGATGACCTCCGCCAGGACCCTGTACGATAAAGTCGCGGAAGCGGTAGTCCACACTTCCGGAGGCAAACGCATAATAATTAGAGGGGTTGTATTCCGCCTGGACTCCATTGATCGAAATGTTTTTAGCGGAGAGTTCCGAGTAATTGACGACGGTCCTGCCCAGGTTGAATGATTTGATAGCCATCAGCGCCTTGTATCCTTTGGGAAGGGTGGAGTCGCTGATACCAAGAGCCTGCAATTCTTTCTGCATTTGCCCTGGATTATCTGCCTTCTGAATATCCTGCAGGGATTGGTTGATGGCTGTCTGTGATTTTTGGTGGGTGAATTGCAGTAATTGCTCCAGTTTTTCAATTTCCTTTTGTAAGGAATCCGCTTCTCTTTTCTTATTAGCGTAGATAGAGTCAATTAGTTCCGTATCGGCGTCAATAGCGGAAGTGGAATCTTTTTTAACAGGCGTCTTTCGTTGAGCCGCTTCCCTTGCTTCCACCAGCTTTTGTATCAGGGCGGGATTTTTCATCCCTCCATTGATTCCGTGCAGTTTTTGCAGGTCGTTATTCAGCACCCGCTGCAGGCTATCGAGGACTTTCGTGGAAGGGAGGGATTGCAGGAATTCCTTCCGGACCTGGTCTTTGATCTGCTGGCTGAAGCCGTTGTTATTGTAAGAGAAATTAAAATCCGAATAATTCCGGAAGAGGGAAGAATTACTGAAATGATTCGTCAGGTAGATACGGAAAGGATACTGCCCTTTCACGAGGACATCGAGCCAGGTCTGGATAGTATGCTGATAGATATTGCGCTCGTCGTAGGGAGTATCGATCCGGGAATAATAATTCAGGTTGTATAGGACATTACCGTGTATCTGCAGGAAGGGCACATGGGGTGCAGGTGCAGGCGGGGGTGCGGAAGGCGCCTGTGTCTTGGCCACGGGCATTTTTTCAAATTCCGGAGCCTGGGGGACAAAGATGACTCCTTTACAGGAACCATGGTCCAGGGAAGGGATCAGCGTCTCCGGGTCCGGAGGGGTGTCGGTAGATGCGAGGCCAGGGGATCTCCTGGCTGTGGGTAAGGAGTCCTGACCACCCGGTCTTCTTGCCTGGTTCTTTTGAGGACCCGGATTGATGTATTGGCGGGTGGTGGATAAGGCCGAGTCTTTACGGGCTTTGACCTTTTTTTGATAGTTGGACAGAATGCTGTTGCTGTTAGGCACACCGGCGCCCGGGATGTTGCCGGCCGGTAGCGTAGTCTGGCTGATGCCTGCCAGGCTGCCGCAGCAAAAAAGGGATAATATGAAGAACAGCTTTTGCAAGGTCCAGCTAAATTTTATTATTAAAAAGTACTCAGCGCCGCACGTTTCCAGCCCGTCGAGGTCTTATAATAGAAATAATTATCATCTGCCGCGATATCGCCCGTTTTACCGTTGGTATCCGAAGAAGAAGAAGGGGTATATTGCGTCCTCAGACGAAGCTGGCTATAGCCGGTAGCCCCTGTTATATCCAGCCTCGAAGTGCTGCCGGTAGCGGCGCCGATAAGCAGATTGCCTGTCTCGACGATTACATTGCCCGTCGCCGCATGAATGGCCCTTAGATCGCCGGCAGAGCCGGTCACGGAGAAGTCAATGCGTATCGCCGTTTCTTCTCCGTCCTCATATCCCCTGTTGACCAGCTTATTAACGTGTATCAGGCGATATGCCCCGCTGCCGGAATTGAAGGCCGGGATAAAATTGGTAAAGTTGTACACCCCGTCGGTTGAATTCCCTAAATCATTATTGGTATTAAAAGTCAGCACATTGGCATAAATGATATTATGTGCGGCGTCCCCGGGAAAATCCAAAGCGTCATAAAAGAATGCGCCTGATTGTGCGCTTAGTCTGCCTCCGATATTCGTAGTGCCATTCACATTTAATTTGTATCCTCCATCGACCGGCGTTCCAATCCCAATAGACCCCGAATTAAGTATGCGCATTCTTTCCAGGCTGTTCGTAGAGAAAATAAGGGAATTGTTGTCCAGGGTTCCCAGGGTCCCCGTTGTTCCGAAAGAGTTGCCACCCTGCACCCAGGCATTGGACTTCCATTTTATAGTGTCGCCTCCTATGAGGTAAGTGCTGTCGGTCAACTTCTGCGCGCCTCTTTTGAATATCGTTCGGCCATTGCCCGTATTGTACAGAAATCCCGGCACGCCTTGGGTATGATTTTCTATGATCAGCTCAGCCGAATCGCAATTCGTGATCTTCACGCTATCCGCCTTGATGATGTAGACGTCTTGCGCCAGAAGAGTATGTCCTATACTGAGCATCAAAAAAATGGGTAAGGTCCGTTTCATAAAAAGATTAAAAATTAGCCCATAGGTTATAACTGAACGAAAAGCTCACCGGATGAAAATCACCTGCTTCAGCAGCAAAAAATATTATCTGTACCTGGTCCGTAGCCGGGTTCCCGGTTATATATCCCGTGTTAATGGCGTTCGAAAATTGACAACTGGCCGATCCCCCGCACAATGCCCCCGTCTGGAAAGACGTACCGAACGGCAGGGAGATCTCGATGATGGTCTTCGTAGAGGCCGCTGTCGGCTTGATGAGTACATTTCCTGCCACTGTCACTACGGATCCGATAATATTGTAAACAAGATTATTAACCGTAATGTCCGTGACATTCGCTTTCGGCGTTATCGTCGGAGTATAAATTCCGGATGATAAAGTAAATGTCGCAAGGCTGCTGTCAGGCTGCCACATCAGCGCAGTAGTTGTATAAGGAGGGAATACGATGGGTACCCCCGGCAGCCAACTGAATTTATAAGTGCCTCCGTCGAACAAAAGGGTATGATCCCAATTGGTGATCGTATTGTCACTGGTCAGCGTCCCTCCCGCCGTCAACGTCTGTTGTAAGGTGGATGTCCCCCCTCCTGCAGCAGCGCCGGGCCACGATAATGATTTCCTGATATTGCCGCTTGCATCCTGCACTAAAGGCTTATAGGCCGCGGTGTCGGTAACGGAAGTCTGAAGCGCTACATTTAAATTTCCTGCACCGTCAAATTGAAGTCTTTTATTACCGGAGCCATCAGCCAATATTATATTATTCGACAAGGAAGAAGGCAGGCCGGACACATTCGTTCCGATGATCGTATTATTGTTTCCCGTAACAAGGCCCAATCCGGAATTATATCCGATATATATATTGTTGGACCCGCTGGTATTATGAGTCCCCGCACTGGTTCCAAACGCAGTGTTGTTGGACCCGGTGGTATTTTCCGTCAGAGCACTGGCTCCCAGTGCCGTATTCTGACTCGCCGTAGTATTCATCGCCAGGGCGCTGTTTCCGATACCGGTATTGTTGTTTCCCGTGGCGTTAAACGTCATCACTCCGTCTCCCATGGCCGTATTACCGAACCCCGCCGTATTGGACGTCAATGCATTTGACCCCACAGCCGTATTGGAATACCCCGAGGTATTGGCCACCAGCGACCTGGCTCCTACGGCCGTGTTGAAAAATCCGTCGTTATTTACCTGCAGTGCACTAGCGCCCATGGCCGTGTTGAAAAACCCGTTATTTGCCTGTAGCGCACCCGTACCAAAAGCCGCAACGTTCGTTCCGGTATTAACCCCACCGGCTCTGTATCCGAAAAGCGTAACACCCTCCGTATCAATTCTTCCTGCCGGAATATTATTGACTCTGAAGCTCAGAGGCACGGCATTCGTAGTTCCCAGAAAATTAGTTCCGTCCACTGTCCCGGCATTACCGGTCGTAGTCCAGCCGGTATTGGGTCGTAATACTGCATTGGCCGGCAGCACCTTCAACGTATCCGCCCCGATCAGGTAAAGGCTGTCATTCAGTTTCTGCACCGCCCTTTTAAATACCGTTCGCCCCCTTCCCGTATTAAACAGAAATCCCGGTACCGCCTGTGTATGGTTTTCAATGATCAATTCCGCCGAATCACAACTGGTGATCAGTACGCTATCAGCCTTGATCGTATAGACGTATTGGGCAAAACCGGATACGCCGGAACCAAACAAAATCAGCAATACCAGGATAGGCTTCATAAAGAATTAGTTTTTAATATTGAGCTTTTCCAACAATCGATTGAGCTGTACCTGCTGAGCCGCCAATGCAGCTTGTTGTTTTTGCAGTTGTGCACGCAGGTCCTCTATTTCCGACTCCTGCGAACGGATCTTATCATATAATCCCTGGACGCCTGCCAGCGCAATCCCTGATGGATCGATGGTAGAAATGGTCTTATCATCCGTACCCACACGGAAGATCCGGTAGAAGTCCTGAGCCACGGGGCCAATATGTTGTTCGGAAAGGCCTTTGTAATTCCAGCGGGTGATGGGGAGTTGCCCGATCTTCTCCAGGATCTCCCTATTATCCAGCAATTCGAAATTTTCTTTTTTGAATTGGTCGGAGGCATTCGTCCATACGCCGCCGGTGGTAAGATAGGCGCCATTGCCATTGGTAGAGTTGGAGCCTACCACCAGGGCGGCGCCGGCAGCGGCAGCCGCATTGGAATTGAAGAGCCAGCTTTTCATGGCTGTATCGCCGAAGACCATCGTATTGGATGCCTTGACGACGGATTTCGCTCCAATGGCAGTGGCATTCAGGATATTCGATACATTACCTACAATAGCATTACTACCCAGCAGGGTGACACTATTTTCCGTTATACCGCTTCCATATGCCTGCTCATAGCCTGCGCCGGCGCCAACAAAAGTATTGTCTGATCCCTGATTATTCTGTCCCGCATTAAGGCCCGCGAATACATTGCGCTGCCCGATATTCGTTCGCCCGCAGTTCTCCCCGATAAGAATATTATTATCCCCTTGATTGAAGTAGCCGGTGCTACTACCCAAAAAGACATTTTCGATACCTGTATTATTCAATCCGGAAAGATCGCCCTGGAAATTATTATAGGAACCGAAACTATTCTGACCTGAGGAGAGCCCAATAAAGTTATTATTAGTCCCATTATTCGATGTGCCGGCAAAAGTCCCTGTAAAGGTGTTTCCGGCACCCGAACTATATTGTCCTGTTCCATAGCCATAGAAGGAATTTCTATCTGCCAGGCCCGATACGTCATCTACTGAATTATTCTGGCCGCTAAACCCACCCGTAAAAGTATTATTATCGCCTTCACTGTCATGCCCTGCAGCATATCCCAAAAAAGAACTGCTGCCCCCACTGCTATTGATCCCTGCCCTCCCGCCAATAAAAGTGTTATAAATATTGCCATTACTCACTCCACTGGAATCGCCGGCATATATATTTGTGTAGCCATCGGTTTCCAGATCTCCCACCTTCAGTATGGGATGATAATTGATACGATAGGCAGAAGTATCGTCGATATTGACCGGCCCCGGAAGATCGAGCAATACATTGGGGTTGGTCCGGTGGATACCGACATTTCCCGTATTGATATTATAAATGTGATTGCCATTGGCTTTCCAATAAGAAGGCCTGTTGGTATGCAGCGTATCGGTACCCAGTAAATAAGTCGAATCGTCCAGTTGCATAAGGGCTTTTTTAAATATCGTCCGCCCATTTCCTGTGTTGAAAAGGAATCCGGAGACCCCTTGCGTGTGATTTTCAATGATCAGTTCCGAAGAATCGCAGTTGGTGATCTTTACGCTGTCGGCTATGATCGTATAGACATATTTCTTCTGGGTGAAGCCGGAAAGACAGCATCCGAACAGTAATAACGCTAACAGGACGTACTTCATAAAAGATTTATTTTTTTGCATTGAATTTTTCCAATAATTGCGTGATCTGTACCTGCTGGGCGGCTATTGCTGCCTGCTGTTTTTGCAACTGTGTGCGCAGGTCCTCTATTTCTTTCTCCTGCGAACGGATTGTTGCCTGCTGTTCCCGGCTATGCTGCTCTGCCTCCTTCCATTTCAGGTATAATCCCTGGATCCCTGCCAGTGCAATACCGGATGGGTCGATGGTAGAAATAGTCTTATCATCTGTGCCTACGTGGAAAATCCGGTAGAAGTCCTGGGCGACGGGACCGATGTGCTGCTCGGAAAGACCTTTGTAATTCCAGCGGGTGACGGGAAGCTGCCCGATCTTATCCAGGATGTCGGTATTATCCAGAGGGTCGAAATTCTCCTTTTTGAACCGATCGGAGGCATTCGTCCAGACGCCGCCTGTGGTCAGGAAGGCGCCATTACCATTGGTCGAATTGTTGCCCACGACCAGGGCAGCGCCGCCGGAGCCAGCGGCACTGGAATTGAACAGCCATTTATTGACCGAATTATCACCGAAGACAATGGTGTTCGAAGTACCTACAACGGCGTTGGCGCCTATGGCAGTGGCATTGGATAGGTTACCGGTCGAATCGCTTATGTTCAGGAACGAATTACTTCCCACCAGCGTCACTCCGGTGACCCGATAGGGTACACTCGCAAAGAATGTATATAAGCCTGCCTTTGCCCCAAGGAAGGTATTATAGCAATCTTTCAAAGTATACGCCCCGTTTGCCTGAAATTTAAATCCGGCGCTATCACCTACGCTTACGTTAAAATTCGAGCTGTCATTGTTGGTCGCTGCCGCAAAACCTACAGCTACATTGCCGGATCCGATGGACTGCTCCGTTCCGCTATTAATCCCTCCTACGGAATTATTTCCTACAATTACATTCGCATCCCCTGAAAAATAACCTGAACCAGCACCTATACTGATATTATCACTGCCCGTCATCGTACCATAAGCAGCTTGCGATCCCATAAAAATATTTCTATCCCCCGTATGGTAAGTTCCGCTTGCTGCCCCAATGAATATATTCGCACTCCCGGCGGCTTCGCCCCCGGTACCGTCTCCGAAAAAACAGTTGCCATACCCCTGGACATCCTGCCCCGTGAAGTCTCCCACATACGTGTTCGAACCCCCATTACTCGTTCGGCCCGAGCCAACGCCTAAAAAAGTATTGCCTCCGCCATTGGTACTACCCAGCCCGGACCAGGAACCAAAAAAGGCGTTATTAAAATATCCGGAGCTGTTAGCTCCACTTTCAAAACCTGCAAATGTATTGTTCCATCCCTGTATACAATTATAACCGGCCTCATATCCTACGAACGTATTGCCATCGCCATTGTAGTCTCCTCCTACACCATTATTCACCCCGGCTTTTTCACCGATCAGCGTGCAAAAAACACCGTTATTGTTAACCCCGCTGGAATCACCGGCCATCAGGTTGGTATAAGATCTGGGATATTGATCATTGAAGACAGTGACATCGGAACGGGAAGTGTCGACCCAGCCGCCTATGCTCAGCACCGGATGGTAATTGATCCTGTAAGCCGAAGTGTCATCGATATTTACCGGCCCCGGAAGATCCAGCATCACATTGGGTGAGTCCCGATGTATGCCGACATTTCCCGTATTGGTATTATAAATATGATTGCCATTGGCTTTCCAATAGGAAGGCCTGTTGGTATGAAGCGTATCAGTACCCAGTAAATACGTCGAATCATCCAGTTGCATCAGGGCTCTTTTGAAGATCGTCCGCCCATTACCTGTATTGAACAGAAATCCCGGCACCCCTTGCGTATGATTCTCTATGATCAGCTCCGCAGAGTCGCAGCTGGTGATCTTCACACTATCGGCTTTGATCGTGTACACATACTGCGCGGAAAGAGTATTGGCAAGGCACGACAGGGCAATAAGGAATAAGGGTCCTCTCATATACAGATGAGGTTTGTATAGGTTATAAGAATAAAATAGCGCAGGTGATCATCACCGGTAAAGAAATAACCGGGACCCTGTCAGGATGAATGATTAAATAAAAGATTGGGAAAAGGAAGTCGTGCCGGCGCAGGCAAATAACGGCCTGTCCCTGCTGTGAGGAAATTTCGGTTCATAAGTAAGTGTTTAATAGTCGTTTAGTGGTTGCGTTTAGATCGCGGGGGCAGGATTAAAATTCGTAAGGCCAAACTAATAAAATAATTTATTCGCGCATATAGGCAAATGTGGTAATAACCTTGTCAACTGTTGCTAAAAAGTAAAAAGGGCGAAGAGAATATTTTTCAGGGCCGTGTCATTTTCAGCAACAACCGTGTAAGTTCCGGCAATGAACGTGTCGGATCTTTTAGCAGTTTTACGATCCTTTTTTCGAAGAATTACTTTTTAAAATCGAGGGATTCTACGCGGGATTTATGTGGTTTTCCGAAGCATTTTGCTCTAAAGAAAATTATATATGTCTAAATTACTATAGATCAACGAGGGAAGAAAGTGGATGGCGTAAATTCTTATAATTGATCATATCGACAATCACACTGCCCACACTAATGGGACTCTCTACCCGCAGCGCAATATGGTTAGGATCGTCGCTGACCCAGACCGTCATTTTTTCCCCGCCTTCAAATATGGTCCCTTTGATCAGCAGGGGCTTGAATTTGATGGTGCGGAACTTGGCGTATTTCGTCCGGATCGTTTCTTTACCCAGATAGCGGATATATAAATGATACACCTGCCTGTCCAGGAACATATCGAAGGGAACCTTATCCCCTGGCTTGAGACGGTCCCACTCAATATTGCGTGCATAGAAAATGGCGCTCAGGACGTCCTGTATGCAGGAAGGCACCTTATAGACGCCTTCCGTGGTAATGGCCGTATTCGTAGTCTTAACGAAAGTTACATTCTCGTATGTCTTATATCCGCCTTCATTAATATTCCGTACAAATTTATAAGGCTGAAGGGTCCCCGTATCAATATAAGTCTCATATCGGTCCCTTACCCTATAAAATTTATCATAAAAGCTATACGTCTTCCCATCCCCGACTACATGATAGACAGCTTTATCATTCATGTGCTCCAGCGTATTGGTAAAAACAGCCTCTCCTGCCCCCACATATACATTCGCCAGCTTGTAAAGTACTTTATAGGTCAGCGTTTCCCCAGCCACGAAGGCAGTATTATGAGCCCCGCAAAATTCATCGCCGAAGTCATTACCAGCCTTAAGGGGCAAAGACATACCCGTTAACACCAGGATACAAATAGTAAAAAATATTCTCATTTATTCTTAAATAGTTTGATACTTAAAATTAACAAGCTCCCTATCAGAGCAGGTATGATCAGGTTGATCAGCCAGATCGCAAAAGAGGCGGCAAAAATACCCACCGTATTCGCACTGAACAGCTCCAGCACCTGTATGCTCGCTTCCCATCTGAGCCCCAGCTCTGTCAGGAAGGTAAAGGTAGGAACCAGAGCCATCACCAGGAAGACCACGCTCACCCCGCCCCAGATCTGTCCAAGGCTGAGGAATACCCCGAATAAAGGGAATACCAGGCCATACTGAACAAGGAAGACAACATATCGGACAAAAGATAAGAACAATATTCGCAATAAGATCGTTGCATCGAAATTTTCCAGAACTTTTATATAAGCAAGGTATTTCCCCGATCCCGGTATCTTCCTCAAGATCCATAGCAACCAGGAAAGACGGAAATAAATTATTGTTAAACTTGCCAATAAGAGAAAAGCCACACACAGCACGGTATTCAGCCAGAACTCCCCGTGCAGGCTTTCCCGGAAAATAGACTGATGCAGCGTATAGCGGATATAAAGGATGCCGATTATTCCGATCGTCAGCGTGATCAGCAATTGGGCAATGCTGCAGACGATCGTCAGGGATATGGCAGCCAGACGTTTGCCCTCCTTCACATATAAGATGCGTCCCAGGTACTCCCCCATCCGGTTGGGCGTAAAGCTGGCCATGGTGGCGCCGGTGAAAATGGCTTTAAAGGCATTCCGGTAAGAAATACCGCCAACAGGACGGAGGGCCAGTTGCCATTTACGGGCCTCGATCCCCCAATTGAGGGGCATGAGCGCAACGACCAACCATAATTTCCATTGCTGAGGACCTGTCATCGCCCGGCAGACTTTATTCAACGACCCCCGCCAGTCATGCTGGTGGGTCACCTGCCACCAGATAAAATAGGAAAGGAGCAGGAATACCAGCGGCCCTATGAAATAGTTGAGTATTATTTTGATATTTTTGTTCAATCGCACAATCTGACAATCAGTATCAAAAATAACCTTACTCTTGCAAAAACAAACTAAAATAATTCTGGGCATCGATCCGGGTACGATAATAATGGGATATGGCCTGGTGTTATGTTCAGGCAGCGAGCTCAGCATGATTGCAATGGGCGTTCTGAAGCTGTCTGCCCGCAATGACCCTTATGAACGGCTAAGGCTGATCCATAAAAAAGTGAAGGAGCTGATCGGAGAATATCATCCCCATGATTTCGCCATCGAAGCCCCCTTCTTTGGAAAGAATGTACAGAGCATGCTCAAACTGGGACGGGCCCAGGGCGTGGCCATCGCAACGGCCATGTATGCCGGACTACCCGTCACCGAATATTCTCCCCGTAAGATCAAGCAATCCGTCACCGGAAATGGCAATTCGGGGAAAGAACAGGTGTGGAAAATGCTGCAAACTATTCTGCACCTGGGAGCGGACATCAGGGAATATGACGCTTCTGACGCCCTGGCCGTAGCAGTATGCCACCATTTCCAGGATCGTTCTACCAGCAAAACTCAGGCTGCTGGCCCCTCCCGGCCAGCGGGCGGAACAGCCCGCAAAAAACTGAACGACTGGGGGGATTTCATCAAACAAAATCCCGGAAAGGTCCGTCCCCGGTAGTATCCTGGTCAAAAGTGGACCACAAGCCCACTGCCCGGCACTAAAGTTTCGAAATAATCGTTAATCTTACATCTAAATTTAAAGGGTCTGTCAATGAAATGTTCACTAGTCACCGGTGGGTCAAGAGGTATAGGAAAGGCAATCTGTATCAAAATGGCACAAATGGGCTATTATGTCCTGGTCAATTATAAGACAAATGTAGAAGAAGCGGATAAGACGCTGGCGCAAATAAGGCTGGATGGGGGAGATGGGGAACTAATACGGTTTGACGTCAGCAATAAGGAAGATATACAGCTATCCCTCGGCGACTGGATAAAGAACAACGAAGGTAAATACATCGAAGTATTGGTCAATAATGCCGGTATTAAAGACGATGTCCTTATGATGTGGATGAAAGACCAGCAATGGGAGAATGTTATAAAGACCAGCCTGGATGGATTTTTCTATGTCACCCGCCTGGTCTTGGAAAGTATGCTGCTTAAAAGATATGGACGAATTATCAATATCGTCTCTCTTTCCGGTCTCAAGGGGATGCCCGGCCAGACCAACTACTCAGCAGCCAAGGCAGGGGTGATCGGCGCTACCAAGGCGCTGGCCCAGGAAGTAGGCAGACGGGGCATCACCGTCAATGCCGTAGCCCCGGGATTTATTAAAACAGATATGATCGAAGGACTGGATGAAAAGACATTGCAAAAGATGATACCAGTCAACCGGTTTGGCCTGCCGGAAGAAGTAGCTCATGCAGTAGGCTTCCTGGCTTCAAAGGAGGCCTCCTATATCACCGCAGAAGTACTGTCCATTAATGGAGGGCTCTATTCCTGAAAGGGCTGAGAAAATGGAGCCAATATAGAAAGGAACATACCCTAAAAGTGGTATGTTATCACCCCGGGAGTTATTAAAAAAATTCAATGATATATTTAATAAAATGTTAATACCCAATTACTTGCGTTAGTACTATTTTGCACGGGCCCATGTGGAAAAAATGCCCCGGGGTGGATGAAGAGAACATCCCCCGGCAATAAAAGTGCCGGAATTAACTTAGATTTGTCTTTTCAAAATATTTTTGTTATTTATGTACGGAAAGATTGTTTACGAATATGAATAGAGTAGTGATTACAGGTATGGGTATTTATTCGTGTATAGGAAAGAACCTTGATGAAGTCCGTGACTCCCTGTATCAAGGAAAATCCGGTATTATATTCGACCCCGTCCGAAAAGAATTTGGTTATCGCTCCGGATTAACAGGTTTTGTTGAAAAACCGAATCTAAAGGAATTATTGGACAGAAGATCGCGCATCATGCTGCCCGAACAGGGAGAATATGCCTATATGGCCACCATCGAGGCATTGATGAATGCCGGGATCAGCGCTGATTACCTCGACCAGAAAGAGGTAGGCATCCTCTATGGCAACGATAGTACAGCCAAGGCGACGATCGAATGCACAGACATCATCCGTAAAAAAAAGGATACCACCCTGGTAGGCTCCGGCTCTGTCTTTCAGACCATGAATTCGACAGTGACCATGAACCTGGCTACCATTTTTAAGCTAAAAGGCGTCAATTTCACCATTAGCGCGGCTTGTGCCAGCGGCTCCCATTCCATAGGCGTAGGATATCATTTTATAAAAAGCGGCTTGCAGGATTGTATCATTTGCGGAGGCGCCCAGGAAGTCAATCATTATTCCATGGGCAGTTTTGACGCCCTGTCGGCCTTTTCCATACTGGAATCCGACCCCACAAAGGCATCCAGGCCTTTTGACAGAGATCGGGATGGCCTTATTCCCAGCGGAGGGGCCGCTACGGTCATCCTGGAGAGCCTGGATTCAGCCCTGAAAAGAGGAGCGCCCATTTTGGGAGAAGTCGTGGGCTATGGCTTTTCTTCCAATGGGGGGCATATTTCGAATCCAACCGTAGAAGGCCCCGTACGATCACTCATCATGGCCTTGAAAGACGCAGGAGTATCTGCGTCCGAAATAGATTATATCAACGCACATGCCACATCGACACCTGCCGGTGACGCCAGCGAAGCAAAGGCCCTTGACGAAGTTTTTGGAATTTCGAGGCCCCTGGTGAGCTCTACCAAGTCAATGACCGGCCACGAATGCTGGATGGCCGGCGCCAGTGAAATAGTGTATTCCATGCTGATGATGCAGAATTCCTTCATAGCACCCAATATCAACTTCGAAAATCCGGATGAGAATTCCGCAAAACTTAACATTGTAACGAATACTATCGAAAAAGATATCAACGTTTTCTTGTCTAACTCCTTTGGATTTGGGGGAACTAACTCCTCCCTCATTATTAAAAAACTGACTAAACCAACTCTATATGCAAATTGAAGAGATCATTCAACGAATAAACGCCTTTTTGGTAGAAGAATTCGAAGTAGACGCAGAAAAGATCACCCCTGACGCGAATTTGAAAGATACGCTGCAGTTAGATAGTCTTGACTATATCGATCTTGTTGTCGCCATCGAGAGCAATTTCGCATTTAAAGTAAAGCCTGAAGACTTTACCGGCATTACTACATTCCAGGACCTCTATGATTATGTGATCCAACATAAACTATCGAAAGAACTTGTATAATGCCGGAGTGGCAAGGCAAATCTAAGGGCAAACCTTTAGGGTATCGTATCTTTGTAAGCATTTTGAACAGATGGGGCGTCTTACCAGCCTACGTTCTGCTGAGATTTGTCGCATTTTATTATTTCCTGTTTTCCTATAGATCGTCCAAAATTGTTCTTACCTATTTTCGGAAAAAAATCGGCTATGGCTTAGGGAAGTCCCTGATCAAACTTTATCGGAATTACTACCTGCTCGGTCAGAGTATTATTGATAAAGTGGTTATTATGTCAGGTATTCCTAATAAATTCACATTCGATTTTGATGGAGAGGACCACCTCCGGAAAATAGCAGGACTCCAAAAAGGCGGCTTGCTATTAAGCGCTCATTTGGGAAACTGGGAAATTGCAGGACATTTACTCCAACGTCTGGACACCCGGATCAATATAGTGATGTTCGATGGAGAACACCAGCAGATCAAGGAGTATATTGCGGCGGTGACCGGAAAGAGAGCTGTCAACGTTATCTTAATAAAGAACGACCTTTCCCACATCTATGCAATAAGCGACGCTTTTAAAAACAATGAGCTGGTCTGCATGCACGCAGACAGGTTCATCGAAGGCAACAAGACCCTGACAAGCGAATTTCTAGGCGGACCAGCCAGATTCCCGATGGGGCCTTTCGTATTAGCCGCGAAGTTTAAAGTCCCGGTCTCTTTCGTATTCGCCATGAAAGAGACCCCGCTGCATTACCATTTTTTCGCAAGCGAGATCAAAGACTATACCCATTTTAGTAAGGATGCCCTTATGCAGGAGATGTTGAACGATTTTGTGGGTCAAATGGAAAGTATGGTAAAAAAATACCCTGAACAATGGTATAATTATTATAACTTTTGGCAATAAAAGTATCTATCATTCAAACAAAAATCTTACATCATGAAAAGTGTACAAATTACCGGTTGGCTGATCGCCTTTTTGTTCGTTTGCGCAAGTACTCAATCTGCTTCCGCTCAGACTGATGAGATTACCTGGCTGGGACTGGATTTCAGCCAGGCCAAATTCATCGGACCCGCTTCTCAGTTTAAAGATGCAGGAGAGATCACAAATGAGGAATTCAGGGATAAATATACCGTCTCCTGGAACCAGCTTTTCATCGATGAACAGAAAAAATTCAATGTAGCCGAAGCCGTACATCGCCCCTCGGTAAAATATGCTCTGGACGTTACTCAAAAAGCCAATGGCAACATTAAAAAAGATTTCTTCGGGAGCAGCCCCAACGATTTTAAGACCATCGATGATAAAAAGATCGGCGACCTGGTAAGCAAATATGATTTCCAGGGTAAGACAGGCACAGGCCTTCTATTCTTCGTCGAAGGGATGAGCAAGGGCCTCGGGGAAGCCGGCGCATGGGTCACCCTGGTGGATATGAAAACAAAAAAGGTAATATCCACCACTTATAAGACCGGCAAGGCAGGAGGATTCGGGTTCAGGAATTACTGGGCAAAGTCATGGTTCAATATCTTAAAGGAATCAAAATCCGATTTTAAAAAATAAAATTCAACCTAACCCAACTTATTTTCAATGACTTTTTTTGAGAAGGACAAGAATTCTGCTTTTGAAGCTAAAGAGACAGCACAATGGATCGCATTCGGACCGGTAATTTTTCAATCAGCAAGGGTATTAAGAAATTCAGGCATCTTGAAGGTTATTGAGGAGAGTCGCCTGTCAGGATTAACGTTAGCAGCAATCGCAGAAAAAGTGAAATTGCCTTTATACGGCGTAAGGGTTTTATTGGAATCGGCATTGAGTATCGGACTGGTCCTGGTAAAAGATAGTAAATATAGCTTAGCCAAAACCGGCCATTTTATACTGAACGATCCGCTCACAAAAACCAATATGGATTTTGTACACGACGTGTGTTACAAAGGCCTTTTTTCATTGGATAAAAGCATTGAAACCGGGAAACCGGTAGGGTTGAAGGAATTCGGGGAGTGGCAGACTATTTATGAAGGCCTGTCCCAACTGCCGGAACATGTACAGAAAAGCTGGTTCAGCTTCGACCATTTTTTCTCCGACGATGCCTTCGACCTGGTCTTGCCGAAGGTATATGTCAATGGCACTAAAAAATTACTGGATATCGGCGGTAATACAGGGAAATGGGCGATAGCCTCTACGAAATATAAGACGGATATCCAGGTCACGCTGATGGATCTGCCGGGCCAGTTAAATATGGCAAAAGCCAGGATCACCGACCTGGGCCTGACGGAGCGGGTGTCTTTTTTCCCCACCAATATCCTCGATGAACAGGTGAAATTTCCAACGGGCTTCGATGCCGTCTGGATGAGCCAGTTCCTGGATTGCTTTTCAGAGGCGGAGATCGTCTCTATCCTGAAAAGATGCCACTCCTCCCTGAACGAGGACGGCTATGTCTTCATCCTGGAGCCTTTCTGGGACAGGCAGCGGTATGAAATTGCAGCCTTCTGCCTGCAGCAGACCTCTCTTTATTTTACAGCCCTGGCCAATGGCAACAGCCAGATGTATAGCGCCGAGACTTTCTTACGCTGCATCGATGAGGCGGGCTTTGAGATCGCCGACCAGGTAGACAATATCGGCTTAAGCCAGACCTTATTAAAATGTAAAAAAAAATAACCTTATAAAACACTCCTAACCTGCCAACATGAACACAGAAAAAGTAGATGTACTGGTTATCGGCGCCGGCCCTGCCGGTACAGTAGCTGCCTCTATTGTTAATAAAGCGGGCTTCAAAGTTAAGATCGTAGAGAAGCTCCGGTTTCCCCGTTTTGTAATCGGTGAAAGCCTGCTACCCCGCTGCATGGAGGCCCTCACAGAAGCCGGCTTTGTAGAAGCTGTAAAGGAGAAAGGCTTCCAGGAAAAGTTCGGGGCCAAATTTGTAAAGAACGGCATGATCTGTGATTATTTATTTGCGGATCAGTTTACGCAAGGCTGGACCTGGACCTGGCAGGTGCCCCGGGGTGAATTTGACAAGACCCTCGCCGACACCGTAGAAAAAATGGGAGTGCCCGTTTCATACGAGACTACCGTAACGGATATTGTCTTCAACGGTACGGATTCCGTTACAACGGTGGAAGACATTCATGGCAATAAGACACAGATAGCAGCGAAGTTCATTGTCGATGGCAGCGGGTATGGCCGGGTAATCCCCCGGTTGTTCAATCTCGACCGGCCTTCCAATCTTCCTCCCCGCAAGGCCCTGTTCGCCCATACCGTCGATCTGAAACGATCATTGGATGATGAGCCCAACCGTATTACCATTATAGTGCACCGACCAGGCGTCTGGGTATGGGTGATCCCTTTTTCAAGTGGTATTACATCCCTGGGATTTGTAGGCGATCCCGCATTCTTTTCACAATACGAAGGCAGCAATGAAGAGCAATTGCGTACCTTAATTGCTTCGGAGCCTTATTTAAGCGAGCGGTTTAAAGACGTAGAATTTGTATTCGAACCAAAAGTCCTGGAGTCCTGGTCGAGCACTACCGAAAAATTTTATGGAAATGGTTTCGTGCTTACCGGCAACGTAACGGAATTCCTGGACCCGGTGTTCTCCTCCGGTGTTACACTGGCAACAGTATCCAGCCAGATAGCAGCTCATTTAGTAATCCGCACCCTCAATGGCGAAACCGTAGACTGGGATAAAGAATATACAGAACAGATGATGCAGGGCGTAAATGCATTCCGCTCTTATGTAATGGCCTGGTATGAGGGTACGCTCGATACGATCTTCTTTGCAGAGAGCCAGGATCTTAAGATCAAAAATATGATCTGTTCCGTTCTGGCCGGGTATGTATGGGACCTGGACAACCCTTATGTGAAGAATCATGCAACGGCCCTGCAGAAATTAGCCCGGACTATTGAACTCAGGGACCTGGTCGAGAAAATGTAATAATGGATATTGTTAAGTAATATAACAAATAGCTAAGATGGATAAATTAATGGCTGATCTTAAAGTACAGATTATTGAGCAACTGAATTTGCAGGATACCCGACCGGAGGACATAGGCGATGATCAGCCCCTTTTTGTAGAGGGCCTGGGACTGGATTCTATCGATGCCCTGGAACTGATCGTTCTATTGCAGCAGAACTATAAGATCAAGATCTCCAATGCCGAGGAAGGACCTAAAGTGTTCCGTTCCGTAAGAACCATGGCGGAATATATAAAGGCTAATCAGGCATAGTCGCCACCCGCGATAAGGCTTCCCTTTCAACGTATCAAATTGTAGCATGATGTACATACGGGCAACAGGAAATATATCGCCGCAGAAGACGTTCGGTCAGGCATCGTTTCTTACAGAGCCCGTTGCATATACCGGCAATCGCCTGACCTGCATAGAACCTGATTATAAAGAGATCATCGACGTCAAATTGATACGGAGAATGAGCCGTATCATTAAAATGGGGGTAGCAGCTGCGATGGAGTGTTTAAGGCATGCGGGGGTGGCGCCCGATGCCGTCGTTACCGGAACAGCTTATGGTTGCCTCCAGGATACAGAGGTATTTCTGACGAGGATAGTGGAAAATAAAGAGGAAATGCTGACACCTACGGCCTTTATACAGTCCACTCACAATACCGTTGGCGCACAGATCGCCCTGATGTTGCAATGTCACCAGTACAATAACACCTTCGTTCACAGGGGATTATCCTTTGAAAGCGCCTTACTGGATAGTAAGATGCTGCTATTGGAGAACCCGGACGCCCACATCCTGGCAGGAGCCGTGGATGAGACCACAGACACCAGCCATACCCTACTGAGCCGTATGGGGCTGTACAGACAGGATCCCGTCTCTTCCCCGGACTTATTCGCAACCCCGTCAAGGGGGACCATAGCCGGCGAAGGAGCCGCCTTTTTTTTACTGTCCGCCGGGCCTTCTGCAACAGATATCGCCCGGCTGGACGCTGTCACTACTTTTTATAATCCAGGTAATATAAGGGAGACCGAACGCTCTATCTCCTCTTTTTTAGCCTCCCAATCCATCCGGATCAGCGATATTGATCTTATAATAACCGGCAGGAACGGTGATGAAAAAAATGACAGGATTTACGATCAGTTGCAGCAGTCTGCCCTTAAAGGTCCCCTGTCGGTCAATTACAAGCACTTATGCGGCGAATATCCCACTTCTACCGCTTTTGCATTGTGGCTGGCGGCTAATAGTCTCAAAGAGGGCCGGCTGCCAACGGATATCGGAGTCCCGAGGGCATCCATCCGCAGGATCCTCATCTACAATCATTCTCACAACAGGCATCATTCTTTATTATTGGTTTCGGCATGCTAAATTTCAGAAATACGAATATTCTTTTTTCAGTCGGGCTGATCGCTTTAATCGGTTGTAACTTTTTTTATAAAATTCCTTTCTATATTTATCCAGCCCTGCTGTTTATCTATTCACTCGTCCTTTTTTACGGTTGTTATTTCGTGTTTTCCAATTTTTTTCTGCCGGTAATCTGTTCGGCAACCACTACCAAAAAAGAAATCGCACTTAGTTTCGACGATGGCCCGGCCATTGCCTACACACCGGAAATCTTAACGATCTTACGGGAGGAAAAAGTGACAGCGGCCTTCTTTTGCATTGGCAGCCGGATAGCCGGTAACGAAAAGATATTCCGGCAGATCCACGAAGAAGGACATATTATCGGCAACCATAGCTACTCCCACCACTTCTGGTTCGATATGTTCTCTTCCCAAAAAATGCTGGCGGACCTGAAAATGATGGATAACGCCATGAAAAAGGCAACCGGCTTATTGCCCAGGTTGTTCAGACCTCCTTATGGAGTGACCAACCCCAATCTCAGAAAAGCCATCATCAACGGTGGATACACTCCAATCGGATGGAGCGTCCGCTCACTCGATACGGTAATAAAAGATGAACAAAAATTGCTGAAAAAGATCAATGACTCCATAAGACCCGGCGCCGTTATCCTCTTCCACGACACCAGTAGAACGACACTGGCCATGCTGCCCATGTTCCTCCGGCAGGTAAGAGCCGGCGGGTATGAAATAGTCAGATTGGATAAAATGCTAAATTTGCAGGCATATGCATAAATTAATAGCAATACTGCTACTTGCCGGCAGCGGGCTTTCTTTAAAAGCCCAGTATACAGGATACACTCCGTTAACAGACCTTTCGAAATTTAAGGAGCTGTTCTCCGTGGAAGCGCAAAAAGTGACCAGTATCAAAAGTGACTTCACCCAGGAAAAGAACCTGAGTATGTTATCGGAAAAGATCACTTCCCAGGGAAAATTCTGGTTTAAGAAAGACAGCCGCGTCCGGATGGAATATACCAGGCCTTTTACGTACCTGATGATCATCAATAAGGACAAAGTCTTTGTAAAAGACGGACAGAAGCAGAACACGATCTCGACCAAATCGAATAAGCTTTTTCAGCAGATCAATAAGATCACAGTAGACTGCGTGCAGGGAACGGTGCTCACCAATCCGGATTTCAGCACCCGGGTATTCGAAAACAAGAACGCTTACCTCGTGGAATTATCCCCGGTGTCAAAAAATCTGAAAGAGTTCTTTAAGACCATCGTCGTTACGGTCGATAAAAAAGATTATTCCGTAACCAATATTGAAATGAATGAAAATTCAGGGGATAATACCATCATTCATTTTATCAACAAGGAAATGAATACAACTCTTCCCGATGCGCTGTTTACTATTAATTAGTTGCCTTATTATCCAGACGGGTTGCGTATCCCTCTACAAAAACCTGCAGGATACTACGGGCGACATCGCCAATATACAAAAGTTCAAACCTGTCATCACAACAGCACTGTATAAGATCGATGTAAATGTAATTGGAAAATACCTGAGCGGACTCTTGCTCTTAAAGACCATGCCCGACAGCAGCATCCGGATGGTCTTCTCCAATGAAATGGGATTTAAATTCTTTGATTTTGAGTTTGCACCGGGAGGCAGGTTTAAAGTGAATTATATCATTAAGCAAATGAACAGGCGGCCGGTCATAACCACCCTCCGGCAGGATTTCTCGCTGGTCTTAATGCAATCCCTGGATCCGGCTTCCGCCTATATCAGGAAAGACAGCCAGTATCTGTATTATGTTTTTCCTCAAAAAAAAGGATTCTATTACTATATCACCAATCCGGCCGGGGATGAACTGGTGAGAATGGAACGGTCCTCCAAACGGAAGCCCGTAGTAGAGGCGATCATGAAAAACTACAGCAATGGGATACCCGATACCATCGGCATCACCCATAAAAATTTCAATTTTACGATTGGTCTAAAAAAGATAGAAAGATAATGTTACAAGGCGACTTTTTCCATATCACGACACTACAGACAGCCGATAATACCGTGGCAGCCCTATTGGAAATAAATCCGGCTCATGCCCTGTTCGGGGGACATTTTCCCGGGCAGCCGGTCGTGCCGGGAGTTTGTATGATGCAAATGGTAAAGGAAATAACCGAACAGGTCCTGGGAAAAGCAACGAAGCTGGTAAAAGCGGACCAGATAAAATTCTTAGCGCTGCTGATCCCGGCTGAAAACCAACCGCTCCGGATGGAATTAAAATTGAGCGCCCGGGAGAACGGAGCTACAGGAGTTGACGCCCAGCTCCTGAATGAGGCCACCGTATTCTTCAAGTTCAAGGGGCTGTTCGCGTAAGCCAGCGGTCCGGCCGCCAATCCGGATCCAGCATGTACCAGATCATCGTTCCGATGGGAATGATCCGGCCCAACAGTCCAACAAGTCTATTTTTCCGTCAGTTTCTTTATCCGTTCTTTAATATGATTCTCCTCCTTTTTCGTGGCAATTTCTTTCGTCAGGGCCAACTGGTAAAAATGCAACGCCTTCTGAAACTGCCCCTGCTTGTATGAATAATCGCCGGCCAGGACATAGGCATGATAAAATTCCGGATCGCTGGCGACCAGGCTATCCGGGTCCACCTGCCCGCCTTCGGCTATGCGCTGCTTGAATTTTCGGAAAGTTTCAAAATTCCTGTACGCCGGTGTCAGCAGAAATGAATCGGCTGCAATTGTCAGATTGGGCTCTGAAATTTCCTGATCCTGCTGCATTCCCCGCAAAGCAAATATTTTATGCAGATCATAGGCGACATATTCCCCCAATTGCCAGGGAGCAGTAGAGACCCATACCAATAATTTTTTTGGTTCAAAAACAATGGAATGATGAGCTATCAGCTGGTTGATGGCTTTTTCGTTGCCCATACCAATATCAGCATTATGCAGTCCTTTCCGGTCCCTTAAGATATTGATCGTTTTCTGGACCGTATTTTTCCCATTGGCTTTCAATAGTTCCATTAATCGCTGGTACCTGTACGGAGAGGCGCTCTCAGCGACCTGTTCCTGGTTGTTCTTCGATTGGGCCAGACCCTGGCCCTGAAAATGATTGGTACAGACAATAAAGTTCTGCCGGGGATCATAGACGTCCAAAGTCGTCGGCGTCTTCTCGATAATCACGGCTTTGTTATCTGCTGCCGAAGCCACCAGGAATGACTCCGATACGAACATCCTTCTTTCTCCTGCGATCTTCTCCGCCTCTTCAATATTTTTTGCATACTGTAATATTTCCCTTGCCACCAGCGAAACGGGTGTAGCAGATCCGGAAGGAATATCGGATTTAGCAGCATTGATCGTTACGGTGAGCCCTTTCTCGTTCATACCCGAGACCACCCCGATAAAGCCCCCCCAGGTAACTGTCATAAATTTATACCCCTGCGAAGGATTAATAAACGCAATCAGCTTGTCTTCGGCAAATTTATCTCCTACATAAAAATCAAAATTCCGCCCGATGATCATATTGCTGTCCTGCGATTCGGCATCCCAGGTGCCGAATGACGTGCACCCCACCAGGGCCATGCTTTGCAATGCGTGGCCGATATCGTGCGCAGCATGATAATTTAATATACGCTGATAGCTGGAGCCGATGTATCCATACTTGTCGGAGGCAGATTGGGAAACTCCATAAATTTCCTCCTTGTATTCTTCCGTTATATTCTTATCCAGATCGCGGTTGAACCAGCCAACGAAGTATTTAAGAAAATGACGGTAAAAATTCGATGGGATCATTCTGGCGATCTGCTCATTAAAATGATCCTCCTGCCGTACGACCAGCTCCTTGGAGAGCCGGCCATTAATAACGCCCCGCTCGAAAGGGCTGCCCTCCACATACATTTCGTACAGTCCGCTCTTGCTTTTCCGGAACCAACTGTTCTTTAGAGTATAAAAGCCGCTGCTTACCTCTTTGCGCTGAAGTTCCAGGCTGCTCTTATCGGCAGGGTCCGGCGGATCAACCACGGCGACACAGTAGAGGTATATGATTCCAATGAGCAGCAATAACATAAAGCCGCCTGCAACATACAAGAGTCTTTTCCAGATCTTTTTTCCTCTATGCATTTCTT
>Ga0307511_10001045_pt1 | contig 29436 bp, 26 predicted proteins | sample 13_EM_MG_FD_200266 | JGI IMG/M metagenome (GOLD analysis project Ga0307511, IMG submission 200266) | Populus trichocarpa ectomycorrhiza microbial communities from riparian zone in the Pacific Northwest, United States - 13_EM | ecosystem: Host-associated > Plants > Roots > Unclassified | place... | reverse complement strand
GGCGCCCATCACGGCGGCGACATCGACGGCCTCGCCGTCCTCGGACTCGCCTTCGGCCGGAACGCCATCCTCGGCGGCCGGCTCGGGCTCGACCGGCGCATCCGGCTCGGCGGCCTCGATCGGGGCGTCCGCAGCAGGCTCCGCAGTCTCCGGCTCGGTCCGCTCCGCTTCGACCTCCGCCGGCGCCGCCTTGGCCGCGCCGCCGCCGGCCGCGCCCTCGAACTGCTCCTCGCCCTCGGGTTCCGTCACCCGTACTCCTCCTCGTCGGCGAACGCCCGGTCCACCTCGGCCGCCGCCCGCGCCTCCTCGAGGCTGCCGCCGGACCAGCGCAGGGTCAGCTCCCCCAGCGCATCGTCCTGCTCGAACAGCACGACCGTCTCGCGGTACAGCTCCAGCAGCGCCAGGAAGCGCGCCACCACCTCGATCGTGTTCTCGCAGTCGGCGACGAGGTCGCCGAAGGTCGCGACGCCGGCCTCGGCCAGGCGCACCCGCAGGACCGCGGCGTGCGCACGGACCGACACGGCGCCCATGTGCAGGTGGGACAGGGAAACCGTGGGCGGCGGCTTGGGGCGGAAGACCGCGGCGGCCAGCTCGGCGAAGCGCATCGGGCTCATGCCGATCATGACCTCGGGCAGCAGCGCCGTGTACCGGTCCTCCAGCGACACCGACCTCGGGTACCGCCGCAGAGCCCCGGCCTCCAGCTCGCCGAACAGGGCCGCGACCTGCTTGTACGCCCGGTACTGCAGCAGCCGCGCGAACAGCAGGTCCCGGGCCTCCAGCAGCGCCAGGTCGTCCTCGTCCTCGACGTCGCCGGCCGGCAGCAGGCGGGCCGCCTTCAGGTCCAGCAGCGTCGCGGCGATCACCAGGAACTCGGTGGTCTCGTCCAGGTCCCACAGCTCGCCGAGCGTCTTGAGGTGCGCGATGAAGTCGTCGGTGACCTGGCTCAGCGACACCTCGGTGACGTCCATCTGGTGCTGCGAGATCAGCTGCAGCAGCAGGTCGAACGGGCCCTCGAAGTTGGTCAGCTTGACGGTGAACTTGCCACCGGGGGACTGCTCGGCAGGGATCCCGGGGTCCACATCAGTCATCCCCGGTGATGCCCTTGACCAGCTGCGACTGGGCGCCGTGGAGGTCGAAGTCGGCCAGCACGGCCGCGATGGCGGCGCGCACCACCCGGCCGCGGTCCACGGCGATGCCGTGCGCGGCGCGCAGCGCCAGCCGTGCGTGCTCCAACGCCAGCAGCTCCTCGTCGGACAGGTAGACCGTGATCTTCGCCTCGTGCTTGCGGCGACCGGTTCCCGCCGAGGATACGGCGTCGTCGGGGAGCGGGTCCTCCCTGGGCACACTGGCCCGGGGCACACTGGTGGACCGGAACAACTCGGCCGCACCCGGGAGCTGGACGCGGCGAGTCACCTGGCGATCACCTCGCGAGCCAGCGCGCGGTACGCCTTGGCGCCGGAGGACCGAGGCGCCCAGGTGGTGATCGGCTCGCCGGCGACGGTGGTCTCCGGGAAGCGCACGGTCCGGTTGATCACGGTGTCGAACACCGTCTCGCCGAACGCCTCGACGACGCGCGCCATCACCTCCCGCGAGTGCAGCGTGCGCGGGTCGTACATGGTGGCGAGGATGCCCGTGATCTCAAGCTTGGGGTTCAACCGTTCCTTGACCTTCTCGATGGTGTCGATCAGCAGCGCGACCCCGCGCAGGCTGAAGAACTCGCACTCCAGTGGGATTAAAACGCCGTCGGCCGCGGCCAGCGCGTTGACGGTGAGCAGCCCCAGCGAGGGCTGGCAGTCCACGAGCACGTAGTCGTAGTGGTCCATCACGGGTCGCAGCGTGCGCACGAGGGTGTGCTCACGGCCGACCTCCGACACCAGCTGCACCTCGGCAGCGGAAAGGTCGATGTTGCTGGGCAGCAGGTCCATGTCCGGGACGCACGTCTGCATCACGACGTCCTCGATGCCGACCGTGCGCTCCATCAGCACGTTGTAGATGGTGCGGTCCAGCTGGTGCGGCTGGATGCCCAGCCCCACCGAGAGCGCGCCCTGCGGGTCGAAGTCCACCAGCAGCACGCGGCGGCCGTACTCGGTCAGCGCCGCGCCCAGGTTGATGGTGGAGGTGGTCTTGCCGACGCCGCCCTTCTGGTTGCACACCGCCAGGATCGTGGCCGGCCCGTGGGCGCCGATCAGCGCGGGCTCGGGCACGTGTCGCACCGGCCGGCCGGTGGGGCCGATCTCGCCGTTGCGGGCGACGTCCGGCTCGTCGGCCTCGGGGCGCGCGTGCGGCGCCAGACTGAGCTCGACGGAGGGTCCACGCACGAGCCGCTCCCCGGATTCCCCGGAAGGCTGCGGTGTCGACATGGCTCCAGTCTCCTCGTGGCCTGACTCTCCCTGAGCCGCAGCGTAAGGCGCTACGGGTAGCGCGGCAACGCGCCTCGCCGAGTGGACGCCACTCGTTCGAGCTGCGCCGATTGCTGCGAATGGCCTAAATCAGGCCAGGGCGCGCGGGTGTGCGGTGGCGTAGACCTCACGCAACGTGGTCACTGTGACCAACGTGTACACCTGGGTCGTGGTCACGGAAGCGTGGCCCAGCAGCTCCTGCACCACCCGCACGTCCGCGCCGCCCTCCAGCAGGTGCGTGGCGAAGGAGTGGCGCAGCGTGTGCGGCGAGACCTCGACGTCGATGCTTGCCCGATCGGCCGCCGTCTTCAGCGCCTGCCACGCGCTCTGCCGCGACAGCCGGCCGCCGCGTGAGTTCAGGAACACCGCCGGGGTACCTCGTCCGTGGCGGGACAGCTCCGGCCGGGCCCGCACCAGATACGCGTCCACGGCGGCCAGCGCGGGTCGCCCGATCGGCACCAGCCGCTGCTTGCCGCCCTTGCCGTCCAACAACACCGTGCGCTCGCCGCGGTCGATGTCGTCCAGGTCGAGGCCGATCGCCTCGGAGATACGGGCCCCCGACGAGTACAGCAGCTCCAGCAGCGCGCGGTCGCGCAGCGAACGGGGCTCCTCGCCCGTCGCCGTGTCCAGCAGGCGCAGCACCTCCTGCACCGGCAACGCCTTCGGCAGCCGGCGCGGCGGCACCGGCGGGTGCACCTCGCGGGCCGGGTCCTGCTGGGCCAGGCCCTCGCGGAACGCGAACTTGTGCAGGCCCCGCACCGCCACCACCGCCCGCGCCGCCGACGACGCCGCCAGCGGCGGGTGGTCCGCGTCCCCTTCGCGCAGCGCCGCCAGGAAGTCCGTGACGTTCCGCTCCGTCACCTCGGCCAGCGACGCCACGCCCCCATGGGCCAGGTGCTCGGTGTACCGCCGCAAGTCGCGGGCGTAGGAGTCGAGAGTGTTGCGGGCCGTGCCGCGCTCCACGGCCAGGTGGTCCAGGTAGCCCGCGGTGGCCTCGCGGAGGGCCACGGGCAGGTCGGTGACATGCGGCGCGCTCAGCGGGAGTTCACCTCATTCCTGGGCAGCTCACGCCGTAGCCTAGCCCGGCGATCAAGCCCCGGCCCGGCTAACGAACCGCAGGTGGCCGCCGACAACACGGGTGCGTACGAACACTGTCGGCGGCCACCACGTCTCGAGTGACGCTCAGGGGGTTCAGCTGTCGCGGTTGCTCATGGCCGCTGCACCTCCCCTCGCTGATCCATCCAGGTCACGGTGGCTGACCTGGCTCGCTCGGTGTGCTTGGCTGACCGGGTCAGGTCAGTCACCGCAGGGAGTGCCGGAGCACGATTATGGACGACACCGGGCCGGGCGTTGGCTCGTCGGTGCACGTCCGTGACCTCCTGGTCACTCCCCGTCAATGGACTCTGTGGCGGCAGCGCCCGCGGCTGATCGTGTTCTGTCTGGTTGTCGAGGCGGTCGCGGTCGCTACTACGGTGCTGGCGGCCGGGTGGGTTCAGCCGAGTCTGAGAGACGGGCTGGTGACGCTGGCGCTGGCGGTGCTGGGCATCACGCAGGCGGAGCTGGGCCGGCAGGTGGAGCGGGTCCGCCGCCGGGTGAACGGCACGCCGCACATCAACATGACCTCGGTGTGGACGTTCGCGGGCGTCCTGCTGCTGCCGCCGGCCCTGGTGGCGGCGCTGGTGGCGATCCTGTACGCGCACCTGGCCCTGCGCAGCTGGTACCGGCTACAGCGGGTGCCGGCGTTCCGCAGCGTGATCAACGGGTCGGTGGTGGTGCTGACCTGCTACACGGCCCGGCTGGCGCTGGAGCTGTTCGGCGTGCACGGCATTGACGGCGCCCTCAAGCAGGGGTGGCTTGGCGTTGGCGCGATCGCGGCGACGGTGGCGGTCTACTTCGTGGCCAACGCGCTGCTGATCCTGGGCGCCCTGAACATGACGCGCCACTCCGTGCGGGAGCTGTTCGGCGGCTGGGCCGACAACCTGGTCGAGCTGGCCACCCTGTGCCTGGGCACGTTGACGGCGCTGGCGGTGGCGACGCAGCCGCTGCTGGTGGTGATGGTGGTGCCGCCACTGCTGGTGCTGCACCGCGGCGTGCTGGTCAAGCAGCTGGAAGTGGCCGCGACCAAAGACGAGAAGACCGGCCTGTTCAACACGCTGGGCTGGCACAACCTGGCCACCAGCGAGCTGGCCCGGGCCGAGCGCACCCACCAGACGACCGGTGTGCTGATGGTCGACCTGGACCACTTCAAGCAGGTCAACGACACGTACGGGCATCTGGCCGGCGACCTGGCGCTGAAGGCGGTGGCGGACACCATCGCCGCCCAGGTCCGCTCCTACGACTCGGTCGGCCGGTTCGGCGGCGAGGAGTTCGTGGTGCTGCTGCCCGGCGTCGGCGAGACGCACGTGGTGGCGGTGGCCGAGCGCATCCGGCGCGCGGTGGGCGAGCTGACGGTGCCGATCGACTTCACCGACGAGGGCCGCGTGATCGGGGACCTGTCGGTGTCGATCGGCGTGGCCATGTACCCGGCGGCCGGCACGGTGGTGGACCGTCTGCTGCACGCCGCCGACACGGCCCTGTACAGCGCCAAGAACAGCGGCCGCAACCGAGTGGTCAGCTTCTAAACCCGGCGAGTCCCGCTTAGCGTCACAGCGAGTGTGTGAAACAGATTCGATCATTCGGTGTGACTGTGAGCGGGACTCGCGGGGTCAGGCGGTGCGCTCCTGGGCCGGTTCCTCGGGACGGGCGACCACGATCCGGGCGGCCGTCACGGTGCGGTTGCGGCCCTGCTTCTTGGCCTGGAACAGCGCGCCGTCCACGGCCAGCAGCAGGTCGCTGAGCTCCGCGGCGGTCCCGGGGAACAGCCCGGCGCCGATGGAGACGGTGAGCCCGCTGACGGTGACGTCCCGCCCCTCCAGGTCGTGCGTGTCGACGGCGAGCGCCTCCACAGCGGCCCGCACGCGTTCGGCGGCGGCGTGCAGCTCGTCGACGCCGACGGCGGGCACCAGCACGGCGAACTCCTCGCCGCCCCAGCGGCCGACCAGGTCCAACGACCGCACGGAGTGCCGCACGCATTCGGCGACGGCGGTCAGCACCCGGTCGCCGGCCAAGTGGCCGTAGCGGTCGTTGACTTCCTTGAAGTGGTCCAGGTCGATCATCAGCACGCCGACGGTCCGGGACAGCCGCCGCGCCCGGTCGAGCTGCTCGGCGGCGCGGTCGGACCACCAGGCGGCGTCGGCCAGGCCGGTCTTGGAGTCGGTGTGCGCGGCGATCCGGAACTGCGGCAGCAGCAGGCCCATGTGCAGCGCGAGCACGGTGACCAGCAGGATCGGCATCGACCACGGCCGGTCCACGGTGAACACGCCGACGGCGTAGCCGAGGCCGACGCTGGCGGCGATGATCAGCTGGTCGGAGGCGTGGCCCAGGGCCTTGCGGGCCGGCTGCTCGGGGTTGGAGGCGACGATCGCGCCGACCACCAAGGCGTAGTTGACCAGTCGATACGCCAGCCCGGCGACGATCACCGCGAGCGCGCCGAGCGGCCCGTCCAGCATGGCCGCGTAGGGCGTGCCGACACCCGGGAAGAACGCGGCGAACGCCAGCTGGGCGGCCCCGGCGGCCAGCACGACGCTGGCCGCGGAGAACGCCTTCCGGTAGGCGAACGCCTGGCCGCGGAACACCCGGAACCACTCGTAGGTGAACGACAAAGCGATCAACGCGGCCAGCAGCGGCAGCGGCAGCAACAGCACTCCGGCGAAATACCAGACGCTCTGCATATGCGTGTACGGGCTGCCCTCGGGGCCAGCTTCGCGAATACGTTCGATTCCCTGGGCGGCCTCGAAGTGAATCGCGGAAGCACCCAGCAGCAGGATGAACCAAAGCCAGCCCGAGGACGTGATCGGGGTCAGTGAAGCCGTGGTGACCAGCATGAGTACGGTCGCCAACTCCACCACGAGGACGTACGCGAGTAGTCCACGTGGGAGGGACCATAGACGCCAGCGGCGTGGGTCTACCCGATTCACGTCGCTGCACCCCCATGGCCGGAAACAGTCACTGTAATCAGGGAACGACACAGTGTCGTGCTCCGCTCGGGGGAAACGAAAATCACGTACGACGCCCACACGGAGGCACATCATGATCAAGCGCAGCGAGTCCCCCCGCACCGGCCGTCCCACCGAGTGGCGTCGCGTCGGCCGCCCCACCGAGTGGCGCTGAGCGCTTAGCCGGGGGCGGGCGTCGGCCGTGTCGAGGGCACGGCCGACGCGCTCCGCCACATCAGCCCGACGCCGACCGAGGCCAGCACCCCGACCACGCCGGCCAGGGCCACGGTGCCGTGCGCGGTGAGCTGCTCGGCGATCACGCCGGCGAGCCCGACGCCGACACCCTGGGCCACCTTCAACGCCGTGACGGCCAGCCCGAACGCCTGCCCGCGCCGGTCGTCGGGCACGTTTCGCATGAACGTGGTGCTGGCGGTGACCTGGTAGCCGCTGGCGGCCCCGCTGAGCACGAACAGCAGCACGACGATCGGGGCCGACGGGTTCACGAGGCACAGGACCAGCGGCAGGCAGGAGCACACCGCGAGCAGCGGCAACAGCCGCAGCCGCACCGGCTCGGACAGCCGGGCCAGCAACAGCATGCCGGCGACCGCGCCGGCGGCGAACCCCGCGAACAGCAGGCCGACCAGCGTCGGCCCCCCGCCCAACTCGGCGGCGTACGGGGCGGCCAGCGCCTCTCCCGCGATGTAGATGCCGGAGACGCAGGCGAACGCGATCAACGCGCGCAGCCGCGGTGTCGTGGCGACCAGCCGGGCGCCGGCGACGAGGTCGCTCCCCCAGCTCCGCCTGGCTCCGGTGGCCGCGACCGCGTCGCGGTGGCGGATGCCCAGCAGCACCAACGCCGCGGAGGCGGCAAACGTCGCGGCGTCCGCGAGCAAGACGCCGCTCGTGCCAATCGCGACGATCAGCGCGCCACCGCCGGCGAAGCCCGCCACCTGTGCCGCCTGCCCGGCCGAGGACAGCCCGGCCTGGCCCGCCGGATAGTCGTCGTCCCCCAGGATCTGCGGCAGCAGCGCCCCGCGGGCCGCGTTCGCCGGCGCCCCGGCCAGCTGCACCGCCACCAGCAGCGTCGCGATCACCGGGAAGCCCATGCCCGGCAGCGCCATCACCGCCACCAGCACCGCCCGCAGCACGTCGGCGGTGATCATCACGGTGCGCCGGGGCCGGCGGTCGGCGATGCCCGACAGCAGCGGGCCGCCGACCAGGTCGGGCAGGAACGTCAGCGCGTAGGTCAACGCCGTCAGCGCCGCCGACCCGGTGCGCTCGAAGATCAGCACCGACAGCGCCACCCGCGCGAACTGGTCGCCGGCCATGGAGATCGTGTAGGCGGACAGCAGGGCCCGGTACTCGCCGCTGGCGAACGCGGCCATGCGCACCTCCCCCATGCCGGTGACCCAGGGCGGCAGGAATGTGACGCACCGTACACCACCCGGTCGAGAAAAGAACGGGGGATGGATCTGGCCGCCGGTGGCGTTCGGTGTGATGTGACTGACTTCAACACTCAGGTGATCGAGGAATTCCGGGCCAACGGCGGCAAGGTCGGCGGCAACTTCGCGGGGGCGCCGCTGGTGCTGATGACCACCACCGGCGCGAAGAGCGGGACCGAACGCACGACCCCGGTGGTGTACTTCAAGGACGGCGACCGCGTGTACGTGATCGCCTCGGCGGCCGGGGCGGACAAGCACCCGGCCTGGTACCACAACCTCAAGGCCCACCCGGAGCTCACCGTCGAGATCGGCGAGGACAAGTACCGGGCGCGGGCCAACCAGGTGGCGGACGAGTCGGAGCGGGCCAAGCTCTACGCGCAGGCGGTGGAGCAGATGCCGGGCTTCGGCGACTACGAGCGCAAGACCAGCCGCACGATCCCGGTGGTGCACCTGGACCGCGTCTAACAGTCCTCGGCGTCGAAGCGCAGCCGGCCCTCGATCACGTCCTCGGCGACGTCGGCGAGGCCACGTCCGGTCAGAAAGGCGTGGCCTCGCAACCGAAGGAACGCCTCGCTGAGGCCGCTGCTCAGCTGCACGGAGATCACCCCGGTGGCCTGGTGCACGAGGTCCCACCGGTTGCCGAAGCCGCCGGCGAACAGGTTGTGCTCGGCGTTGCTGGGCACGTCGTCGATGTGTTCCAGCAGCAGGGCCATGGCGGCGTCGGAGTAGAGCAGGGCGTCGCGGTACTCGACGGTGGTCAGGTCGCCGGGCATGGAGCGGTAGATCTCCAGCACGCCAACGGCGATGGAGCCCATCTGCAGCGGGAAAGCGAACACCGCTCGCACACCGGCCTCGACGGCGGCCTGCGCGAACATCGGCCACGGCGACGGCATGGCCAGGTCGATGGCGAACATGGGACGTTCCTCGGCCAGGGTGTCCACGGCCGGCCCCTCGCCCAGGGTCACCTGGAGTTCGGCGATCTGCTCGGCGGCCAGGTCGGTGGCGTACACGGGCTCGCCCTGTCCCAGGTCGGACACCACGTACTGGACGACGCCGACCGCCCGCATCCGCTCCGCGCAGGCGCGGCACACATGGCGCACCGCGACCGGAGCCCCCTCCCGCTGCGCCATCTTGTTGATGGACGCGGTGACCTCCCGCGCCCGGCCGTCCTCCACCTGCCACCGTCCCCGGCCTTCAGGCCCCCCGCCGTGCAGCCGTATCACGCGGCGCGCCAGGCCGGGAGGGCATTTCGGCCTCGGTCCGGGCAACCGTAACAGCGGCCACTACACCGCCCACGACAGCGTGCGTATCGTCGAAACGCGTCGAGTCCCCGCGCCCTGGGTACCCCCGCGGTACGGCGGAAGGGGACACGATGCTCACCGGCGACCACACCTCCATCCGGGACGTGCTGGCCCGCGCCTGTGCGAAGGTCGGCCTGGACGACACCGGGGCTCGGATCGTGCGGTGCGTCAACAACGCCGTGTACCGGTTGGAACGGCATCCGATCATCGTGCGGATCACGCTCACGCCGGGCCTGCGCAGACGCGCGTTCGCGGCGGTCGAGGCCGCCCGGCTGCTGGATCTGCATCGCGTGCCCGTGGTGCAGCCGGCGCGGGGCGTGGCGCAGATCGTGCACGTCGAGGAGCACGTCGTCACCTTCTGGCTGCGGGCCGCCGACACCGGCCGCACCCCGACCGTCGTCGAACTGGCCCGGCTGCTGCGGCGGCTGCACCGCGTGCCGTCGGCCGGGGCCGCGCTGCCGCGCTGGGATCCCGTGACCGATCTGCGGACCCGCATCCACGACGCCCGCGCCCGCGGCTGGCCCAGTGCCGATCTCGACCTGCTGGCCCGCCGCTGCGACGCCATCGAGGCCGCCCTGACGACGATCCGCTACCAGCTGCCCGAGTGCGTCATCCACGGCGACGCCCAGGTCGGCAACCTCATCGCCACCCCCGGCGGCGCCATCTGGTGCGACCTCGACACCGCCTGCGTCGGGCCTCGGGAGTGGGACCTGGTGCCCGTGGCCGTGCGGCAGCTGCGCTTCCAGCACCGCACCGACCAACACCAGCAGCTGGCCGACGCCTACGGCTTCGACGTCACCCACTGGCCGGGATTCCCCGTGCTGCGCGAACTCCGTGAACTCAAACTCGCCGCCGTCGGCATGCCCATCGCCCGCGACACCCAGGCCCGCATCGAACTACGCCGACGCCTGCACTCCATCCGCACCGGCGACACCACCGCCCAGTGGACGCCCTACCGCTAGTCCAGATCAAGGCTCCGATCCTGGCGTCAAACGCCAGGAAGGGCCCCTTCCTGACGCCCAGCGAGAGGAAGGGCCCCTTCCTGGCGTTGAACGAGAGGAAGGATCCCTTCCTGACGTGTCAGCGGGCGGCGAACCTGGTGGGCCGGTCCAGCCAAGGAGTTTCGGCCGGGCGGGCCTGGGCCGCGCCCGACAGGACGGCGTGCGCGGCGAGGATGCCGCCGACCGAGGCGCCGTTGACGATCTCGCCGGCCAGGGCCATCCGGACCGCCTCGGAGAGGGGGACCTTGCGCGTCACGAGGTCGGTTTCCTCGTCGCCGTCGGGGATTTCGCGGCCCACGTCGGTGAGGTCGCGGGCCAGGAAGACCCGCACGACCTCGTCGGTGAAGCCGGGCGAGGCGGCGACGTCGACCAGGGTGACCCAGGACGAGGCGGCCAGGCCGGTCTCCTCCTTGAGCTCACGCTGTGCGGCGAGCACGGGCTCCTCGCCGACGACGTCGAGCAGACCGGCGGGCAGTTCCCAGATCCGGTGCCCCAGCGGATGCCGGTACTGGTGGATCAGGGTCACCTGGTCGTCGGCGTCCAGGGCCAGCACGGCCACGGCGCCGAGGTGCTCGATGACCTCCCGCACGGCCGTCCCGCCGCCGGGCATCACCACGGAGTCGGAGCGCAGGGCGACGACCCGGCCGACGTAGATGTCCTTGCTGGAAGCCACTTCGAAGACGTGGCGCTGCTCCTCGGTCACGCGGTCACCTCGGCCAGTTCGACGGGGAGGCGCTCGGCGGCGACGTAGTCCAGCGCGGCCCGGATGAACGCCGCGAACAGCGGATGCGGCCGGGTGGGCCGGGACTTCAGCTCGGGATGGGCCTGGGTGCCCACGAAGAACGGGTGCTTGTCGGCGGGCAGCTCGACGAACTCGACGAGGTGGCCGTCCGGCGACAGCCCGGAGAACACCAGGCCGGCCTTGCTGAGCCGGGCCCGGTAGGCGTTGTTCACCTCGTAGCGGTGCCGGTGCCGCTCGGACACCTCGGTGGTGCCGTACGCCTTCGCGGCCTGCGACCCGGGGGTCAGCTTCGCCGGGTACGCGCCCAGCCGCATGGTGCCGCCCATGTCCCGCTCGCCGGCGACCACATCGGTCTGGTCGGCCATGGTGGAGATCACCGGGTTCTGGGTCGGCTCGCCGAACTCGTCGGAGTTGGCGTCGGCGATGCCGGCCAGCCCGCGGGCGGCGTCGATCACCATGCACTGCAACCCCAGGCACAGGCCCAGCAGCGGGATGCCGCGGGTGCGGGCGTAGCGGATGGCGCCGATCTTGCCCTCGATGCCCCGCACGCCGAAGCCGCCCGGCACCAGCACACCGTCCACACCGGACAGCGCGTGGGCCGCGCCGGCCTCGGTCTCGCACTCGTCGGACGGGACCCACCTGATCTCGACCTTGGCCCGGTGCGCGAAGCCGCCGGCCCGCAGCGCCTCGGTCACCGACAGGTAGGCGTCGGGCAGGTCGACGTACTTGCCCACCAAGGCGATCCGGCACCGCTCGCCCGGGTTGTGCACCCGGTCCAGCAGGTCGCCCCACACCGTCCAGGACACGTCCCGGAACGGCAGGTCCAGCCGGCGCACCACGTAGGCGTCCAGGCCCTCGGCGTGCAGCACCTTGGGGATGTCGTAGATCGACGGCGCGTCCGGGGCGGCGACCACGGCGTCGGTGTCCACATCGCACATCAGGGCGATCTTGCGCTTGAGGCCGTCCGGGATCTCCCGGTCGGCCCGGCACACGATGGCGTCGGGCTGGATGCCGATGTTGCGCAGCGCGGCCACCGAGTGCTGGGTCGGCTTGGTCTTCAGTTCGCCCGACGGCGCCAGGTAGGGCACCAGCGAGACGTGCAGGAAGAAGCAGTTGTCCCGGCCCACGTCGTGGCGGACCTGGCGGGCGGCCTCCAGGAACGGCAGCGACTCGATGTCGCCGACGGTGCCGCCGACCTCGGTGATCACCACGTCCGGGGCGGCGCCGCTCTCGTCCGGGTCGGCCATGGCCCGGATCCGGGACTTGATCTCGTCGGTGATGTGCGGGATGACCTGCACGGTGTCGCCGAGGTACTCGCCGCGGCGCTCCTTGGCGATCACCGCCGAGTAGACCTGGCCGGTGGTGACGTTGGCCGAGCCGGACAGGTCGCGGTCCAGGAACCGCTCGTAGTGGCCGATGTCCAGGTCGGTCTCGGCGCCGTCCTCGGTGACGAACACCTCACCGTGCTGGAACGGGTTCATCGTGCCGGGATCGACGTTGAGGTACGGGTCCAGCTTCTGCATGGTGACGCGAAGGCCACGCGCGGTGAGCAGCTGCCCGAGGCTTGAGGCGGTGAGCCCCTTGCCCAGCGAGGAGGCCACCCCTCCCGTCACGAAGACGTGCTTGGTCATGCGTGCCCGTGAGAGGTGTGGCTGTGACAAGAGTGGCTCCCGTGGCGATTGGTCCGAACGTAGGCCGCCGGCTGGGCCGACCTGCCTTTCCACGGGATTTCACAGTAGCAGCTCACCCGGCGGCAGATGTCGGAGCCGGGGCTTGCGCGTTGCCCGCGGTGCCGTAGCCGCCCACCTTGCCGGCGGCGGCGTCGCGCAGCGTGAGCACGGTGACGACCTGGCCGGCGGGGTTGTCCACGTCGTCCACGGTGGACAGCACGGACCCGTCGGCCCGCACCACCGACAGCGGGCCGAAGTTGTCGGCCGAGCCGGTGCGGCCGGCCAGCACCGCGCCGCCGCCGGAGCGCTGCACCTGGGTGGCGAAGCGGGCGATGACCGCGGCCCGGTCGGCGGCCGCGTCGCCGCCGACGGCGCCGCCGGTGATGACCAGCGCCAGCTGCGCGGAGTGCAGGCCCTGGCCCTGGCGGACGTAGCCGCCGCTGGCCAGGCCGGTCAGCGCCGCGGCCGTCTCGTCGGGGGACGCCTGCGGCTTGCCGGTGGTCTTGTCGAGCAGCAGCAGCGGCCCGATCAGCCCGCCGGCCAGGGTGCCCGGGTCGGCCGCGGTCGGCAGCTGCACGCCGGCCGGCAGCAGCCGGGTCACCAGCGACCGCAGCTGGTCGGACTTGGTCGGGTCGGTGAACGCGTCGGTGAGCTGAAGTTCACCCGTCACGGTGGCGCCGGCCGCCCGCAGCAGGCCGGCGACGCCGTCCCGGTCGGTCGACTTGGCGTCCGCGGTGGTGATCAGCACCACCGACTTGCCGTCCAGCGCCCCGCGCACGGCCAGCGGGCCGGTGGCCAGCGCGTAGCGGTCGGCGTCGGTGAGCCGGCCGGTCAGGTCGGTCTGCCTGGACTGCAGGTCGGCCACCTGCTTGCTGAGGTTGGCCCGGTCGTCGGCGAGCCCGCCGAGCACCCGGTTGCTCAGCGAGGTGGAGCCGAGCACGACGCCGACGGCGAGCGCCAGGAACACCGCGGCGATGGAGACGACGTGATTGCGCAACGAGATCATCCGAACAGTCCCCCAAGCCAGCTGACGAAGTTGTGCCAGGCGCCGGCCAGCAGCGCCGGATAGACGCTGCCGACGTCGGACACCAGCAGCGCGACCGCGACCACCGCGGCCACGGCGAGCACCAGCAGCAGCATGGTGCCCGCGGACACCCGGGAGCGGTGCAGCTCGGCGACCGCGTGCGAGTCGACCAGCTTGCTGCCCAGCTTCAGGCGGGTGAGGAAAGTGGACGGGATGGAGCCGCCGGTGCCGCGGTCCAGGAACTCCCGCAGGGTGGCCTGGAATCCGACGGTGACGACCAGGCCGGCGCCGTGGGCCTCGGCCAGCAGCAGCGCCAGGTCCTCGGCGTTGGCCGACGCCGGGAAGGTCACCGCGCCGATGCCGAGGTCCTGGATCCGCTCCAGCCCCGGCGCGTGCCCGTCGGACTGCGCCGGCAGCACCACCTCGGTGGCGGCCCGCAGCGCCTCGGTGGTGATGCCGTCCGGGTCGCCGACGATCACGTCCGGCGTGAGGCCGGCGTCCATCAGCGTGTCCGCGCCGGCGTCGACGCCGATCAGCACCGGCCGGAACTCCTTGATGTACTTGCGCACCCGGCGCAGGTCGTCGACGTGGCCGAAGCCGGGCGCGACGACCAGGACCTGCCGGCCGCGCATCGGCACGTACAGCTCGGGCACGCCGTGGCCGTCCAGCACCAGGCCGCGTTCCCGGCGCAGGAACTCGATCGTGTTGGCGGAGAACGCCTCCAGTTGGGCCGACATCCCGGCCTTGGCCTCGATCAGCTGGTCGGCCACCGATTCCGGGGTCTGCGGCACGCCGCGGGCGAGCTCGCGCTCGTTGTGGAAGACGACGCCCTCGTGCAGCCGGAGCTTGGTGCCGTCCTTGATCGCGCTGAGCACGCCCGAGCCGACGTCGTCGATGAGCGGGATGCCGGCGTGCAGCAGCGCCTCGGGGCCGAGGTTGGGGAACCGCCCGGAGATGGAGGGCGAGGAGTTGACCACGCCGACCACCTCGGCGGCGATCAGCGCCTCGGCGGTGCGGCGGTCGAGGTCGAGCGCGTCGAGCACGGCGATGTCGCCCGGCCCGACGCGGCGCAGCAGGTCGTCGGTGCGGCGGTCCACCCTGGCGACACCGGTGACCCCTGGCAGCACTTCATGTGTGCGCGACAACAGTCCGGTGAGCTTCATGTCCTCGATGGTCACTCAGCCCAACGCGTTGAGCCGTTCGCCACGCCGCGTTGGTGCCGGAAGGTCAACCGGTACGGGTGAGTTTTTCCTGTGCGGCACGCAAGTTGCACACAGGGCAACGGACAGCGCCTGACAGAACCGGCATCGGGAAAACGCTCACATTCGCTCGACGCGCAGGTCAGCCACATTGGACACAATGGCCGTTTCAAGATCACTCTTTCCGGCGGTACCAGATTGGACAGTCCCCGATAGCGTCATTTGCGTGGTGATCGGGACGCCGTTGGTTGGCCGTCGGCGCGAATTGGATCTGTTGCGGGGCAAGCTGTTCGCCCCAGGTCTCGGCACCGCTCAGTTCGTCCGGCTGACCGGCGAGCCCGGCGTGGGCAAGACCCGCCTGCTGGCCGAGTTCGCCGCGCTGGCCCGGGACGGCGGCGTGGCCGTGGTGTCCGGGCGGGCCGGCGAGTTCGAGCGGCATGTCCCGTTCGGGGTGCTGTCCGGCGACGGTCTGTCCACCGTGGACAACCCCGAGGTCATGGATTCCGAAGTCATGGATTCTGGGGCGATCGATGTGGAGCGCTACCGGGTGCACCGGGCGATCCGGGCCCGGCTGGTCGAGCTGGCCGCGCCCGCAGGCCTGGCGCTGCTGCTGGACGACGTGCACTGGGCCGACGACGCCTCGCTCGAGCTGCTGGACCACCTGGTCCGGCACCCGCCGCGGGCCCGGGTGGTGATCGTCGCGGCGTACCGGCCGCGGCAGGCGCCGTCACGGCTGTCGGCCGCGCTTTCCGACGGTGTCGAGGAGATCGAGCTGGGCGCGCTCACGTTCGCCGAGGCGCGCCAGCTCGTCGGCGAGGATCTCGATCGGGCCCGGTACGACGCGGCCGGCGGTAACCCGCTGTATCTGGAAGCGCTTGCCCGCCACCCGGACGCGGACGGAAACGCGGCGCTGGCCGCGGAACTGGCCACGCTCGGCCACGTCGACCTTCAGGTGGCGCGGGCGGTCGCGGTGGTCGCCGACGTCGCCGAGCCGGCCCTCGTCGCCGCGGCGGCCGACCTCTCCCTTACTGAAACATTGGCCGCGCTGGACCGGCTCACCGAGCGTGACCTGCTTCGTCCACTGGGGACCGGCGGCGTCCGCTACCGGCATCCCCTGCTCAGAAGCGTGGTATACCAAGGAATCGGCGGCGGCTGGCGGTTCGCCGCGCACGCCCGGACCGCCGCCGCGCTGGCCGCGAGCCGGGCCCCGGCGACCGTTCGGGCCCATCACGTCGCGCAGTCGGCGGCGCACGGCGACAAGGCGTCCATCGACACGCTTGTCGAAGCAGCCGTGGCATACATGAACACTGCTCCGTCCACCGCGGCGCACTGGCTGGAGGCGGCGCTGCGGCTGCTGCCGGCCGATCCGGCCGAGGAGCAGATGCGGCTGGGGCTGCTGGGAATGCTGGCCAAGGCGCTCGGTGTGACCGGCGAGTTGCAGCGCAGCCGAGAGGTGCTGCACGAGGTGCTGGCGCTGATGCCGGCCGACCCGGCGGTGCCCCGCGCCCAGGTGATCGGATTCTGCGCCCAGATCGAGCGTCTGCTCGGCCGACACGCCGAGGCGCATGCGTTGGCACTCAGTGAGCTGAATGGACTGTCCGATCCGGACAGCGCGGCCGCCGCGGTGCTCAAGCTCGGGCTGGCCGAGGGCGGGCTGGTCGGCGGCAACTTCGCCGACGTCCGCGACTGGGCCCGGGAGGCGCTGGCGACCGCGCGCCGGGTCGGCGACGCCCCGCTGCTCGCGGCCACGATCGGGGCCTGTGTGCAGCACGCGTACATCAAGGGCGTGGTCGACGACGAGGTGCTGGGGCTGCTGGACGAGTCGACGACGATGGTGGACTCGTTGCTGGACAACGATCTTGCCCGGCACCTGGACGCGGTGGTCTGGCTGGGCTGGAACGAGCTCGTCTACGAGCGGCTGGACGGCGCGCTGCGGCACCTCGAACGCGGCCTGCGCCTGGCCCGCACCACGGGGCAGAACCACCTCGTGACGTACCTGCGGATCGGCCAGGGCACCGCCTACGGACTGCTGGGCCAGCTGCACGAGGCGGCCGCGTGCTTCGACGACGCCGCCGAGGCCGCGCTGCTGATGCGCAGCGACGAGCTGCGCACGATGGCGCTGGCCCAGCAGGCGTGGATCGCCACCTGGCTGGGCGACCCGGCCGAGGGCGTGCGGCTCGGCGCCGAGGCCGTGCGGCTGGCCGGGCCGGTCCGGGACTGGTTCTCCGGGGTGGCGCACGGCATGCTCGCCCAGGCCAAGCTGTACGCCGGCGACCCGGCCGGGGCGGTCGAGCTGCTGCGCCGGGCCGGCGGCGACGCCGAGCTGTCCGGCTTCGAACCCGTCACCCGGGTGAGTTACCTCCAGCTGTTGGCGGAGGCCGAGGCGGAGCGCCGTCGGCCCGAGGAAGCCCTGGTCTGGGCCGAGCGCGCGCAGCGGGTCGCCGTCACCGTCGGACGGCAGCTCCCGCTGGCGTTCGCGCAACTGGCCCGGGCCCACGCGCTGCGGGCCTCGTCGCCGCTGGAGGCCGCCGAGCACGCGGTCGCCGCGGCCCACCGGTTCGCGCACATGGGTGACCGGGTCGACTCCGGCCGGGCCCACCTGCTCGCCGCCGGGGCGCTGGCCGCCGCCGGCAAGGCCAAGGCCGCCCAGCTGGAGGGTGAGCTGGCCACCACGTTGTTCCGCGCCTGCGGGGCCGCGCTGTTCCAACGCATGGCGGACCGGCTGGAGCCCGCCGTGCAGGTCCTGCTGACGCCACGCGAGCTCACCGTGCTCGCGCTGGCCGCCGAGTCGCTCACCGCCGAGGCCATCGCCCGGCGGCTGGGCATCGCGACCGGGACCGTCACCAAACACCTGGAGAACGCCTACCGGAAGCTCGGCGCCGGCGACCGGCTCACCAGCGTGCTGCGGGCTCAGGCCCTGGGGCTGCTGCCCCGTGCATAAACCCACAACGCTTGACATTGACGTCGCGTCAACTTCTACCGTGGTTTTCACACCGAGATCAGGAGGGCAAGCGGTGGAGTGGTCGATCCAGGACATCGCCCGCTCGGCCGGCACCACCAGCCGGACCCTGCGTCACTACGGCGAGATCGGGCTGCTCAGCCCCAGTCGCGTCGGCAGCAACGGCTACCGCTACTACGACCAGGACGCCCTGGTCCGGTTGCAGCGGATCCTGCTGCTGCGGGAGTTGGGGCTGGGGCTGCCGGCCATCGCCGAGGTGCTGGCCGGCCAGCGGGACACCGCCGCCGCGCTGCGCACCCATCTCGACCTGCTCGAACAGGAGCGGCAGCGGATCACCCGCCAGATCGCTTCGGTGCGGACCACGTTGGAGAAGACGGAAGGAGGCCAGCAGCTGATGGCCGAGGAGGTGTTCGACGGCTTCGATCACACCCAGTACAAGGAGGAGGTGATCGAACGCTGGGGCAAGGACGCCTATGACAAGGGCGACCAGTGGTGGAGTTCGCTGTCCGAGGAGGACCGGCGGGCCCACCAGCAGCGGCAGCTGGACATCGCCGCCGACTACGGCCGGGCCCAGCAGGCCGGGCTCGCCGCCGACAGCGATGTCGTGCAGGCCATCACCAAGCGCCTGCGCGAGTGGATCGGGGCCGCCGCCACCGTCACCAAGCCGTACTTCGTCGGCCTCGGTGAGATGTACGTGGCCGACCCCCGGTTCAGCCAGAACTACGACCGCCACGGCGCCGGCACCGCCGAGCTCGTGCGGGACGCCATGAAGATCTACGCCGACCGCAACCTGTAGTTCGGCCGCCCACTAGGTTCGATTACTGAACCTAGTGGGCGTAAGCTGGCGGGGTGGCTGTGTACACCGGCGAGGACTGCTCCCTGGCCCGCACCCTGGAGATCGTCGGCGAGCGGTGGACGTTGCTCATCGTGCGCGACGCTTTCTATGGCGTGCAACGCTTTGCCGACTTCGCCGCCCACCTGAGGATCCCTCGCGCCATCCTGAGTGAACGGCTGGCGCTGCTGGTTCAGTCGGGCGTGTTGGCCAAGGCCCCGGGGCCGGGCCGTCGCGAGCTGTATCGCCTGACCGACAAGGGAATCGACCTCTTCCCGGTGCTGCGCACCCTGGTCGCCTGGGGCGATCGGCACTACGCCCCGAACGGTCCCCGCCGGCACTTCCGCCACGCCGACGACAACGGCGACGTCGACCTGGCCGGCGTCTGCCAGGACTGCGGAAAGTCCCTGGCCGTGCAGGACTATCTCGTCACCGCCGGCCCCGGCGCAGCCCCCGCGGACCCCACCGCCGACGTCGTCACACGAGCCCTCTCCACCCCCCGCCGCCTCCTGGACCCCATCACCGGCTGAACGTCAGGAAGGGCCCCATCCTCTCGTTGAATGCGATGAAGGGCCCCTTCCTGACGTTGAGACGTCATGAAGGGGCCCTTCCTGGCGTTGGGCGAGAGGATTGGTCCCTTGATCTTGAGGGCGAGGGTTGTGGTGGGAGCGCTCTCAGGTGTGGCATGCCGAGCGTGAGCAGGACAGGGGCGGCGCTGGCAGCGCTGGCGGTGAGTGCGTTCGCCATTGGCACGACGGAGTTCGTGATCGCGGGACTGCTGCCGGAGCTGGCGGCGGAGCTGGGGGTGAGCATCCCGACGGCGGGCCTGTTGGTGTCGGGATACGCGCTGGGCGTGGTGGTGGGAGCGCCGCTGGTGACGATGGCGGTGCAGCGAATGCCGAGAAAGCAGGCGCTGCTGGGACTGCTGGTGTTGTTCATCGCGGGCAACGTGACATCGGCGGTGGCGACGGGGTTCGGGGTGCTGCTGCTGGGCCGGGTGCTGGCGGCGTTGTGCCACGGGGCGTTTCTGGGCGTGGGCTCGTTGGCGGCGGCGGGGCTGGTGGACGAGAAGCGCCGGGCGCGGGCTATCGCGGCGATGTTCACCGGGCTGACACTGTCCACAGTGGTCGGTGTGCCGATGGGGACATTCGTGGGCCAGCACTGGGGTTGGCGCGTCACGTTCTGGGTGATCGCCGGTCTCGGGGTGGTCGGCATGGTGGGAATCGCGGCGTTGGTGCCACCGATGCCGGCCCTCGCCTCGAGCAACGACGCGTCGGTGTTCCGACGGCCGCAGCTATGGCTGGCGCTGGCGATGACGGCCCTCGGCTTCGGCGCGGTGTACGCCCCGTACACGTTCATCGCGCCGATCATGACCTCGCTCGCCGGTTACGCGCCGGGCGACCTGTCGTGGCTGCTGATCGTGTTCGGCGTGGGGCTGGTGCTCGGCAACTGGCTGGGAGCGAGAGCGGCGGACTGGCGGCTGATGGGCACGATCATCACGCTGCTGGCGGTGCTGGCGGGATTGCTGCTGGTCTTCGCCGAATTTCCTTCGGTGGCAACGCTTTTCCTGCTGGGCGTGGTGGCGTTCGCGACGGTGCCGGCGTTCACCAGCCGCGTGTTCGTCACGGGCGGCGGCACCACGCTGGCCTCCTCGGCGGCGGTGGCGGCGTTCAATCTCGGCAACGCCTCGGGCGCCTACCTCGCCGGCCTCGCGGCGACCGCCGACGGCTACGTCGCCACGAGCTGGGTGGGCGCGGCGATGGCCGCCGCCGGGCTAGGCGTCGCCGTGCTGTCCGCTGCTCTCGCGCACCGTCAGCGACACCGGGACCATGACTCGGCGGCACTCGCGGGCTAGCACCATGCGCGCGGCCAACGCGGCGTTGTCCTCCACGGTCTGCCGCACGGAGGTCAGGCCCGCGGACGCGGCGATCACTCCGTCGTCGAAGCCGACCACCGCCACGTCGTCGGGCACCCGCCGACCGCTCGCGGCCAGCGCCCGCAGCGCGCCGGCGGCGGTCATGTCGCAGGCGGCGAACACGGCGTCCACGTCGGGATGCTCGACGATCAGCCGCCGCGTCACCCGCTCCGCGGTGGCCAGGGTGAAGTCCCCGGGCAACACCAGCGGTTCCAGGCCGGCGTCACGGATGGCACGAAGGCCGCCTTCACGGCGGTCGACGGCACAGGGGTTGCCTTCGGGGCCGCCGATCACCGCGATCCGACGGCGGCCGGCCCGGTAGAGATGGTCGACGGCCAGCCGCCCGCCGTCGGCGTTGTCGGGCTCGATGGACGACACCCGCGAGGCGGACCGGCCCATCGACACCACCCAGCCGTAGCGGCGGCGGAGGTGTTGGGCCAGGTCGGCCGGCACGTTGACGAGCACGGCCCCGAGCCCGGTCCCGACCAGCGCCGACCCACCCGCCGCCAGGTCGCCATCCCAGGTCCCGCGCGGTCCCCGCCCGCCCCCGCCCCGGGCCGCTCCCGGTCGGGTCGTCGGAAGCAGTCGGATCTGGAGGCGAACGTCCTTGCCGGCCAACGCCTTCACCGTTCCGGCGATGACCCGCGCGTAGTGCGGGTTGGCGCTCAACGCCTCCGGATCGTCGTCGATGATCACCAGGTCCAGGGTGTCGGCCCGGCCGGACGCCAGCGCCCGGGCGCCGAGGTGCGGGCGGTAGCCGAGCTCGAGAATGGCCTCCTGCACCAGCCGCCGGTGCACCGGCGCGACCCCGGGCTGGCGGTTGATCACCCGGGACACGGTCGACCGGGACACCCCGGCCAGCCGGGCGACGTCCTCCAGGGTCGGCCGGGCCCTCATAGTCATCAGGAGGTCAGGACCGGTGGCCGTAGAGGTCCCGCAGCAGGGCGGCCTCCGCGCCGTGGTGGATGAGCTCGTCCAGGATGTGCAGCACGAACGACCGCCGGGTGTCGGTGGCGTAGAAGCCGGCCCGCGGCCCGAGCAGCCGGTCCAGGGACTCCTCAGTGCAGCTGGTCAACACCTTGCGCCACAACGCGTACGCCGCGTCGAGCTGGTCCAGGGTCTGCACGGCGTCGCGCGCCTCCGGCAGCTGCGTGGACGGCGGCGTCTGGTCCAGCCACACCGCGTTGCGGTCCTCGGACAGCAGGGTGGCGATGTGCTTGAGCCGCCACTCCAGCGAGATGTCCTGGTCCCCGGCCGCCGGCCGCCAGCGCAGCTCGGCGTCCATCAATCCGGCCATCCGATCCCGCAGCCGCTGCCACGCGTGATCCGACAGCGAGACCAGATCGTCGATGCTCCCCACATCTCCCCCTCACGCCGGCTACGACTTCGCCGCCTTCTTGCGCGACTTGCGCACCGGCTCGTCGGACTTCTTGTCGTTGCGGGCGGCGTCCAGCAGCTCCTCGGCGTGCGCCCGGCCGGTGTAGGTGAAGTCCAGGCCGGCCAGCATCCGGGCCAGCTCGACCACCCGCTCCGACTCGTCCAGCACCTTCACGCCGCTGCTGGTCAAACCGCCCTCGGCGACCTTGTTCACCACCATGTGCCGGTCCGCGTAGGCCGCGACCTGCGGCAGGTGGGTCACGACGATCACCTGGTGGCTGCGGGCCAGCCGGGCCAGCCGGCGGCCGACCTCGACCGCGGCGCGGCCGCCGACCCCGGCGTCCACCTCGTCGAACACCAGCGTCGGCACCGGGTCGGCGTGCGAGAGCACGACCTCCAGCGCCAGCATCACCCGGGACAGCTCGCCGCCGGACGCGCCCTTGTTCACCGGCAGCGCCGGCGACCCCGGGTGCGGCGTCAGCCGCAGCTCCACGTCGTCGACGCCCTCGCGGCCGGCGTGCAGCCGCTGGCCGTCCACGTTCAGCGCCACCGAGTCGTCCGGCTCGGCCAGCCGCGGCAGCACCGCGACCTCCACGGTGGCCTGGGCCATGGCCAGCCCGCTGAGCTCCTCGGTGACGGCCTTGCCCAGGTCCTCGGCCGACGCGGTGCGCTCGGCGGTGACCTCCTTGGCCACCTCGGCCAGCTGCCCGGCCAGCTCCTCGCGGCGGCGGGCCAGCTCGGCCAGCGCCTCCTCGGAGGTGTCCAGCCCGGCCAGCCGCTCCTGCGACACCCGGGCCCACTCCAGCACGCCGTCGATGTCGGCCGCGTACTTGCGGGTCAGCTGCTTGAGCTCCTGCTGCCGGGCCAGCACCTGCTCCAGGCGGGCCGGGTCGGCGTCCAACGACTCCAGGTAGCCGACGAGTTCGGTGGCCACGTCGGTGAGCAGCACCGCCGCCTCGGCCAGCCGCGTCTCCAGGTCCCGCAGCTTCGGGTCCTCGGTCGAGGAGAACCGCCGCCGCGCCTCGGCGATCATGCCCAGGGCGCCGACAGCGTCAACTTCCGCGTCGGCCTCGCCGCTCAGCGCGTACTGCGCGCCCTGCGCCGCCTCGCGCAGCTGGTCCACGTCGGAGAGCCGGCGCGCCTCGGCGTGCAACTCCTCGTCCTCGCCCGGCTTCGGGTCGACGGCCTCGATCTCGGCCAGGCCGTGCTTGAGCAGGTCGGCCTCGCGGGCCATCTCCCGCGACTTCTCCGTGCGCTCGACCAGCTCGGCGGACACCGCCACCCACTCGTCGCGCAGCTGCTTGTACCGGCCCAGCGGATCGGCGACCGCGTCGCCGGCGAACCGGTCCAGCACGGCGCGCTGCTCGGTCGGCCGGGCCAGCCGCAGCTGGTCGTTCTGGCCGTGCACGGCGATCAGCTGCTCGGAGATCTCGGCGAGCACCCCGACCGGCACCGACCGGCCGCCCAGGTGCGCGCGGGACCGGCCGTCGGTGCTGACCGTGCGCACCGCGATCAGGCTGCCGTCCTCGTCCGGGTCGGCGCCCGCGTTGGCCGCGACCTCGGCCGCCGGGCTGCCCGCCGGCGTGTGGAAGCGACCCTCGACCACGGCCCGCTCCACCCCGGTGCGGACGCGCGACGCCTCGGCCCGGCCCCCGCTGAGCAGGTGCAGGCCCGTGACCACCATCGTCTTGCCGGCTCCGGTCTCGCCCGTGACCACCGTCAAACCCCGGTGGAGTTCGATGCTGGCCTCATCGATCACGCCCAGACCCTGGATACGCATCTCGATCAGCACAGGTCGAACACTAGTGCCAACCCCTGACGTTCCACGACCGGGGCGCGCCAAACCGGTCAGCGCGGCCAGCCCGAAGGGGCTGGTCAGTCGAGAACGGGGCCGCGCCATCCCTGCACCGGCAAGGCGAACTTGTTCACGAGTCGGTCGGCGAACCGGTCCTGCTTGAGCCGCACCAGCTTGACCGGGGTGGTGGAGTGCGCCACCTCGACGCGGGTGCCGGCGGGCAGCTCGACCAGGCGACGGCCGTCGCAGCACAGCACCGCGGGGTGCCCGTGCGGGTCGATCTCGAAGGCCACCACCGAGCTCGGCGACACCACGAACGGCCGGGCGAACAGGGCGTGCGCGTTGCTGGGCACCACCAGCAGGGCGTCCAGGTCCGGCCACACCACGGGGCCGCCGGCCGAGAACGCGTACGCCGTCGACCCGGTCGGTGTGGCGCACAACACACCGTCGCAGCCGAAGGCCGACACCGGGCGGGCGTCGACCTCGACGACCACGTCCAGCACCCGCTCCCGGCTGCTCTTCTCCACGCTGGCCTCGTTCAGCGCCCAGGTGTGGGCGATGACCTCGCCCTGCACCTGCGCCGCCACGTCCAGCGTCATCCGCTCCTCGACGTGGTAGTCGCGGTCGATCACCCGCTGCACGGCCTCGTCCAGGTCGTCCATGTCGGCCTCGACCAGGAAGCCGACCCGGCCCAGGTTGACGCCCAGCACCGGGGTGCCGAACGGGCGGGCCAGCTCGGCGGCCCGCAGCAGCGTGCCGTCGCCGCCGAGCGCGAACACCAGCTCGGTGCCGACCGCGGCGGTGCTGGCCGGCGCGACCTCGGCGTAGCAGGAGCGGTCCAGGTCGGCGGCCTCGTCCTCGACGACGCGCAGCCGGATGCCGGCCTCGGCGAACCGGCCGGCGACCTTCTCGGCCAGCCGCAGGTTGGTCTGCCGGCCGGTCTTCACGACGAGCAGGATCTCCCGGTCGCCGTTCACGTTGAGCTGCGTCATTTCGGCCCCTCCCGGACCGCGGTGGCGACCAGTTCCGCGGCCTGCTCGTCGGGCAGCGGCTCGCCGCGCCGCAACCACACGAAGTACTCGACGTTGCCGGACGGGCCGGGCAGCGGGCTGGCCACCACACCGTGCAGGCGCAGCCCCAGCTCGGCGGCCTCGCCGACCACGCCGAGCACGGCCTGGGCGCGCAGCCGGTCGCCGCGCACCACGCCGCCGGGGCCGACATTGTCCTTGCCCACCTGGAACTGCGGTTTCACCATCGGCACGATGTCGCCGTCCTCGGTGGTGCAGGACAGCAGGGCGGGCAGCACCAGGCCCAGGGATATGAAGGAAAGATCAGCGACCACGAGATCGACGACGCCACCGGTCAACTCCGGGTTCAACGCGCGCACGTTGGTCTTGTCCAGCACGACCACCCGGTCGTCGGTCTGCAGCCGCCACAGCAGCAGGCCACGGCCCACGTCGGCGGCGACCACCTCGCGGGCGCCGCGGCGCAGCAGCACGTCGGTGAAACCGCCGGTGGACGCGCCCGCGTCCAGGCAGCGCCGGCCCTCGACCGGGATGTCGAACGCGTCCAGCGCGCCGACCAGTTTGTACGCGCCGCGCGACGCCCAGTTCGGGTCGTCGTCGTCCTCGCGCACGATGACCGGCGTGTCGGCCTCGATGGCCGTGGCCGCTTTGGTGGCCACCGTGCCGCGCACGGTCACCCGGCCGTTGGCGACCAGTTCCGATGCGTGCGCGCGGGACCTGGCCAGTCCTCGACGGACCAGTTCCGCGTCCAGCCGCGCCCTGCGGGTCACGACGTCAGAACCCGTCGATGGCCGACAGCGCGTCGGTCAGCGTGGCGTGGACCGCCTCGAACCGCGCCGGGTGCTCGGCGACGTCAAGCGTGTCCAGCTCCGCCAGCCTCGCGACGGCGTAGTCGATGGTCGCGATGGGTGAAGACGGCGGAGCAGGAACGGGCGGCTGGGTCATCTCTGGCTCCCGGAAGGAGTAACTCGTGTGACTTCGTACAACGCTAGCCGATATTCAGCGCACCCAAGGCGGCCATCGACGCGTCATCGCCGGCACGAACGGTCACCGAGCCGCCGCCGGCCGGCCACCAGGCGGCGCACAGGCCGCGCAGCAGGGCCAGCGAGTCGCCGGATCCGGTGACGGTCAGCTCGCGGTCGCCGACCTCGACGTCCCAGCCGGGCTGCTTGCCGATCTCCACCTCGGACAGCGGCAGCAGCAGGCCGGACAGGTCGGCCGACAGGTAGCGGGGGCGCAGCTCGGCCGGCGCCTGGAGCACCTGGGCCGGGGTCGCGACGCCGGTGAGCACCAGCAGCGCGTCCAGCTCGGCGGCGGTGGCCCCGGCGATGTCGGTGTCGAGGCGGTCGCCGACGACGAGCGGCTTGCTCGCGCCGGCGGAGCGGATCGCCTGGTCCATCAGCGGCCGTGCCGGCTTGCCGGCGACGACGGGTTCGACGTCGGTGGCGGTGCGCAGGGCGGCGACCATGGAGCCGTTGCCCGGCATCAGGCCCCGCTCGGTCGGCAGGGTGGCGTCGATGTTGCACGCCACCCAGAACGCGCCGTTGCGGATGGCCAGCGCCGCCTCGGCGAGGTCGCTCCAGCCGGTGTCGGGCGAGTGGCCCTGCACCACCGCCGCGACCTCGGGCGCGAACGTCCGCGTTGTCGTGAGGCCGACGGCGGTGACCTCGTCGGCCAGCGCCTGCGTGCCGACGATCAGCACGAGGGCGCCCGGGGCGACGTGCTCGGCGAGCACCGCCGCGCCGGCCTGGGAACTGGTGCTGACCTCCTCGACGGCGGCCTGGAAGCCCAGCTCGTTCAGGTGCGCGGCGACACTCGCCGGCTTGCGCGAGGCGTTGTTGGTGACGAAGCGGATGCCGGCGCCCCGCTCACGGCTGGCCTTGATCGCCTCGACGGCGCCCGGCACGGCCTCGCCGCCGCGGTAGACGGTGCCGTCCAGGTCGAGCAGCAGCGCGTCGTAGGCGGCCAGCAGATCCGGTTCGGTCACTCCTGCTCCTTGCCGCTCTCGGCCGGCTCGCCGCCCTCGCCCTGCTCGTCCTGGCTCAGCTCGATGGCCCGCTCGGAGGCGTCCGTCTCTTCCTCGTCGTCGAACTCGGCGGCCTGCATGAACCAGCGGATCGCCTCTTCGGTGCGGCCGACCGCCGCGAGGTTGTCCGCGTAGGCGTAGAACAGGCGGGCGCTCCACGGCTCGTGCTTGGCCGGGTCGAGGTCGTCGCCCTGGAGCGCGACCACGGCCGCCTCCAGCTGGCCCATGTCGCGACGGGCCCCGGCCGCCACGATGCGCAGCTCGATCTGCTCGGCCTTGGTCAGCTTCTGGACGTCGGCCTCCTTGGCCAGGTCCAGCGCCCGCTCCGGGCGGTCCAGCGCCCGCTCGCAGTCCGCCATCACCGCGAGGTGACCCGGACCGGCGCTCATCCGGCGGGCGGCCCGCAGCTCCGACAGCGCCTCGGCCCACTCGCCGGCGTGGTAGGCCGTCAGGCCCGCCGCCTCGCGCACCAGGCCGACCCTGGCCGCCTTCGTCCGGGCGTACCGGGCGTGGGCCAGGGCCGCCTCGGGCTCGTCGTCGACCAGCATGCCCGCGGCCACCAGGTGCGCGCCGACAACCTCGGCGAGCGCCTTGGGCAGGCTGCGCAGCTCCATGCGGGCCTCGGGGTCCAGCGCGGAGAACACGGCGCCTTCCGGCAACAGCGGCGTGCCGAACCGGTCGACGCGCGGCTGCTCCTCGTCCTGCGACTCGTCCGGTCGCTCGACGGCCGTGTCGTCGTTGTCGGCTTCGTCGGCCGCCTGCTCGCCCGCCGGCTCGCCCTCGGTCTCGACGGTGGCGGTGACCCCGGCGTCCGCCTCGACCGCCTGCTCGACGACGGCCGCTACGGCCTCCGCCTGCTCGGCGATCTCCAGCTCTTCGACCGGCGCTTCAGCGTCGACCGCGCGCAGCGGCGGGCGCTCGTCGAAGTTGCGGGGCCGCTCATGACGCTGCTCGCGCTGCCCAGAGGTGCTCTGGTCAGTGGCGCGCTGCGGACGGCCGGCCGTGCGCGGCTTGCGCTCGCCGTCGAACCGCTTGGGCCGGTCACCGGTGTTGCCGTCGTTCTTGGTCCAGTCCTTCTTCCGGTCCTGGAACTTGGCCGGCCGCTGCGGACGGCTGCTGCTGCCGTCGCGAACGTCTTCGCGGTCCCGGTCGTTGACGCGGTCGCCCCGGTCGCTGTTGTACCGGGGACGGTCGTTGCCGCCACGGTCATTGTTGAAGCGCGGCCGGTCACTCGAGCCGCCACGGTCGCTGTTGTAGCGGGGGCGGTCACCCGAGCCGCCACGGTCGCTGTTGTAGCGCGGCCGATCGCCAGAGCCGGTGCGGTCGGACTTGTAACCGCCACTGGAGCGCTGGTTGTCCCGATCGCTGTTCCAACGGGGGCGGTCGCCGCCACCACGCTGGTCGTTGTTGCGGTCGTTGTTGTAGCGGGGACGGTCGCCAGAGCCGGCACCGGTGCTGCCGGAGCGGTAGCCGCCGCGCTGGTCGCGGTCACCGTTGAAGCGAGGCCGGTCGCCACCGCGATCGTTGTTGTAGCGCGGGCGATCCCCGCTTCGCTGCTGGTCCCGGTCGCCGAACCGCGGCCGGTCATTGTCGCGGTTGTTGTAACGAGGGCGCTCGCCATCCCGGTCGTTCGGACGGGGACGGTCGCCGCGGTCGTCGTTGTAGCGAGGCCGATCGTTGCCACGGTCGCTGTTGAAACGCGGACGGTCGCCACCACGATCATCGTTGTAGCGCGGGCGATCCCCGCCGCGGTCGTTGTTGTACCGGGGACGGTCGCCGCTGCGATCGTTGTTGTAGCGCGGGCGCTCACCGGAGCCGGCACGGTCGTTGAAACGCGGGCGGTCGCCGCTGCGCTGGTCGCGGTCGTTGGAGCGCGGCCGGTCGCTGTCCCGGTCGTTGTACCGGGGACGGTCGTTGCCACGGTCGCTGTTGTAGCGCGGGCGATCCCCGGAGCCGGAGCGGTCCGAGTTGTAGCGGGGGCGGTCACCCGAGCCAGTGCGGTCACTGTTGTAGCGGGGGCGGTCGCTGGAGCCGGAACCGGTGCTGCCGGAGCGGTAGCCGCCACCGGAGCGCTGGTTGTCCCGGTCGTTGTTCCAACGGGGACGGTCGCCGGAGCCACCGCGCTGGTCGTTGTTGCCGCCGCGGTAGCCACCGCTGGCGCCGCGGTCGCTGCCGCCGCGGCCGTTGGTGTTGTTGTCACGCGACCAGCTGCCGCCCCGGTCCTGGCGGGGCGCGCCCTGCTGGCGGTCGCCGAACGACCGCCGCTCGCCGGCGCCGCGCTGCTGCCCCCGGCCTTCACTGGATCCAAAGCCGCCGGTGCGCTGCTGACGGTCGCGCTGACCGCCGTCACGATCGCCGGGACGCTGCCCGAACCTGGACACAACAACCTCCTAGATTTGACCGAACCGCACAGGCCGGTCAACAACACGGTAGTCGCTGCGCCACGGTCTGGGGGCCTGGGGGCGACGCCCCCAGGTCGGGGTGGTGGGGGTCGTCCCCCCATAACAAACAACAAGGGACCCCTGTTCGCGCTTTTCAGCGAGCGAACAGGGGTCCCTCCAAGTTAAGTTCGGCGGCGTCCTACTCTCCCACACCCTCACGAGTGCAGTACCATCGGCGCTGGAGGGCTTAGCTTCCGGGTTCGGAATGGGACCGGGCGTTTCCCCTCCGCTAACACCACCGAAACACTATGAAG
>Ga0307511_10001044_pt1 | contig 29446 bp, 25 predicted proteins | sample 13_EM_MG_FD_200266 | JGI IMG/M metagenome (GOLD analysis project Ga0307511, IMG submission 200266) | Populus trichocarpa ectomycorrhiza microbial communities from riparian zone in the Pacific Northwest, United States - 13_EM | ecosystem: Host-associated > Plants > Roots > Unclassified | place... | reverse complement strand
CTCCACTATTAGCCCTATCCAAATCCCCCGCAAACCCCCGGGTTAGTAGAACAAGGTACATATACATACACTCCTCAAATGCGTCACCAAGCAAGCCCTAACATCATCATAGATCGCGCCACTAATCCTCTTGACTCCTCCTCGGCGAGCAAGTCGGCGGATATCTCCCTTTGCTAGACCCAATATCAGCCCCCTAGCCTCCATGGAAAAATTAGGGTGTGGGTTATGTACTAATGCCTCTGATTGTATCCCTGTCCAGCTTCCTTCTACTCCTCTTCGTCACCCTCGCTATTCCCTTCCTGCCCGTGCCGGGGGTGGGGACGGTTTTGCCCAGCCCGGGGCGGGGGCGGGCCGGGGTGCGTGGTGGTGGGGGCATGGTTGGTTGGTTGGATGCTTTAGTTGGGAGAAGTGTTGTGGGGTGCAAGCTGGGTGGAGATGGTGTGTATTATCTGAACCTCTCGGCACCCTGGAACGTCAGCTAGGCACACTCTCGACTCAAATACTGCGTATTTATACTGTCCGCCTCCAGGGCCCCCATAGCTCTACATAGCCACAATCACAATCACCATTGCCCTCCCCATAGCGTTGGTTTTGAGGGAAGGTGACTCACACTTCTTCCCTCCTTTCCTCCGTGAGTCAACAGAATCTCTCTTACGCTCTCACCCTAGAAAATTCCCTTCCAAGTCTCGTAATACCCGACCCACGCCTGACTGAATACTCCCGCCCGTTATCTCGTAGTGTAGTTCAAGGTGCTACTTTCCAGAGCCAGTGCGGTATAGCTGTTGTTACCGTCTAAAGCTGTAGTCGTAGGGTACTTGGTTAGCAAAGCCCCAAGTTCAAGATACGGTCCCTCAAATAGTCCTATCACCTCCTCCCCCGCCTCCTCCAAAGACGTAGAAACATCTCGCCCCACCCACTCCAGTATTCTTCATCTCCTCTCAGACCAAGTACCCCCACCCACAATATTCCACCCACAGATATCCACCCACCTCCAGTATTCGCTCTTGCTCTCGAGTATTCACCATCCCCCACCTACTTCAATTTTCCTCCAGAAGAATCCTCCCCATCAAAGAAACAAAACACAACAAACGTACCTTGCTTGCTTTCCTCAACGACACCAGTCCAGTAGCCTCTTTCCCCTTCGATTCCACAACAATTCGCAATGATGTGGAGAAATAACTCTCTGGGCTGCTACCGGAGACGACGTGGGGGGAAAGCTATGGGAGTGGGAGTTTGAAAGTCGGTGATGCGCAGTAGTTTGGGATGGGATGCATCCGTCCGCAGCTATAGTCAGGTTGCACGAATTAGTGATGGGCGGATGCGGTTGTACCCGGCCCTGGTCTGGTCTCTAACTGACGCAAGCTATTCTGATACACCCCCTGGACTGAATTGGTCGCTCAAGTGCTGGCAACAAAGAGAGGGATACCGCCTCCTACGTATACCTGCACACTCGGTGCATAAAAATTACAACATATCGCAAGAAATCACAACAAAACCTAGAACGCGTGTGGCATCGTTTCTGCTGCTGCGCGTTCTTACCCTTGTTAATCTCGTGTACACAGGATCTAGATAGGATTGCACGTGACCACATACAGTACTTTACACGGGTACACGGGTACAAGCAAAAGAGATTGCAACAGAGTCCTCGTTTGCTTGTACCTGTGTTTGTATCTCATGTGAAATAAATACAACTATGTATTACTCAGACTCGATTCATTATGCATGTAGAGTACGTAGACATTAATACACGGGGTAAACAAAAAAGCAAACAAACCAACCTCCCTTGACAATCCCAGTCTCTGGGCCTCCTCACGGGACTAGCTGCAATGATATATGCTCCCACTTAGGAAGAGATGAACGACGCCTCACTATACATTACTCCCTCTTCCTCCTTCTCTGGTTCATCCCCAACCTTAATCTTCAACTTGTGCTTCCCCGAAAACTTCGCATCCACCCATATTAGTCCAGTTCTCAATTGCCCCACAGGGCAGGGCCAAACTCACCTGATAGATATACGGTCTTGTCCCCGCCGCGCCACTAACAATCTTCTTCACAAATGCCGGCACCTCATTCAGCACATCGACCCTATCTAGCCTCGGCCCACTCAGCGCATCCAACGTCGCCATCACCTCCTTGCCTTCCGCATTCTTTCCTCTCCAGATATACTTTAAAGTCGTCGGCTCATCCCAATCAACCTCCTCGTCCCTCTTCATTGTAGGGAAACTACTCTCTCCACCCGCACTTGCGACAATGATGGTCGTGTCGTTCGAAATACCAGAGACGTTCACTACCCCCGAGCCGTATGATGGGGGGGTAGTAAACTCCATCATTACGGCAGAGATATTTGGACCCTGGAAATTGACAAAATTCCATTTCGAAGCTGAGCCACAACGTATTAGCCCCACTCTACTTCCCCCCGTGAAGGGGCGGGCAGCTTACCAGCATGATGAGGCTTCATCGCCTGCATCGCCATGGACATCAACCCCATCCCCTTTGCCCCCTCCGGCCACCACCTTTCCCCCTTCACAAGTACACTCCCCTCAACACTACACCTCGGCCAAAAGACATGCCTAATAAATCCCCAAGGATTCTTCTCATCCGTGCCGAACCCAGTCCTACCATCCTTTCCAATCTTGAACCCAGGGGCTACCCTAGTGACAGTCAAATCCACTGCAATATCCGGGTCAACCATGGACTTGATCGAGAACGAGTTCCCATTTTCACTCAATACAACAGCCAAGTCATCGGCGTAGAACGAGTACTGATCCTCGTCGAACATTTGATTTGTGACTGGTCTGGTAGACCAGATTGGTGTGCTCGTATCAACGGTTCCATCGGCCTTTGGTGGGTGGAATAGCTTGAGCGAAAACTGAGTCGTGAAGTGAAGTCCCCTATACCAATCGATATCACAGTTAGCAACCTAATTTCCTCCTGCTATGCCCCCCTTCCCAGAGCACATACGCCACACAGCTATAGATCACCTGCGCCAACCCCAACGCCCCATTGTCCATATTGAAATACCACGTCTGCGTCTCCACACTCGTATACTCTAGCGCCATCCATCTCAAATCCTCCTTGGTCAAATCTGTCTTGTGGTCCTTAGCCGGGTCCGCAATCGTCTTGGTCACAGGGTGAAGCGCCTCAGATCCGTAGATAGGTTCAGCAGTACCTGCAACAGTCGAGAGCCTATGACAGTCAATACCAAACCCTCAACTTGCCCCTACATGGGGAAGGAACCGGAAAACACCAACGTCGACTGCACGGCTTTCTGGGCCCAGGAAAACATGTTGTGAGTGTCGTGTGCGTGTATCGTGTGATATAACCCTCTCTATCAATCTATCTCGGTATCTTCAACACCGGCAATGCTCTCTAAAAGTTTACTTTGGGCTGTAGACGTTGGGCGAAAAGGAAATAGGAGTATGGTCAGAGGTTCCACCGCTCGAAATGATGGATCATGCACTAGGTAGCTAGCCTCACCCAAAACGAAGGAATCCAAGTATCTAGTCCCAGATAGTACCGGATACCGAAGGGAAAGACTTGATTTGCCGGGTCTGGTTCGTGATTGCTTACCTAGTGGGACAGTTGGTGGCGGGTGTGCTGGCAGGGGGGGCTCGGAGGAATGCAATCTTGGCGGGGGTGCCAAGCTATAGTATGGAGTGGCGGTTGAGGGTAACACACGCTTTTTGCAATTGCGAAATCGCTTTCGTCAACTGGTTTCACATCTAGAGAATTCTATGCTTGAATATTGCTTCATATACATATATAGAGCAGAGCCACTACTGCCACCTGTAGTCTGTAGTTCTTCAGGGATATCTGGTAAATTTTGCTTGTGTGCCTGGCGGGGCAGCTGCACGCTCTGACATCAAATGTTTCCGGCTTCCATATGTATACGTATACAAAAATCAACCCCCCTTTTTAAAAAAAGCATGGTGGGCTTATACCTCCCAAAACCATCCCCGAGATGGCATCAACCAGACTAGGATGTCATAGAAATGAGGAAGGTAGTTGGTGTTATTATTGCCCCCACTCTATTTTAATTGTGAAAGAAGGTATGAGGCCATACAAAACCACCATCACAGTAGTCTGGCTTGCTTCCTCCACTGGTAGATCTCCCCTAGGGAGAGAGTTTATCTAATCTAAGCAGCAACAAAAACGATAGTGCTTGAGGGTGCAGAGAACCAGGGGACTAAAAAAATAAAATAAAATAAAAGAGTCAGTAGGTAGCAAGATAAAACAACCTATATGAATAATATTACCAAAGCTACAGGTATAGGTATCTTACAACTCGCTTTCATTTCCTTCCAGTTCTTTAAACCCGGCCCCAGCTTCGCCTACTCAGTGTCATTCAAGTTAGGTTTCCTGTCCAGCCCTTTTTCAATTTTGCGGGAGTAGAGTGGGGGGTTTCATATGCTTGTAGTACAGATATCTGTGTAAGGATCTTATTCACCCCAGTAGTTCAATGTGCAATAAACCAAGTCAGAAGTTCTCGGATACACTGCATTGCAAATGCAACATTACCTTGCAACGCACAGTCAGGAGGTTTGAACTAGAAATATACTTGTGGTTGTATGTGCGGTTGCTATTTGGATTACAAAAATGAGTTGGAATGCCAGTATAGTATAGTATACTACAAAGGTTTTTGGATACTATTGTGGGACTGGTAACATTGGCAAAATCCTCTCAATATACCACCAGTTCGTTCAAATAAATAATATCCAAAACTACCGCTATTCCCTGCGTGAGACGTGGTTTGGTGGCTTAGGGTGGTGGCCTACCACACACACCAATTCAGATCGCCCTAATTCTGTAGCAACGAATACAGGACGACTGTGAATCGGGGAAGAGTAAGAGGGTGGTTAATGGAGCTCTCAAGAGCACTGGTTGTGTATTATGCATATGCTTAATTGCAGGAGGAGTCCCAAGGGTCATGAAGGGCACTGAGAACCTTCATGGAGGTGTGCGGTAGTCATATGCACAGGTAAAAATGCACAACACGAGGCGACATCACGGAAGGGGCTTGGATTGGGAGGTTTGGGGGGCTTCGGAAGAGATCGAGGGGCCGATCAGGATGTGGGTAGAGGCATATATATAATGTGAAAGCCTTCCTCGCCAATCCGCAGCCAGTACCAAACAGCAATTTTAAACCAATCCGATCGCGAGGGTTAATTACTAGTAGTTAGATATATTAGGGGCTGTACTGTCCAAGGCAAACAGGAATATGGTCTCGATCCGATATGCAAATTAATTGAACGCTATATCTAGTTACCCTGAACTCCTTAACCCTCCTTCCACCAAGAAGGAAACTGAGAAGGGGTACTTGAGTACTTTCAAAGTAGATATACCTGTTAATACCGCAAGCGTCGGTGTCGGTGATTTTTCATTGCTTCTTGATGTATATGAGCTCGTATTCTCTCTAGTAACTATTTATCGATTGACCCAACCGCCATGATACAGATGCCAACTATGCGATCGCACAGTATGTACTTTTCCCAGCTCGCATCAGGTTTGGTTCTGTCTTCTTGTATCCTTCCTCTTAGAATCCTTGTTCATACTAAAGTAACGTCAGCCTCAGTGCTTCCAATCTTTTTTTTTCATAAACTCATCAAACGCCTACAGCGGGATACCGTTCCTCACCAAGGAAAAACACAAAGCCGCCGCCGCAGCGGACCACGAATGTCTCTCGCCATACTCACTTTCGTTGAGCACAATCGCTCCAATACTCTCCGACTGCTGGGCGATTTAATACCAACCACTGTCATACTTTTGTTAAATCCCCTAGGCAATTCATCATATGCACCTAATAACTTTGCTGCTAAAGCAGCTTTATAGTAGACCCTTTGCCTAGCTAGTAACCACTTAAGAAGAAAAAAACCTCTTTCGGTGATAACAAGCCATCATGGTATTTTCGAATGCTGAGAATTATGGATGAATTGGAGTCCGCGTGGGCTGGGGGCTGTAGAAATCTGGAGTATCTGTTGATGGGTATTTCGGTACGGAGAAGACTGAATCGAGTGAGAGACCTATTGCCTAGGTGACCATACAGTGTAAGCATAGATTAGTCTCGGCATAGGTAGTAAAATTACTTACCTTTTGGCCATGGGCCTTGTACTACCAAATGAGGTCATGAGGCCTGGCATTGGAAGTTTATAGATAGATCATGAGATAGGAGGAGACAACCTTCATCTCACATACCACAGTGCTTTGTTGCTGTTCCAAAGCTTAAACAATGAGATGAACATCCTAAAGATCTAAGTTTTCTCGGGAATAGACCCGGCCTATATATTCTGCTCGTCGAAGTGTCAAGCTGTGGTGAATGTACCACTCGTTTCGTTTCCTTCATCCCAACAATCTCTTAACCTTGCAGAGCCAAAAAAAGTACCAAGTCTCCACCAAACGAGGATATCAAGATCATCTCAAGCACCCCCCTTCATGTTCTTGGTCACTGGCCATGGGAGCTCCAGAGGTCTAGACGATCTCGGTGTTAGGTTTTCTTCAGTGAGTTTTATATATACCCCTCTGCTGGTAATATTGGAGGTTTGTAGCTATATTCAATACCTTCCCCCAAACCGCACCAAGGAATAATTCACACTCTTTGGTAGTCTAATCTGGGGCCATGCATAGGGTATTAATCTTTATTTTGAATCTAGAGGTTCTCAGGGACTAAATGGCGGGCTCATAGCCTCTATCTACTTCATATTCAACACCTCTACTTAATTATCAACACCTTCCCCCAAACCGCGCTAAGGGGTAATGCTCACTCTTTAGTAGCCTACGTTCATAGAATTATAACTTTAATTTTGAATCTAGAGGTTCTCAGGAACTGAGCGGGGCATCTTCAGGCTCATAACCTGTTGAAACCAACTAGGTCAGTGAGGTCTTGGTGTAGTCCTAACACCTATATTCAACAAATCCTACCTGTATAGCCACACCCGTACCCTTTCTCGCTTACCTCTTTATAGCATACTGTACAGATGCTAACTGCCATACGAAACACATAGATACGTCAATCCCTCGATTTGTCCGCTACGGGTCTGCCCCAACACCTCATTAAGGCACTTAGACCAAACTCTAGCAAGCCTCAGCAGTGTGATAAGAAGCCTGAATAACTGCATTAATGGGGCTAGCAGATATGACAAAGATCACTACGTTGTTGGAGGAGCAATTGCGAAGACAAACCCAGTGGCTAGGTTTCTCGACAATGGATCTGCCTTGTCCCTTTGTCAAGCTGCGATGATGCAGTGAACTGGGTTGCCAGACTGGCAAATAACAGACTGGGTTGAGGAAAGTAAGCAAAAGCTGGAATCGGTGATGATCAAAGAGAGGTATGTATTCATAGACAGAAAGTATGCTGTTTGCAAGTTTGCTCATGTTATTCTTGAATCTTTGGCAAGATACATATTATCATTACTAACTTGATAAAGTCTACTTGTAGTTTGCTCTCTTACGAAACTGGTTGCAAGTTTTCAGAAAGCATTCGAAAGACGAAAAGAGCTGAGAGACATGATCAAGGAGTTCCCCCCTGGTCAACTAGAAAAGGGAAAAAGCAACGCAGACAGACCCCACGCCATACTAGGGGATATTCTCATTCATCAGACAAGGAAAACGTTGCATCAAATACACCATACCTCAAAGATTCCTCATCAAGAACGCTGGGCACTTGGCAGAGGCGCCACAGAGCCGTTTCACAGGATATGAGGGACATAGATTATATATCTAACAAAATTACCCACTGGAGCCGCTATTTCTTGGATAACTGTCAAATCTCACGGTGCAAACTCGCTAAAAGATCGTATCATCAGAACGCACGCAACTCACACTTCAGTAGATATGAGACTGATGCTGTCTACTTAGCTGAAGTACAGTTCTTTTTTTCAACCAATCAATAATCGCTAAGCATATCGATAAGCATGCCTCACCCCACCAGAGTCTACTCACATATTTCCATAGGAATGTGGGTTGAGGTATCAATATTATGGGAACCAGAGAAAATCAAAACCTATTCACACAGCATGAAACCTGAGGACTGCGGTAGTCTTTTGCATGCTGAGGACGAGGTGTTCTTTCGTCCCCGCCTACCCTCCCCCTCCACGAGGAAACCGGAGTTCTTCGACTTGCAAAACTATATCTCCTTCTTCCATATCTCTTATCACCCTTATCTTCTTCTCCCATATCTTTTAACATCCTTATCCTCTATCTCTCTTCCCTTATATCTTCCCTCCTCTTACTCCCGAGATAGTATCTCATCAACGTCATCAGCCAGCCCCCGATACCAACACTGTGACAACGATGGCTGATACTGCCCACACCCCTACTAGCACTACTATACTAGTTTGGACCCAGATAGTGGAAATAGCTGGCGTGTTGCTACTCATGTTAATCTTACTCCTCGCATTAATATTAATATCCACACGACTTTTCTGATGGTTTCTCCACTACCAGTGTTCGCCCCACCGCGAGCGTCTACACCACACCTATAGCGAAATTACAAGGACGTTGAAAAGTTACTTCTCCTTTGGGAGAGGAACTCGGGTAGGAACAAAAGAAGAGGGAAAGGGCAGAGAATTGCTAGCAGAGGCAGAAAGGGACGGTGTATGTGGGAGAAACGCTGTAAGCATGAGGTTGAGAGAAGAGAGGAGGTGGGGGGAGCGAAGGCTGCCTATGAGGAGCTGTTGGGGGTGGAGCGAGCAAACGTGGTGGGGCGGGGAAGGCCTAGGTCTGTTGGATGGGGATGTGGCAACGGGAGTGGGGGCGAGTACAAAATACGGAAAAGATGGCCGGTAGACATTGACATGAGATGGGCGCCAAAGTAGGTTCTGACAAAGTTTGACCACGAAGTCTTCACCAGCAGCCCACTGCTTGTACATCACCCTGCTATACGACTGGAAACCTCCTGCCAACGCCCGAAGCCCCCCAATGTCTACACTCAGGAATTAATCTTTGCTCGAGCCCAATGGAATGGATATCCACAACAGTGGCACATAATGAGGTTGGAGGTTGTCTATGCTTTACAAAGGATACTCATTCACTGTCTGATTGATAGGAAAATCTTTGTATTTGTTCCTAAGTTTGGGAAATTACTAAGTAATGCTCTTTCTACGGCCCAACAGGGACCCAAACCCCTTGTTTGCTGTTCCCAGGTTTTCTTCTCCAAGTTCACCTAGTGTGGGAAATACCGAGTTAACTACCAGAAAGACTATATGCGAGGTTCAGGGTAATCTGCAAGAAACACTCTTGCGAGATCCCAAGATGGCAAGCCGTGACAACGGCAGGATATCGATAAGGATGACGGATATGGCAAATGGTGACAACCTTTCCCAGTCCCATCACCTCCCACCCTCCCCTCCCGCCCCCTCTCGTATTCAGTCTGCACCTGTACCTGCATCCGCCTTCACGTCACTACACTCGACGACGTCGGAGAACTTTCCAACGAGCATCACCACCAGCAGCAGCACCGCTAATACCAACACTATGACAGCCATGGCTGATATCACCCCCACCCCTACACAACATAGGAATTCCTGTATATATATCAGTGGATAATCCAGTAAAGAGAGGAATGATCCATCAATCAATGCACTCGATTCCCGTACAATCATATTACCATAACACTCGGTCTCCTTACAGTTATATTATCATAACGTTTTTGGCTTCCAAGCTTCCAATCAAGAGACATGGGCAATTCTAAAACTGTAGCAGAGACTGGACACACTACCACACGCCCAATCGGAAGCCTCCTCACAGACGGATTCTGTGCCATTTGGACAATACTTATCTGGATTCGGATAGTGGAAAGTATTATGACTGGGCTTGGAGAATGGTTTCTCCACCACTAGTGCCCGCACCACCCCCGTAGCTAAACAGCGAGGGCGTTGCAAGGCTGTTTCTTCTCCGGTAGGATGAATTGTGAGAGGAACTAGGGCAGGAACGAGAGAAGAGAGAAAAGGTAGAGAGCGCATTGGTGGAGGCGGAAGGGAGGGGGCATTATGGGAGGAACGCCATAAGCATGGGGTTAAGAGAAGACAGGAGGTGGAGAGAGAGAAGGCAAATAGGTACTTCTTGTAGGAATTAGTCTCGCAGGGCAAACAAGGGATTGGCATGCATGGGGCCCGTATGGGGCAAGTGGTGACAAAGGACAAGGCATATAAGCAGCGCAGCTTTCCATGTATAAGTATTTCTTTCCGCCAGAGCAGTTTTCCCATAGCTACACAAGTCTATAACGAGCAAAACACGAGCTCTCCGAATACAAATTTCTTATTCGGTCGGGATTCCTCTGTTCATAACCTCGTAAATCATACTCTTTTCTCTAGAGTGAACAGCTGGTAGAACAACACCAACAGCAGGGCAAGGTACAGTCCCGCCGAAACCAGCAGCAAGAAAGACCCAAGATCTTGGAGCAAAGGGAAGTACCTAAACTGGGCTGTACATGGATAGGCTAGACAAATATGACTCACTTACCTAAGGACGCTGCCTCTTTTGATCCATGCACTCACAACATTCCAGGCCTGTAGGAGACGATAGGTAAGTTAAGGTTTTTTTTGCTCCTGTGTATGTGGGATTACGGATATAGAGTAATAGGTTCTCTATTGTCAAGTCCTTTCTATGTCAGAACCAACTGAGGAGCCACTTCCCTAATGGACCTAATCTCGCATGGATCCGTTAACGAATCAAGTACACCATCCTGCATACCGCACAATCCACTTAGTTCAGGGTAATGGAGTAATAGTCAGTTTAACATTGAGATTTTTCGGTTGGACACCGTGGGTGGCAATGTGACCGTTGGAGGTGTTTCGGGGGCAGGCCCGGGTGCAGATGAAGGTCTCTAGGTGAAGACATTTTTATTGGCAGAGCGCCGGGCTCATAACCTGTTGTTCTAATGTGTGTGCTGATAGATGGGTTATCGGGTTTATTGGTTATCTAGTAACTAAGGTTGCGCTGACAAAGGACTTGAGGGTAACAACAACAATATGCCGGCGCCCGTAACAACAAAGGAAACCTATGACGAGGGTGGTTGTGACACTAATTCTCGAGCTCTCAAATCTATGCTCAGCAGAATTCCAAACGCAAAACGACTCCACCAGATCCATGTCCTCTTCCTCCTGAGGCTCCTCTTCCTCCTCACAATGCCCGGCCGTAGTCATTAACAAGACCTACACCTCCCTCGCCCACATATTTTCAATATTTCCGCGAATTTCTGCGCCTCACCAACCTGCTGAATGATCAGGAGGCGCCATTTATAGGGTGGACTAGCCAGGCTTTAAGGGGAGTGGTTGGCGGGGCCACGGGTGGGGCTAGTAGAGTGAAAAGTGGCTGTTTGGCCGGGTGGTAGGTAAGAACGCCCGTGGGAGCGGGATTGGCAAAGGCCGTGTAGATTTTGACTTTCTGAACTCGGTGATCCTGGCCTACTCACTGGTGGTGTGAGGTTGTTGGCGTTGTATTCCGGGGGCCCCCTCGATGGCATGTTGATGAAGAGGCTGCTTGGTTGAAGAGGCATCTCTTCGGGGTTGTTGTTGACAAGTGCTAGGTTATTAACCCTATATATTCCGGCTTAATTTTGAATAGAACTTCAGTTGTTTCATAAAAGACCTTAATGTCGAGCTGGTCTTCTTCAATATCGATTGGGGGACTCGTCCCCTCGTCCCACATATCGAGCAGCTCCTGCTCACCGATATCTATGGGTGTTCGAGGTTCCTGTTCTGTTTCTTCAGGACTCGGCGTACTCAGAGATATCATCGTTGTCTGCAAACACCTGGCTTGCATCCTACTTGGGTATTCGTTGTTCACCTCCATCCACCCAATATGCAGTTCCAACTCACTGTTGCTCCAAAATCGCTGGAACATGTCTGTTTCGTAGGCTTTTGTCTATTTCGTCTGTCTCGTAGGATTTGTCTGTTTGTAGGATTTGTGTGTTTGTAGGAGTTGTCTGTTCCTGCCTGAGACTTCAAGAGTTGAGAATGCGGTGGGAGACGGTCCCCCTCCTCCAACTCCCCCTCCCCCTGCCCCTCCTCGTGGTAACTCGTCTGGTTGTAGTAGTACATCTCCTACCTCCGCAAACTCCTGTTTGCTATGCTTGTCCGCTTGGGGGGAGCTCCTAGGTTGCAGACCTAGGGCATAACAATGTTCCTTCAGCAGGGATATCCACAATTCCCAATGCTAGTAGTTTGTGATCCGGTGACCACACTGGTAAGCCCCATTAGACGGAGCATCCTAGCAATCTCATGAATGCGGAATGGATGGGAGCTCAGAATCATGTGAGCTCAGAATTGGAGTTGGGCGTAGGAGCCGAATCACTTCAGCCTCTCACAATATCCCCCCCGGTGCGCAAGATTTGCACTACCAACAGAACCTAGGTGGTTCTAGCTCAGTAGCACAAAGGGCGCCGTTCGGGTTGGACAAGCGTTTGCTTGTAAAAAAGGAACCGAGTTAATGAGGTTGTGGTCGAAATCACTATTTGTGGATGGTTGATTGCTCTCATCTCTCGAGGGGTTTTTGGTTGTCTTTTGACGGGATTTGGTGGTTGTAAGTCTGTAGTATTCACGCTGTGGAGGAGGAGGTTTATGTGCTGGCTATATATGTGGAGGTGTTTCTGGTGTAGGCTTTAAATCGATTCGCTGATATGTGTAAGGAAGGATATGTGGGCCAACTGGAGTGGAGGTCTCGATGTCTTATGTAGAGAAGATGATAATCCTGTGCCCTATCTAGGGGGCACGCAACCCGCCTTATATACACCCCACTCAGCCCTAGGCACATGTAAATCCCCGTTTCTGCCACAGTGAGCTCACATGTTCCCAATAAAGCTATTCCTTGGCCCGTGAGCCCACATGCTCTCAACAAAACAAGGTCTAGTCTATGTGAGCAAAGTTATACGTATTGAGCATCCGCCCATGGTACTGGCTGCATGATTATCATATTTCAAGATGCCCTCCTGATCTCCTTTCCTCTTACCCGGCGTTGCCGTCATTCCTACGAATGCCTAAACCATAGATAGTGCTTTCATGCCATCCTGAACCTACGCTTATGGGTTTTATGGAGTTGCTTTATAAGAGGATATTGATATCCGGCGAAAGGATGCAGGTCTACCTCTAGATGATTTGCTTGTATCCAATGTCAGCTGGGCCAATACCTGTAGAACTTCATATCCAATATAAAGATATATTCCATATAAGGATGGGGGTCCAGCGCTGGAATCATGCCTTTTGTTGATACTTGGTAAGAATGAAGTTTAAACCCCCCGATGATATGCATGTAAAAAATATAGATGTAACCACTACTTTTGTGTGCTAGTCTGCTTGCACGATGACCAGTACGTACATGTAGTATTTACATCATGGTGACCCGGAGTAGAGATGCGTACAGAGCTTTTATTTTTCATGAATGGAAGAAGGTTTAGACTAGGCTAGTAGTCAAAGGAAGGAGGCTTTCTTCATCATCAAAACATCACTGGCAATAGTAGTCTGGTTGTCGTAGCGGTGGCGATAGCAGAATAGAGAGTTTTTCTATGACTTCAGATCTTCTATCTTTCTAATTCAAAGTGAGTATATAGTTAGTCTGGTTAGCACAAGCCCCTCGGAATATAGTATACTTTTGCGTTGTTTTAGGTGAATGGAATCAAGTGGAAAAAATGGGAAACCGACCCGCTCGCTTGATTTGAATGGAAAGCTTACCTTTGTATTGGCTTCGGGTGAACCAGGCTAATCTCGGGTTGCTCTGATCTATAAAGTTTTGTTCCAAACCCTCTACGGGGAGCTAATATCAAGTGGTAGTTTTCTCTGCCCGTTGTTCCGTGGGAGCCGAACCTTCAAAGGGGAGGCAACGTGGCCGCCGCATGACATTATGTCAAATCGGCGTATAGACTCTAAATAAAAAATATTTAAAAAAATGCAAATGGTCAAGGGGTTTGCCTCCACAGGAGCGGTCGTGCCAACCAGACTGGGGTTTCCCTTGGTCGATGAGGATGAAGAAAGGAAAAGCATATCGATAACTATGCTCGCCCCACCGTCACTCCTTCCACCTAGGTCATTGTGTGCTGATTTAAGAATAATACACCTAGCATCAAGCTACCGTTGATCCCCTAAAGTGGGCTCTGACGAAGTTTTAATCATGACGTCTTCACCAACAGCCCACGGCCACTAATATGTGCCTGCTCAGTTGTGCATCACCCTGCTAGGTATTCGACTCGAGCCTTTCCGCCAATATCCTTAGAGTTTGAACTGCGAGGGTTTAATCTAAGTGGGCGCAAATGGGGCTGTTTGGGAAGATACTATAAGTGACTTGTAATCGGCGCAAAATGCCAAGGCTAGTGCAATGGAAGCCAACGTAACGGAATTCCACTAAATCTATCAGAGTAGTGAATGCCCAGGTAGGAAGTAGCAATTCCACAGGTAAGCAAGTAACTATAGAATAAAAAAAGAACTACATTTTTCTATCACTGTTGTGAGATTTACTTTTGCTGGTCGTAGACTGAATTAGTTAGTTCAGGGTAACGGAGCATAATATCATGAATCATAAATACATCAAGTTCAGTAGCTTCTCTCTTCTTCAGGTGCCAACTCGAGCTCTCCCGAATTCTCCGCCGTATACAACCCAACTAGGTCTGTGCCCACCAGACTACCCCAGCCTGGTTGTCTGGTTGTCTGGTTGTCCCGTATATAAAGCATACCCACGCACAAGAAAGCACTCCTTAGGGAGAATCTCCAGCGTGTAATAAACGAGAAAAGTATAAATTTGTATGCCGTTCAACTCCTTCCGAAGTATTAAAGCCCCCTGAAAGTGTAGGTACATTTGTTGTTTATGCGATTATCCCCACTCAAATAGAACTATTACTGCCATACACAGATCATAAACCATCCCGATGGACTCCCGAAGTCCCCGAATGCCTAGCCCCGCCATACGAAATTTCTCCAGATTTGCTCTGGATGGGCAGGGCGATGGTTGCATTTCCTGCCTTAGGCACAAAATGTCAACCCAAGCATTATCTCACATTAAACTCAACCAAGTCTGCCACGTATATCCTCAACCATTACGCCACGAGGTAGAGGAACAGGCTCTAGGTAGTGATTGACATCGCAGACATCCCACAAACGCCTTGGGCGCAAATTGCTATCATGAATCACGACTACTTAAGTATTTATCAGTCTGGTTGCACGAGTATTTATAGCAGCCTTGGTTAGTGAGCTTGTAGCCTGCAACCTTGGTGTCTTCCGGATTAGAAAGCGACCTGCTAATCGTGTTAACTTTCTGTCCGTCGAAATAATTGCTAGATATGCTGTTGTGCTTACAAGAACATCCGTAATCACAGACCTTCAACTTCAAAAAATCAGAATGGTGTACATCTCTATATAGTAGACCCAAGATACGTTGTGGTATATAAACCACCTCCATTTTCGGTTTCATCTAATAAAACAAGCTGGTGCGGCTCTAAGTTGTAGGTACCTAAAAACCTCGATCAATCGCCTTCTTCAAGGACCTGCATTCGTCTCTGCGATGCATTCCACCATCCCAATAGCATCTGCGAACCCTCGGAGGACTATTTGCCGAATTTGATGGGTATTCTCGCCTCCCAAACTGATTAGGAGTACTGAGTATATAAAGAAAAAATTAAAAAATACACCCCCAGAAACGACCCTAGGATCATCTACAATAATTAGTAAAGTGGTAGTGCCGCCTGTTATCCAATCCAGACCAAGTGTATTCATTCCCCTTCTAATGAAAGTTGTTCACCTATAGGGTGCCGTACCTGAATGAGTATCAAAATACATAGTAAATAATCCTTCTGTGGAGGACATTGCTCAGGTTGCTCGGGTTTTCTGTTGAATATGCTAGCCGGTCAGAGAAGTCTCCCTGGCTTCCTCAAGACAAGAAAGCGATGTAAAGCACTGATTGTCGACTCACAAACGACACATGAACTACCATCCCTAATGTCTATCCTTGTTTCAAAGCCTTCAGTCGTAGAGCTTTGCTGGGATATCGTTGGACCGGATGGGGGTAGGGCTGGCACTGTTTGAGCTGGCCTGCCTACTTGGAAGTTCTCTGAGTAATAAGCCATGGATACGAAGTACGGCGTGTGGCGTCGAAGGAATGTGGACTACTCATTGCTCATGATCAATCTCGGGATTCGAAGCTGCTAGCTGGGTACCTACCTATCAATCGATATCACCGAGTAGATAATGTGAGATTTTGGAACTGAAGATTTATAGAGGTCGGTATGTAATGTACCACTCTCTGGGGTTTAGAAAGGTGAGATCTCCTCGGGGCTAGGGGACTTTGTGAAATATGTAGGTGAGGTGGGGGGTGGAATAAGGTGAGCGGTGAGCCGTGGGCCCAACAATATAAGTGTAGGTATACGATGTTATGATGTCAAGAGATTAACCTAGTACTTGTCTATTACCTAATTAGGGAATACCTCTTATGTCTACCCTTGGCATCCTAGATTTTCACGTGCATTGTGATTTCAGCCTAGCACGTGAGCACGAACGGACTTGCCAGGCTAGATACGTTATATAGTTGTAGCCGCCATGATCATATTAAGTCCTGTTCAATTGTCAAGCCCGCGAGAAAATGTTTTAAGTTCATTCCTCATAGCCACAAGGGATGGAAAATATTTACCATGCATCGAATGGGGGTAGGAGGCATAGTTTAGTTGGGTTTAGTGAATTACGTTTTATTTTCACTTGGTTTTTGATAGATTACCCTCAATTAACTCAGGGTAACGCTTTTGTCCCGAGAATAAACTACAAGTTAACCGTTTACTCAAACTGACTTAATAATACATCTACATTCATTTACTATAGATTCGTTTGCTATAGCTCATTTCAAGCTCATGGCCGTGTTATGCCCCATAAATTACCCGCCAGTAATTTTGTAGTTATCCTTCATCCTTCAGCAGTCTAGCAATCCTCCAAGTAGTAATTCTCTAATGTATCTAACCACGCTACAAGTCCCAAGAAGCCATTTCTTTATCCGAGTCACTCGTAACACTGAGGGTGCTAAATATTTGAGCTAGGGCTTTTGCGGCTATCCCCCTTTATATCTAGCTATATCCACCATTTCTCTCTCTGCCGGTCCTGTAGATTAACTTGTACGTACCATGAATCCAGCTGGGGTTCCGGCTGGCTCGCCATACATCCCCTATGGATGTGCATACGAGTACTGAGTTTTTTAAATAAATGAAAATAGCCATAACCGGAAGGCGGGGGATGGAAAAAAATATGTTGTAGGAAGGGATCACTGATTACAGAGTGGCAGAGGGCTTCAATAAGATATCGCTATGTTTGCCCAAGCGTTGTTACTTGTCACTAGTCTAGTCTCAGTGTTTGTAACTGATACATAATTTGCGAGCGTATTTCAACGAACCACGAATTTTCGTACCCAGCTAGGTATGCCCACGCACGGCTACCCTGAACTCCGCGATATTGGAATTGTAGCACTCATAAGCTATGTAAATGTAGTAATATTGTAGCAACTATCTCTGATATCTCACGAGCAAAATGACAGTGCATCCATATCCAGCATGTGGCTATGGAAGGCCCCGTACGTAGGCATATCGTGATAAAATAGACCTAATCCCTAAGAAAACATGGATATATCCGAGAAAGAGTCATGACTCATAAAACATGAAGAAATCCGCGCCGTATCCAAGTAGTAGTAAAAGAGCAAACTAGAAGAGCAAACTACAAATTGAAACAAGTAAAAAGCAAAAAGCAAATAATTAATTGAAAGTCAACAAGTGACGATGAGTAATTCGCTCAGTTCATTGCGCCTATTTGCCCAAAACGCTACAACCAAGAGTATTATGGACACGAAGAATTATGGTTATTTTTCAGCCAGAACAAAAAGCAAAGGATGAGCAATATATCAACAACACAATGGTAATGATGCATGAAGAGTTAGTATGTGGTGACATAGAACTAGTCGAAAATGTCAAGTGAAAAACTGCTCCTTGAGGTGGTCTACAACAGAATCAGTTACGACTGTTCGTTCTTTGCAGTGGCTTTGGCCAGCTGACGCTTCAAGACTCTGTTTTGATCACAAGGTTAGTATTCACATGCAAAGGGGTTATTATATAAAGAGGACCTACATAATTTCTTGTCGCATTACCCCTTCTTTGGTGTACGAATCCTGTAGAGTCCTGTAAAGGTCACTCTGTCCATTCCCACCTAAGGCCCCGGAACCAATGGCTGCTGATGCTCGAGCAATGGCCTCAATTTCGTCATTGCATCTCTTGTACAGCTCATCCTGCTCAGCGTTGATTTCGTCGTACAATCGGTTAAGGTTTCTCATAGCTTTATCACGTTTCCGCAACTCTGCCCTATGTTCATCGGCCTTTCGTATAAACTCTGCCTGCTTCTTGGAGATTTCCTCATCTCTCTTGCGTATTTCAGCCTTGTAGGTTTCTTCCCTCTTCCTGTATTCGGCTTCTATTTTTGCAATGTCGGCCTCCCTCCGTTGGAGTTTCTCCTTCTGCGTCTGCTCCTTCTGTGCCTGCTCTCTCTGCGCAATACCTGCATCTTTTCTCCGGACCTCAGCACGTAGCGTCTGGACCTCCATGTCCTTGCGCGCCATCTCTGCCTCCATATCCTTAATCTTTTCCTCTCTATTATGGAGCTCTGCACGATATTCGAAGGCTACCTTTAAATCCTGAGAAATCTCACTCGAACTGCCACGGGTATGCAACCTTCTGTAATCATCATAACTGCTAGAGGCAGCCGATGTTGGATGGCTGGTTGCATAAGCAGAGGATGCCGAGGAAGCTACTGAGGATGGCGCGGTAGAGCCTGCGCCTCTAGACTGGGATCCTCCTCTCAGTTCTTCACCAATTTTGTTCATTTCTCGGATTTCTCGTTGAAGAGCAAGGTCGTTCTCCGTTGGAAAATTTCTCTCGACAGAGATTCTTTCCCGCAACTGTGTTGAGAGACATTCAATTAGTATTTCGGTTTGTCCAAGGCCCGGGGAAGAGCATACATGTGATGATCCGGTAGGTCTTAAGGCTTGATTCGAAGACGGTTTAGCTGGACGCGACACTGCATTTCTGGAAACATTTTCTTTCCTATCGAACATCATTGCGCGCTCCCGTTGGTCACGCCTTGATCCCGGAGCTGGTGTTGGGGATTCAGGAGGAACCGGGGGTGTACCAATGCGAATACCACCTGTCTTTGACCCCTTCCTTATAGGCACCGGTCCCCTTGAAGTATCTGGGGGTGGCGGCGCTGACGGTCTCATAGGAATCCGGTCGTAAATCGGATTGTTCCTATCTAGTAGATTGACTGTTTCCGCATCTTTCACTGGCTGCAGATCGCTCAAAGAACTCCTTCGTTTTCTGCGGGGACGTACCGGAGGTAGGCCTGTCAGAGCTCTTGTATCGTCAATGGGGGAACCGACGATTGTCTCCAGTGGGGTTGTGATAGACTCCTTTGAAGGAGACTGGAAGGTAGTTTGTAGAAGCGGTCTGTCACTTGATGCTGGCCGGAGGGGCCGGATAGTGTCAGTACCTCCTATTACCTCGTCGACTGACCTCGAAGCCTGCAGGCGAGCCTTGTCTCTTTTACTAAAATTCTTCAAGACCGATGCCATTCGGTTCACAGTACCCTCTCCATAATCCGCCTTCAGTTTATGACTATCTCCTCTGATTGACCCTCCTAAATAGGTGAACTTCTTCCTAAGAGCTTGACCAGCCGCAGCCACGGTCTGTGCTCTCCTGACACCACCGTTTTTCATAGGTGAGCTCTCAACGCTAGCCTCGTGAGACCTCGGAGTTTCTAGTGGAAATATTAGAAGCTATATTACGTGAAAAGCACACAACTTACCATCGAAAAACGTATCTGAATGATGCGCAATATAGAAAATCATGCGCACATATTCAATGTCGAAATTGATGTTGCCATCGGACTCCGGATCAATCTCTTCATCATCAAGATGCAGGAGATTAACAAAAGATGGTACCAGCATTGCCTTAGGATTATCTGCTAGGTCATCGGTTAAGCTGTGAATGCTAAGGTTAGCAGGCATAATATAAACGCACGAGAGGAACAAACTTACTCATGACACAATACCATCAGATTTTTGAAGGCTCTCCGATTTTGAGGCGTCATATCGGAAAGAGCCTCCGAGAATTGATCTTGGAATTCCGACCATGAATCTTGCCTGCCGTATTGACCTAATACACCAGTCAGCAAACTGATCATAACCTTGTAATTAACCTGGCACCTTACCATATATATCAAAAAGGCCATCAAGCACTTTGCGCCCAACTAGAGAACCTATCTTCTCGGTCCATTCAGCCCGTATAAAATCAACAAATCCCGCATATAACTTGTGGGCTTCGCATTGCTTCTCAAATGGTACGTCAGGGAGAGGTTGCTTTTTGTCAGGGACAGCCATAAGATTGAAACCATATCCCGTCATTACACTCCTCAGTCCATTAAGATAAAGTTCCACTGTTTTTTCCAACCTCATAAACATGTTTAGACCAGATGGCTCAAGAGCTTCTCGCTCGTCTTTCACAAGGGTTATCTTTTGCTGTGAAGCTCCACCTGAAGCTATCCGTTTTCCTCCAGGCGGTGGGAGTCTGGTACGCTGATCGACAAGAAGAACGGGCTTTGAGGATTTGGTGGGAGAACTATTCCCAACTCCGACTTGCGTTGATCCAGTTCCAAATACAGAGCTGAAAATCTTTGCTGGAGAGCCTGGCCTCAGCCTCCTAGTTAATCTCGATGCGTTGTATCCATCATAGGAAACTTTGAATGACCGGAGTAAACGCTCGTTTGTACTCATGATGCAGGGCGCCCGGAGCCCTGCGTCGCATTCCATGGTGCTCATTTCAACAAAACTTTCCCTAATTATAGTGCTGAAAGATGACCAGAAATCTGTATCCGAAACGATAACTGTCCTCAGCACACCAAGTGCATGAATCTCGAGTCTAAATACGTCAACAATAGAACTTATGAGTATAGAAGCGATCTGAATACTTACCGCACTTCTCGTGCATTTGAGGGTTCGACGCCGATGACAACCTCATATCCGTCTTCGAGCTCTGCCTTTAAGGACCCTTCTAAACTGCCAGGTTGTTCGCCTATGAAGATAACATACTTTCCCTTCCACGATGCTTGTCTATAACCATCAAATTCATTACCCCATAGAGCACCCCAGGTGCTAGTATAAGTACCGTCAGCATCCATCCGCCGGATGCCAATTAGACCTTTTGGATCATTTGCGCATCTTCGCTCTAGGCGTGCCTGGGCAACTTCTTCAGTGAACTTCACTGCCTTCCCCTCATAAGCATTATACAAAGCGAGTTTCCTGTACCCTGCTTCCCCACCCTTAGTCCAATTATCGCTGAGATCCACAATATGTTCCATCCAGACGGTGCGATTGCCATCTGATTCCGCGAACCTGGTATCCTGTAGGTCGCACCAGCCTGCAAATGCCAAGTCGATACCGTCCTTCTTACTAGCACTACTAATCTTCATGCTAGCAGGTCGGTCAACCTCTGCGATGATCCCACGGGCGAAGAGACTCGTAGAATTAGGCCGCCTCAATATGACAACGCAGTCTGGGAAAAGTAAGAGTATACTGGCTATACACTCAGCCGTCTCATTGTTATAAGGTGGCAATATTTCATAGAAATCAACTGCTGTTATCAATCGGCCTTTAGGCTTCAAATGAATAGGCCACGTGGGGATTATCCCCTGCAGTCTCTTGATCGTTTGACTTCTTTCAGCAGAGTCTGATTGCTGTAATGAGCAAATTTCCGAGATAATGTCACGAGCTCGATTGAGATTCATAAAAACATTACTGCCCACATCGACGTGGTTCAGCATATCTTCACCAGTATTAGCAAAGCTCTATGAACAATTTAACGGAGAGTATGAACATACTATCAATGTAAAGGGAGTACCGCGGCAATCTCTGGACGGGATCAATTAACCAGGATTTTAACTGTTGCTCTCCAACAACCTGCCAGGCAAGACATCAGTAATCATTTTTCTTCTATATGCAGGAAAGCAAGTAATTTACCTCTACTGATTTGTAGAAAAGATCGCTCTTCCTCTTCGAAAATTGGCTAAACAGCTGTGTGAATTTCGGACTTGTCCTCAAATATTCCTGATAACATCGCTTGAATTTTGGGAACTGTGAGAGTCAATAACCAATCTCGGGGAAGTACTGTGATAAAAGTCACTTACATGCTCAAGGCAAACTCTTGCTACGCCTTCAATTCCATCACGTTCGAGGGCGTCGTCCACATCATCCGCAAAGACTGCGTTTGCACGCACAATCTCATCCAGACAGGCCGGGAACAGCTGCGCAAGCTCATTTTCAGAGGGGAAATTCCCGCCGTAGGATAGATCCCTTGCGGACTTCCTCATGGGGACAACAATTTCGTCCATTAACCGATTCATACGGCTGACATAATTCCTTTCTGTGGCAACAAGCTCTTGTACCTCCCGTTCGAGTGCCGCTGGGTCCTGATTCTGAACCAGCGATTTATGCTTCGAGTGTGTAAAGGAGCTGGGTGCTCGCTGAAGTCTTGCCGAGGGCAGGCATGTTCGCTCGCCAAATAAGTTGACCAAGCGGGTGATGGTTTGCGGTAGCTGCTCTTCATTATCATATGCCCCACCGCGGAGAACAATGTCTACATCGAGCCAATTTAGAAATCTGGCAGTGAGCGCACATTCGAAATCCTCAATAAGTTTTTTCGGTTCTTCAACAGGATACAACTGAGCAGCCAGAGCTGCCGCATGTTCACTTTCGAATGCGGCTGGAAGTACTCTCCAGTTATCGTATTTGTGTGCATTTGTTTTTTCGTTCTGAAGATGATACTCATGAACGGTTTGCCGAACCTTTGTAGGAAGATCACTGAAATATTTCACTAACGTAATTGCTAGTCCTCGAAAGATTTCACTTCCTTGCCTCGCTTGGGGCAGCTGAGCCACTGCGGCCTTGTATTCCGGGTTTGTATAATTGGCTACAAAATTTCGGTAATGTTTGTATCCGATGATTGTGAAAATGTGAGAAACCACGCCTCCTGTTGGCTGTATCGAGATTGCCATGAGCACCGGCCCTAGGAGGAAGTCATTTCCGGCGAACAACTGCGAATCCCGAAGGGAATAATGTGCTCCATTCGCTACAGTTGCCATGTCGAATTGCACAATTGAGAGATTGTGCTATTCGACCAAAAGCAACTTGATTGTTCGTTCCTAGGTGAATAACAAAAACAATGCGGCTCTTCAAGAGCTATACAATCTAAACGTTGATACTCAGAACCGCGAATTAAGCCTCTGGAGTGGAGCCAACTTACTGTTCGAATCAAATTGCAGTTCCACAGTTTGTGATATAATTCAACTTCCTTGTTTGTTTCAACCCTTGTTATGCCTACTGGGACGCACATAGAATTAGTATTTGTATAAACATCCATTGAATTTAACCCGCTTGCAGGGAGTCAAACTTACTATTCCAGTTATTCCAATGTACGCCACGAGGACTTGAGTTTGTGTGATCTCTATGCAGTTCGAGTATTGAATTGACGAACGTAATATAATAACAATATGATGCGTGCCGAGAAATGGTATCGTGAGGAGTGCAGTTGAGTGCCAAGCTATGGTAGACAATCGACGTGAGTATTGAGTTGAGCAAGACGGAAGAGTGTGAACAGAGGATGGAGTTTGGATGTGAGGCGGCTCTGGAAGGTTGTATTTGGCGGTTTGGTGGGGTGCCCAGACTAAGTACAATAACAACAACAAGTGTTTGTTATGGTAGGCAGTACCGAGGATCGAGACTACAAGTTCCAAGATAAGGTGGGAGGCGGAAAATTATTCCTTCCGAGTACTGCCGGGAATTTCAGGATTGGGAATTCTGATAGATGAGGAATAGGAACAATTTCGCCGCAGGAGCAGGCAGGAGAGACAAGCAAAGGCAGACTGCGAACAATCTCACTGGTACGGGAATTGAGATTCTACTCACACTTGGTAGAGCAACTGGGCAAGTTGCGCAAGATTGGAGATGCAATTGCACGAAGAACGAAGATGGTACTCTATTTACTTTTCTTCCCAGTGGTAAGCACTTGATCAACAAACAAGGGTCCGCAGGGAGCAAGCATATACAGAGACATGAATATATGGAGTGCGGGCATACTTGATATTCGGGGCCCTAGCAATCAAGCAAGCACGACGGTACAGTAAGGCGCCGGCTGGGTCGTTACGAAGCCCACACTAGATACACTCTTGGTACGGGTACGGGAGCTAGATGCGTTCTCGCAGGGTGAGGCAGCAGAAATGGCGTCAGATCATTAGCAGAGGTCCGTTGGTGCGTCGACAGCAGGTTAAGCATGCCCGTGTATAGCAGCAGCAGCAACTGGCATATTATGGTATAGTATAAGTCTTGTGTGTCTCCCCCGTAACACAACGGAACGCAGGTGTGGCAGCAGTCAACTCACTAACAGACAGAACAGCGCAGCGCAGGAGGATATGGCAGCAGGACTAATGGTACTTGCACGGGGATGATATGATGGATGTGGACTGAAGCAGAGCAGTGGAATATTGTCGGTATCGGCTTAGTGCTACAGCAGCAGATCTGTTACTGGCTGTCTGGTCTGTCTGTCTGTCTGTCTGTCTGTCTGTCTAGCCCTACCCCAGACCAGAACACGCAAGATGCACCCCTGCGCCGGTACTCAGGTCAGAAACGCCCCGATCAATGGGATCCCGAAATCCAGGGCCCCAGTAGGAGATTTTAGAACATGTAGGGAGGGGCCGGATGTCCGTGAGTAAGGCGGAGGTTATGCTTAAATTAAAGCGGAAGTATCGGAGGTGTGTATGGTGCGGATTACGATCTCTTTGGTGAGGACATGAGCGAAATGCACTCACGTCAAGGCTGGGCTCTGGACTGAGTAGTAGTGATGCTATGATTAGGCGATGGAGTGATAAGCAATGCGGTCTTACAGCAGGTTTTTTCAGCAGCAGCAGTGCAGTCTTGAAGTCCTATGTGGGTGGAACAACGCATTCTTGGAGGCCCGGGGTGGTGTGCTTTGCACCAGGGTTCCGACCAGGGGTCCATGATACTCGCACTTGGCGGGTGGAGGAAGCCTGGGTTGGAGCTGGGCTGTCAGCTCACGACTCAGAGTATGCTTGATTTTGAGCCGCAGCCACGTGAAGGGGCGTTATGGCGTTGGCGTTATGGCGTTGGCGTTGGCGTTGGCGTTGGCGTTGGCGTTGGCGTTGGCGTTGGCGTGTTTGACCGAGAGATCGATTATCGATTGTTGACCTGGGCCAGGTTAGTCTGGTTGCGGACCAACCGTTTCTTGTTGCAAGCAGCCTTGTTTCATTAATTAATTAAACACATTTACGCCTATAGCCAAGGGCCTCCAAGTCTGCTTGCACAGGGTCTCTGCAGGAACCTCAAATTGCTGCCTAGCTGTCACGTCCCCAGCTCCATCCATTGGCCCAGCATGTCAACGCAAGACCATAGCCACATTCCCTTGTCCTACTCTACTCCGCAAGTGCCTGTTCGTCTTCTCGAACTCCCACCCGCCCTCCTCTCCCTCATAGAATCAGACTCGCCACCCATGTGCGTATGTCCTCCTATCTGCATCCTCCCTACACTTCAACAGCCTTGCTAACTCCTTCCGTAGCCTTAAGCTAAAATCATCCTCAACTTCAACCACATCCTCTGGCCACGCCGTCCTCTGCACGCCCTCCCAAACCTTCTCCATCCGTCAAGTTCAAACCTCAAATTCCCTCTACCTGCTTCAACCACATGCTCCTACTCCATGCTCGGATTCGGATGCATTCCCGGAAATCCCCCAGCCCGGACTGACAATTGTGTCCACAGCCACATCATATTTGGAGCTTCTACCCAGTACACCAGATCCCATACCCCAGCTTTACCAATCGCTGCCTGTATACCATGGATGGGGCACTGAGGAGGATGACGAAGACGGCGGCTTTGCAATGCAGATCGAGTCGTCAGACCAGAAAGGCTACCAAGGGCTCCTTGAGCAAGCATCTGTCAGTGACGGGGAATACCTCCGTGCATGGACTGATACTGGTGGATTCGAGCTTGCACGGGTACCACATCGCCCCTCGGCAGCAATTTCTATACAACTATTGAACAAACTCTCTGATGCGTCCCTACTCTCACGAATACAGCTATTCGAATCATCAAAGCCTTTCGCTACCTCGAACATCTGGAATGCTATTGACGAGGATTCCCTACCCATTCCCTTCCTTGAGGCGTTCCTCCGCCGAGTCTGTGATCCTACAGAGGGGACCTGGGGCGGTGATGTAGGATGGGTAATCAGCCAACCTCGCTTAGCAGCTTGCGTGGGAAGACTGCTTCTTGAGGCGGAACATGATAAGAGGAAGCTTTTATCAGGGGCCTCCATCAAAGCTATTGAATATCCCTCTCTTCCTGGGTTTTTGAAAAAATGGAAAGATTTATTAGTAGACAAGAATGTAGAGTGTGATGTTTCACTAGATATGGTGAAGGGCTGGTATTACCAACCTACAACACTAACTGTGGCGTGGCTGGAACCAGGAGTACCCCCACCGGCGGAAGCCGCGAAAGGTAGTGAAGTGGAGGCTGCACCAGCTCCTGCTGCTGCTTCCACTGAGACTGGAGCCGGTAGGGGAAGGGGGAAGTGGCATGAGAAGTTTGCAGCTAAGAAGCGGAAGTAGGATTAACTTGAGGCCCAACCGCCCCATATATCTTCTCCCGCTTCTTCTCCCTTTTCTTTTTATTGGCACCTTTTCACCTTTTCCTCACCCTTCATGTTAATTCGTTCCTTTGAAACTTTAATGTCGCTTGGCTCCACAGGCGTACATCCTTCTCGATAATTAATTCACGATAGAAATAAATATTACACGATCATCATTTCTCTATAATTTAGGTCCACGGTATTTCACCCCATATGGAGAAAGAAATTACATCTTTGAGTACAATCAGTACTTCCTCTCAACTTCTTTTCATCTATAACCATTACTTAAAATATCGATATAAATCTTATAATCTGTTCACCCTCGTAACTCCATTTCGCTAGACCTTCAGGGTAATGATTTACTCCGATTCTACGCTAGCCTTCTCGAGGAACGAATTATGCTATATTGAGAGTGTACTAGTATGGGTGAGCTCGCGTAGGTACTGGATGATTGTAATACTTGCTGATAGGTTTTGTTGTGGATTACGAAATGGGTGACCAGAAGATGGCTTAGTATTGTCTCAGTCATCGACAATATGAATGCATTTGTAGATATGTAAGTACTAGTACTTATACTAGTAGGTGGGTAGTTACTGTATGTGGTCTCATAATGATAGACAGACTCACAAGCTCAATTGATTCGAGGGTTATTATCATTATCGATGGGCCAACTAGACTACTGAAACCCTTCCACTTACGATAAGGAGGTCAGCGCCACAGTACGGTACCATTTCACTGGTATGCAGGCATCCCCCTAGACCCGTGAGTTCAAAGAGAATAGGTGGGCAAGAGATTTGATGCTATGCGCTTCAAGTTCAGGGTAACACTGTCATGTGCACATCCGTAGGGGGGGACGGACGTATACCGTAGAAAATCTCTGCGGACAAGAACTGCACAGTCTTATTTACGGTTAGGGCAGTTTTTTTTTTTTTGGGGGGGGGCCAACAGCTATCTATCCCAGGGTGTTATTATTATTCACAACTATACTTTCTTAATCATATGATAACTTTTTCTTATGCCACCGGAAAACGGTTTTTAGCTTGCAAATTTGCAAATATAAAACAAGATGATTAGCTCCTAATAACATAGAACCTACGGTTTTTTTACATGTGTGTGTGTGTGGTGCTAGAACATTCTAGCCCCCCCTTTCTTATTCGCGATACATACATAAACCCACAAGCAAAAAACCCGTCCCGAACCTTGCTCAGCGTCTTGTCTTAGTGGAGATTTACTTTCTTATAACATTATTACTTTTTTTTTGTCCGTGAAGATTCTACTGTAACGAGCTAAAAACCCGAGTGGGTTGAAGGGGTTGGGCACGCTAAATCTGGCCTTTGCACGCTAGAAATGGCCTTGAAAAAAAAAAAAGGAAGATTTATATATCGGGGTAATATTGCTAATTATAGCAGGATTGGTACATTGCGCATTCTTAGCTGGGGTGTTGTGGCTATATTATCGAACTAGACTTACATAGCCATCTGGTTCAAAGAAAGCCCATATATATCAACCAGAAGGCCCTTGTTGTGTGGTTTTATCGTGCCGAGGTGTTTAGTTACCCTGAATCAAATCCATCAATATCTAAAGTATGGTACGCAGGAACAAAATGTATTAATCCAATGATTTATTCCTTCTCAAAGTAGGTATATAAGTACTGTGGATATAATTTTAGCCGTTACTTAAGTAGTTAGTATCCGTACCTAGAACAAGTTATCTACTAATGATTATCCAACATTCCCACTTTGCAGAAAAGGTGAAACAAAAAATCGTAGGAAAAACACGAGCATATTTGTACTATATCCATCCCAAACAAACAAGAAAAAGAGAAATAAAAGAAATAAAAGAAATAAAACCAAATGAGCCGAATTGCTACAGGAGGAAGGAAGGAAGAAAAACTACCATCTCCCCCTTCCCCCCCTCCCTCTATTCCCCCACCCAGCGCCTACTCCTCCCGGACCCCCCATTCCTCTCCCTGGGCCCTGCTGCCCCCCTTGTTGCGCTTGCTGCCCCGTCTGCCCTTGTACCTGCTGTTGTTGTTGCTGCTGTTGCTGCGCCTGCATCTGCTGGCTCTGTGCCTGTGCCTGCTGCTGCATCATCGCCTGCTGCGCCGCATCAGGTCCATACCCCGGATACCCCATTCCCTGGGGGTTATTCGGCCCCGTAGGAGGCATTCTCCCCTGCTGACCTGGACCACTCATCCCATACCCCCCGGCACCAGCACCCCCTGCGCTGCCGTCTACAAACCCCCCTGGTCCACCGCTTTGCATCGCGTACATTGCGCTCGGATCCATCCCCATCGCCATAGCGGCGTTCATGTCTCCGCCCGGGCCGCCTGGGAATCCTCCGCCCTGCGCGGCCATCATAGCTGCCATCTCGGGGGTCATGTTCATCATCGCCGCAGCTGCAGCAGCATCCATCATGGGCACCCCGACACCTGCGCCTAAGCCGACACCAACCCCAGGGCCTCCGGGCATCCCGGGGGGAACCATACCAGGCATGAAGGATTGCCCAATCATCATCATCTGCTCCATGAGTTTCGCCGGGTTGAACTCGTCCCGGAGGGAGGATTGTTTCTGGCAATAGGCTGTCCAGGTGAACTCGTCGAAGCCGTAGTTGAAGTAGTCTGTTACGTCGGCTCCGGGTTTTCGCCAGGGTTTTTCGGGATTTCCCGGGTGTAGGTCGGCTTCGAGGTCCAGGGAAGTGAGGGGCTTTCCGGCGTAGAGGGGGGTGGACGTTAGGTCGAGTTTGGAGGTGGAGGTTGGGGGGTGG
>Ga0307511_10001043_pt1 | contig 29461 bp, 31 predicted proteins | sample 13_EM_MG_FD_200266 | JGI IMG/M metagenome (GOLD analysis project Ga0307511, IMG submission 200266) | Populus trichocarpa ectomycorrhiza microbial communities from riparian zone in the Pacific Northwest, United States - 13_EM | ecosystem: Host-associated > Plants > Roots > Unclassified | place... | reverse complement strand
GACCTCTCGCAAGTCCGGAGGAAATTCCGGGTCTTTCAAGGCGTCCGCATCTGCGATGATCCTACGAAGGATGAGTAAATACGAGATAGGGGGAGGAGAGGTCGCGTACGTGTCCCAGAGTTCTTGAGGCAGCCCGACCGGCTCATCCAAAATTTGCTCTCGCAACAACCACGTCCTCAACCTCCACCATACAACCGTCTTCGCAGTCTCAGCAACACCCCATAACGCTTCCGCGACAGCAAGGAAAATCGAAACCTGAGCAAGGTGGTACGCTGGTTCGCCTCCGTATGCCAACTCCGTCGTAGCCCTCTGATGCAACATATCCTCCGTCACGTCCGAATTCGGCGAGAACTTTAGCACCTCAAGCGGTTTCACATCGAGGTCAGGCCCTGTGTAATTCGGTTGAATGTACGAGTGTAGGCACGCGATCCCTATGATGAGCGGCAAGAGACCACCCCTGTCTTCCTCTGTAATCGAATCAAAGTCGAACCAGGACGCTATTGGCCCATCCAGGTTCTCGAGCGTGGTTTTGATTTTCAGTATCCGTTGAGCTTGGTCGCTAGTCAAGACCGAACGAAATGACCCCTCGGTGACGTCCTTGGCCAGCTTCGCGATCGCAGAATCCGCTGGACCTTCCGTGGGTATCTCGTCGTCCCAACGGCCGACAAACAAAGCTCGCTCGATAGCTTCTCTACTCGAAGACATTCGCATTCGCAGAGAGGAAGTGGGAGGGAGCAGGAACAGAGCGTGAGGAAAGGAGAAATGCAGAAAAAGTAAGGAGGGTGGGGATGTGCGGTTAGATAAGATAAGATGAGGATGAAAAATTCATGATCAAAAGAGTGAGTGAGAGCCGATCGGCTGATGACATATGCACAGAGATGTGAAAGAGCATCCGAGGATAGTCGTCGGTACGGTCAGTAAATGTATGGAGAGCGTTATACAAGAAAAAACAACAACGGTAAGCAATGGTAACAGCCACTTGGTAGGAAGGAAAATGAGGAGGGGAAGGGGAAGGAAAGAAACGAGGGGCCACGTCCGGTGGCGATAAACAGTATATTTACACAATGGGGGTCCACGCCATCCCCCCGGCAGTTGACAGGTAGGACGGGTAGGGCTTGTATCCCGCTCCATTCCTGAGGGATTGCGAAATCGCTATTTTCTTCCCTTCCCAGGACTTCAACGCCTTCAACAACTGGATGGTCTTGTCTACCTTGCCCTGCCTAATGTCGTTAATGCTCACCGTACCCAACCGGACGTCATTATTCAAGAGGAAGTCGAACAGACTGAAAAGGCCGTCCAGTTTGTCGTCATTTGGTCCGGAGGGGAACGAGGAGTCGAGGACGGGGGGTGAAGCAGGGCTCCCCTTGATTGCCTCAGCTATCCTCATGAGATTTAGGCCACCGCAGTCGGAAATATCCGTAAATAGGAGGTTTGGGGGTAAATGCGCATTAGCCCAATCAATCAGGCCCTCATCAACCACGGAGTTCTGTGCGGGACTTGAGAATGTAGGATAGTCAGAGGTTGACGAAGGACTTACGAACCCAGAATCTGTGATGGAATTCTCCCTGTTCCTACTTGGGCGCGGGGGTGCAGTCGGCCTAGCTGTCTTCGGTGACGTCACGGACGGTGAGTCGTTTGAGTCGGTCTTCTGGATCTCGATCGGACTCGGTATATGATCTCCAGGGAAGAAAGACTCGACTCGGCCACCGTTTTCCTTGTGCTCGCCCTTCACCTTTTCAACGCCGAGTAGTAATACCTGAGCATCCCGACTGGAGAGTTGGTTGGGATTTGGTCTCCTCGTCGCTCTCTGGGTGGCAGCGCGGGAGCTGGGTGATGGCGGTCGCGGAGGAGGACTCATAGCTTGTGCAACATCCAACGGGATAGTCGGAACGGTGGCCGTCGAACTGACAGGCTCTGTTTAACAACTTTAGCATTAACTCTCTCGCATGACGTCCTAACAGGACTTACTGTTGTAGTCACGTTCAATAGTCGATTTCATCAACGCTTTCATCCATTCCCGGATGACGGACTGGGTGGCCGAATGGAACATGTGGGTCTTGTCGTTCGGATGTTCCATTTTGAAACCATAGCTTCCAGGCTTGATATCCTCGTCAGGGGTGATCTTGTAACCAGAAACGTTGATATATCCTTTGATCTTAGTCTCCTGGAGTTGAAATCAGCTTCCGCCAAAGAGTAGACCCGAGAAGTTGGTCCGAACCGTGTTTTCGCTACTTCGCATCCAGTATAGATTGTGCCCTTTCAGTACACAATACCTTTGCTTCCACGTATTGTAGTGTTCCCCCTTCTTCATCAACCAGCCATTGAAATCGGGAGTTCCAATCTGCTCGAGGACGCTACGGCCATGCACGAGACCGGGTCCGCTGCCCGAAGGTAGAGGTGGAGGAATCGGTGACCCTGAGTCCCCGCCTGAGGTCCGTTTTCGCAAGAGGGCTCTATCCTTGTCTTCCTTCGACTGTTTCGTAGAACTAGTCACTGGACTTGCCGTCCTCTCCAAAGCGTTTTGTCTCGCATTAAGTTCTCCAACACTATTCTTTGAGATCGAAGATTTCCTGTCTCCAATGTGGCGCAGCTTGGAGAACGCAGACGTAGACGTTGACTTCTCCCTTTCCAACTTTCCAGATGCCCCATCGTCTTCTTTATCTGTAGATCTGTTCGGTTCGAACCTGTCAATACGGATCAGGGTAGAATTTTCAACGAAAACATACCCGGTAGAATACCTCGGGGCAGGTTTTCTGGACTTCCCGATTGAACCACCGAAAGTGGTTCCAAACAAACTAAGACGGTCAGCAGGCTTGGTATTGTCGATGCTCCTTTTAGCTCTCCTGTGGCTCTTGGGTGGCGTCGACTCATCGATAGAGGAGCGTTTGGTTGAGGTGAAAGAGATGGGGGTAGAAACGGTATCCTTGATGCCCTCACCCTTCTCCTGATGAGACGAACCGTTGGACACGGGGGATCGCCCAAATATATTTCTCCTCCTGCTGTTCCTGCTGCCGCCGGTGTTGGGGAGCTCGCCCTGTTAAATCGATTCAGTCTCCCGTCGCAATTCGGAACAGGTCACGTACATCGCTCATTGCTGTTCTATCATCATCAAGGGTGACAACGTTATCAGAGGAAACGACATTCTTCCCGCCCAAATTCGCATCGCTGGGCGAAAAATTCAGTTGCGATGGTCGGCTTCTCTGAAAACCCGAGTGACGTCAGAATTTTGCCTTTGGCTCTCCCCTAGTCTGCGCTTACCTGGAACTTAGAGGTCAACTGAATTCCCAACCCAATTATCGAATTTCTCGAATTGGTCCTGTCCAGCATACCCTCTTGGATGGATCCAGGGTCGGATAACCTCCTGGGTATGGTGTCCCCTGGTGTATCAGGCACGCTCCTTGGTGTGTCAGGCAGCGGACTGTTCGGGTCCTCCGTGAGCCTTGGACTGTCAGACTGGTAGAACCCGCCAAGAGTGTTGGAGCTCGTGGCGGACATTGGGGGAGCAGGCGATGACAACAATGACAAGCTGTTGAGTGAAGACCCCTGAGCCGAACTGACACTTCTTGAGTGGGAGAACAAGTTGTTGGAATGGGAAATTGGCTCTGGTACTGGGGCTGGCGGTGGCTTTTTCAACTCCAAGATTGCGTTGGCAATACGTTTCCGTTTTCCAAAAGCAACGATGCCAATCTCGGTCTTGAGCAGGTCGAGGTCCAACTCCAGAAGAACATCCCCAGTAATGTCTTGTTCTACAAGCCGGAACGTCAGCGTTATGAGCCGGCGCCCTCAATAGGATATACGTACCAATGAACTTATCACAAGTGGCTTGATCGATTCCCTTAGCCTTGAGCCAATCCACAACTTCTTCAACGACCCACTCCTCCGGGGGTTTGGAGGGTGACAACGTGGATAAGGCGGGCTTCTCAAGGGGCGGTGTTTCCGTTCCTTGAGGTTGGAGCAGAGACCGTGGCTTAGTGGGCGTTCCGAGAGCCTGTTGAATCCCAATTGAAGTGATGGTAGAGGAGGAAGGAGTACCGGGTTGGTGCATAATGGGGGTACGGGTTCGCTCCGGTGTCCCGTTAGCCAAGGAGAGCGAAGACACCCATATGGGAGCAACGGGGGGAGGTGTAGAGGGAGGAGGGGAGGGGGAGGCACCATTCGCTGGTGATGGAGATTTCGGGATTGGGATCTGTTCAGCGTTCACCTGCGACTCGGGCTTGATCCCTGGTCCCGGTTCTAGCGCTGGCCTTGGAGTGGGCTCTGGAGGAGCCGCCCGTGCCTCCTGATCTTGATCCTTAAGGAAGAATTTTCCGGGGAGTGTGGCTGTGGGTAAATCATCCGCGTCCGTTCCGGGGGATGGAACAATGTATACATCCGACGCCATCACCGGTGTGTTGGGCTCGGGGTCGACTGAGAGATTCGATGACTTGGCTTTGGCCTTGATCGAAGACTGGTTGTCGTCCTCCTCTTCCTCGGGGATGTGGGGGTGGTGTCGAAGGAAAGGTGATTCAATGTACAACCGCGAAGTGTGTTCGTCATCCTCGGCCTCGCTTTCGTCACTGAGTTCTACCTCAATCGGGGGAGCCGAGACGCGCATCGGGGTAGACGGACCCGCTGATTCCTCGTTGACCATCCTAGACTTCTCAGCGAGCCTCTGTCTGGTACTCAGGTGCCAGCCATCGGTCTCCCCGTCGGTATCGAGGACTGACTCCCGATCGGTCCAGTCATCCCCATCTCCGCGCGAACTTGCGAAACTAAAGCTCCTGGATCCATCGGCATCGTGCCTACCAAGTTGCTCGATGGCTTTCTGTACGTCCGTCATCGTGGCGTGCATTACTTCTCCGTCAGTCGTACGGGGACTGGGGTTGCCGAGGGGATCGGGATTTGGAGAGCCCACGGAACTGTTTTCGGGCTCCTCCCGTAGGGTTTGTAGGGTGGTAGACGAATGTAACTCTGGTTCCGGTTCATGAATCTCGATGGGTGCAGATGTCGGAGTGGACTCTGGGAGGTTCGGCGCGGTAAAGCTTTGCGGAAACAATCCAACACTACTAGTTGCTGTCCGGCCCTTGTTAAGAGAAAGGGATTAGCGTTCCATGCTAACCGAAAATGGGCGAGTGAGGGGATGGAGAGGGACCAAATAAGGAGGCAAAGCGGTACGTTTTCCCTCAGGCACGCGCGCCGGCGGGGGCGGGATAGCAACGAAACAAGGCGCGAAACCCCTCCGCATCCACAACACGCTCTCCCCCCGTGTATTTGTATCCGCCGAAGACAAAGTCCAGAAGAGACAAACGGGGTCCAGCCGATCGAAGAGGAACTCACCTGCCACCAACCGTCGCCATAGACGTCATCCCTCTCGACAACCTCTATACGTTCACCAGCCTTGAATTGAATTTCGTCGGGATTTTCTGGAGCGAAGTCGAACAACGCGTAAACGTATTCCGGCATACCTCCCCACCGCAGCGCCGGCTAGGCTCGGAGAATTGACGGGTATTCGATGTAGATTGTGGCCAGGAACGAGCCGGGCGGGATGTTACCCTTCTAAGATTGAAGCGGATAGATAAGCGAGAGCGGGGAGGTGCGCACGCTGCGACCTGGCCGTGTGGAACGAGGTGCGGAAGGAAAACCCAGCAACGGTCACAACTACTCCATCTCCGGCAACTGCCGACCGTGATCTTTCCACCGGCTGAAATGCAGAGATTAGGTGCGCAGAGTCCGCGCCGCACGAGGTGACGACAATCAATCTCCTTTACAGTGTTCGTGACCGGGAACGCGGGGAAATTGCGAGAAACGAAGGCGATCCTACAGCAGGGTACACCCATCGAAATAACCTCACAAGCACTTGATAGTGAGTGTAAATCGTAGCCCACATCCAACACAATGACCACTCATTTATCGAGGCCATATAACTAGTCCCGGAACTCCAAGGATCAACTCAGGAAGTTGCTCGGGAGAAGTGTCGTCGGGCAGCTGATCTAGTGAGGATCTCCTCACTCTCAATACGCGGATAAATCGCTGACACATATCAGATTGGCGGCCCTTGTCTCACAGAAGACACCGCATTGTGCTTTAAAGCCCTCAATGGACTACCAGGTCCTTACATCAAGTTCTTTTTGCAAGAACTCGGTCATGACGGTCAGTACCCCTTCTCAGACCAAAACGCTTGCTCTCTGAAGAATACCGCGACTAGGTTTGAATAGGATGCTAGCCGGGTTCGATACCAAAGATGCTTGGGCTTTGTGTACCTTCGCCTATAGCGCCGGTCCTGGAACAGAACCCATCCTGTTCGAAGGTCGCACCGACGGTCGGATCGTCCCTGCGCGTGGAACCGCGCATTTTGGGTGGGATGCAGTCTTCGAAGCAGAGGACACAGGGAAAACGTATGGACCCTTTCCTTCCTTCACCCTTGATGAGAGTTCACTCGCAAACCTAGTTACGCAGAGATGAACTCTGAACAGAAGAACGGGCTCTCGCACAGGTACAGGGCTTTGGCGAAGTTGAAGGAATACCTTGCAACCCATGCCCAGTAGTCAGGCGGGTAATCAACCGCGGTGACTCATGCATGCACCAAGAACGTTAAATAGGCTTTGCTGACTTTCTTCTGTAGGACTGGGATTCGGGAAAGCAGCCCCGAGCACCAATAAGTCAAATGGCAAGGATCTGTTGCATTATCTCTGTCGTGCGGCTTTGAGCATTGGTTATACACTTCGAGAGAACATCCAACTCTGGCGAGAGATACTGCCCGAGCTGATTAATAGAAAGTAGATGGCCTTCGTTGTCCGTGATGACGGTCACCACCGTCCCGAGCAATGGCTCCTCAAATACAGTCGGATCGGCCAAAAGGTGTGAACTGCGGACATGATTTCAGCGCATGAGTCCATTATCCATATGATGGATACGCACGAGTCAAATACTCCGAAGGACGAAGATATTGGGGTCCCCGATAGAGATAGGGGATCCCGGGTTTTTCTTGAGCACGTAACGTGGTTTGTCTCTTCATGATACGTGGCCTTCGGTAGACGAACTGGGAACGCATCGTTATAAGCTGGGTCAGAGATACCCACACCACGACAACGAACCGTTCTTCAAAGCGGCAACCATGGCCAGCAACGTGGCGTCGAACACATTGCCATTGTAGTTGATACACGTCGCATCGACATACAACACCCAAACAAATTTTCCTGACTGTATGCACAGTGATTTTGTGGGCAGAATGTTTGAACTATAGGGGTAGGAACGAATGTGAGGCTCGTGTTGGTGTGGCAGGGGATGCACTATACAGAACAAGAGCTTCATTCAATCGGCTAGAGAGCACTTGAGCGTCATCTGATGGTGGACCGGGTTTGTATTTCGGTGAACAGAGCGGTGAGAGGTCAAGGTTTGGAACTGAGAATCGTGTGAGCAGTTCCCCAGGTGTCTAGCCCCCATGGACGCGATACCTAGGAACCCATCCCCAGGCGCGTCAAGATCAGGCTCTGCGATCTCGGCCTTGACCCCACACACGACTGTGGTGTCTCCTAAACGTACAAGCGACGAACCATCCGCTGTAGACACCGAACCTGGGAACAAGAACTAGTCAGCCGGCGCAGAGACAAATCGATATCTTCTGGAAGCATTTACCAACGTTAATCGAACAGTCTCTGAACTCGAGGAAAGCTCTCCCGTCTGGCCGCATATTCTCCTCCAAGAATCGTTCCAGATAGGTTTTCGGGTGCAGACGTTGAAATGTCGCGGCTCTGATCGCCTCCGAAGGGGCTGAAGGGGCGGCCATCCCGACGGCTGTGAATCAGAAGTCTTTCGATCGCGTTGACAGGTTCGAGCGGAGGGCCGGCAACTTCCGCACACTCCCGTTCCCATTCCCGATGGCCCTCAGGCTGGGGTCACGGTCACTGTCTCATACCCTCAGGCGGTACAGCCTCAGATACAGGAGCTATTCTACCCAACAGCTACCCGGAGACTATTCCGTCGTCTTCCCCAAGGAACCCTTCGTTTGGGGGGTCTCACACATCATTCCCCGACCCGTACCCGTACACATCCCGCGTCCACCCTACATCAAAGGCGATAGACCAATACTCGATGACCCCAAGAACGGAGATCCCTATGAGGGCGACGGTCGGATAGAGCTCGGGTCTTCCGAAGAACATTCGTTGCGGAATGCAGCCCTTTTGGCCAGAGACGCCTTGAGCTACGCGTCAACTCTTGCCAAGGTCATTAATATGCTGACCATATGTGCGCAGTTATTCGATACTGACATTATTTAGGCAGGTGTCACCACAGAAACAATCGACACCGCATTGCATGAATGGATAACCGCCCATGGAGCCTATCCTTCCCCGCTACTCTATTCCGGCTTCCCAAAATCATGTTGTACTAGTGTCAACAATATTCTCTGTCACGGGATCCCAGATGAGTGAGTTAAAATTTTCTGAAACAAGCCCGGAAACGTTTCTCACCCTCAGTAAAGCCGACACCTCGAAGATGGCGACATCGTGAACATTGACGTGACCGTGTACCTAGGCGGGTATCACGGAGATACCTCAAGAACGTTATTAATCGGGGATGTTGTGAGCTTCTGTTCCCCACCTCAACCTCCGCTCTGTTATTTACCTCTCGGATAGGACGAGCCAGGAAGGCGGCTGGTGGACGTTACGAACAACGCCCTGGATGTCGCAATTCAGTACTGTGGCCCGGGGAAACCGTTCAAAGGGATTGGAAAAGTCATTCATGATCATATTCGCCGATCCGGCGATTACTGTGTATCACAGCGATTCACAGGGCACGGGATTGGCAGTGTATTCCACAGGCCACCGTGGATATTACACCATCCGAATGACGAGCCGGGAATAATGCTCCCCGGACACTGCTTTACAATAGAGGTATGGGCCCGGTCCCTAACGCTCGCAAAGCACTAACGGCAGTGAAATAGCCGATAATCATTGAAGGCCCGGACCCTACTGACTGGACCTTCCCTGATGGTTGGGCCGCATCGACCGAGGTGGGCTTCATCTTTCCTTCCATTAACCATACCCGATTCACCGCCACCTACAGAACTGTTCGAGAGGCGCACAAGCAGAACATATGGTATTAATTACTGAGGACGGTTATGATGTTCTCACAGCGTAGCTCTCCTTTCATGCTGTGCACTACAAAATTGGTAATATGCTCCGACTTCCAAGTGTCCTGAATATCGTACGTAGGAAGACGCCACACCTCCACCTCCCGAAACCTCGACCCCGCAGCAATTATGTTTCGCTCGATGCCGAACGAATCACCACCGCAGCTTGGCACCCTGCGCTATGCTTGAAGTATCCGATCACGCGTTCGATTTCCCCAGAAGTGCGGTTCCATGTCACGTCTGCGTGCGCGAGACACCCCGTGAAATCGTAATCCGCCTGCCTGGACCACTCTACCGGGTTTTGCGATCCGCGCTTGTCTCTGGCTTGTCGCGCTGCGGTATTGTAGCCGGATGAACTGTTCGCAGTGCCCGCCCGTTCATTCGATGGATCGATGGACGAGGACGGTAAGGCTCACCATTGAAACAGACTGCGTTTCTTGACACCTTTCTTGGAGCCCCACGTACTGCTCCAAGCTGTCAACCAACAGTGCTCGAGCTTACTCTGTGGTTGGTCCGCGTGTGGGAGCCCGTTTTCGCGGAGGACCCGCCCAGCAGTGGTTTGGCTCGGAGCGGTCGTGCTGAAACGCATCCGATATTCCTGCTTCTCCGTGTAAAGCGAGCGGATAGCTTCCTCTTGCTCTGAGTTGAGGTAAAGCTTCCTTACGGGCACCTGTGGGTCAACGTCTTAGCCGGAAAAGCGGGAGAAGTCATCAGAAAAGCGCCAAACTAGGACAGGTTTCCTGAAATCCATGTCATGGAAGTCAGCGTTGGTGACAAGGCTCGCCGTCGTGCTGGTGCTTAGGGTTGGGCTGGGCTGTGACGTTGGTGAAGAGGGTAAGACCTCCCATGGTCGGTTGACAATCTAGAGGGGGTCATCACTTGAACATGGGACGCGGTGAGATTAATGAGAGACGTACGTGTTTCAAGTCCATTCTCGGTTGCTATCGTGGGGATCGCAAAGCAAAAGAGCCTCTCATCGACTTTACCTCTTTAAACCAGGGCGGCTCTCGACTTCGTTCCGATGTCCTTCCCCCCCACCGGAGTTATTCATGCCGATGTAGGGTTCTGAGCATGTTGTCCGCTGCCAATGCTAGAACTGACGCGCCTACGTAGAAAACTTCCGGCAATCCACCGTCCCAAACTATGGGATGTACCTATTTTGTAGACGGCGTTGTTGGTTTCACGCATGTTGGAACACAACCAACAATCACGGGACAAAGAAGGGCCGTAAATAAGCGCAACTTCCCGCCTAAACCCTGTCCACCGTCCACGAGTCGCCACCCTCTCTCCAATCTCAGAGTTGGAGATTCCGTAGCAAAATTGAATGAAAGGGATGACGTGAAGTGCTTTGAGTTGCGAATTCGAAACGACGACAGCTCGGTTTCCCATCAGGTTTCTCGAGAACAAAGGCGATGGATCCATATGGGACGGGGGTTCGAGCAAGAGCTTTGCCCGATGTGATGAACTGGGAATGATCTGCAAACGATTGTTGCGCACACGATCGCGCCCGGTATGATTACCGGTTGGTTCTTGGGACGACGGCATACTGTTTTCGGGTGGACGGTGTCCACGATCCAAGGATCATGAGGATGTCGTGAGGATGTTTCCAAGTCAATGGGTACCGCGAGTCGACGCCTGAATCCGAACGCCGAGGTGGAATGTGATGGGGGAGCAGTGTGCTTGGAACGAAACAGGCAACGACCTTGTGCAGATGTACATTACATAACGCCCGAACAGACGAGTTTGTGGGGTCGGTGGTGGGGCCGTGGCTTTCTGCTTCCAGCTGCGCTTGGAGTCCGAACGTGAGATCACCCAGCGTTGGACATACAAGCCACCTGGCTGTCCCAGCGGCCGATCGAATCCCCGAGAGCCCCTCCGAGAGCAAGAGCCACAGGCAAAGACGGCAGTGAAACAACGTCTCGAGAGCTGGCTACGGTTCAGAGCGCCTGATAGACGATCCAGGTTGGGAGATCTCCTGACCGCCAGCGAGTGAATACCGAGGCGCTGTCCGCGGAATCCGCTGCCGGAGTCTACATACCGACATATACCCCCAATTACGGGGGACGTTTCAGGACGCTGTGAGGGCAAGCACAGACCACCCGACCCCATTTCCTTGGCGTATGTATGGTCAGAAGGATCCGTTGAAAGATCACATGGAGGGTGTGAGCAAGAGCCGTCAGATCTGATGAACTCCGTCTGGTGCTCAAGATCGAGGGGTACAAGCAAGCAAACACGTCGGAGGAAACGCCTTGGCCCCATCCTGGGTTGTAGAATAGACAGGCCGGAGGTGACAGGGCCAAAACGGGACCGTGCGTTGATTTCGCCACTACCGGGGCCAAGGATGTTGCGCATTAAGGTAGAGGTTCCGCCCGGAAGAGGTGGGAGGGGCGGAGCACCGGATCGCATTGGGGGTCCATCGGCGCCGTAAAGTTATGCGGTAGGCCGTTCTTCCGAACACGAGCAGGGCCCAAAGGTCACCAGACCTATCCATTCGGGTGTTAGGCCTTTTTACCCGCATCGGCTGGTAACTCGTGAAGAAAATTTACAGGAACGTGGTTAGAATGCCGTGAGACGGCGGTCCCGGAGACCTACAGCACCAGTTACCTCACAGCGGCTGTCATACCTTCTGAACTTCTGGAGATCGGAGGTGCCAGGAGACGGATTTGCAAATCAAACGAACCGATGTAAGCCGGACTGTAACAAGCATCCCCAACTGGGTAAAACTTCGGAAATTTTCGTGGAAATTTTCGTGCGGTTATCATCCCCGCCACGAATTATAGCCGGAAAGAACTTCTCGAGAACTTGAGATTTTCGCGCGAGACGTCGGCGCCAATTCATTGGTCCCAACAATGGTGGTCGGGAGTTTCCGACAGTATCAGCGGCATCGCCTCGCATTCCGCGATACTGACGGCACGAGCAAGGAAGAAAGGGGGTACGCTCGAGGCCGGAGATACTAGGACACACAATCTCAAATCGGTTAAAGGCGTCACAAAAGTTGATAACACCGCTGAGATTCCACCCCAGAAAACCAGGGCCTAGGCTTTGCGGGACCCACAAACGATAAGACGGTTTGTACCACAGCAACTAGTGATGAGCGAGGCTAGTGAGGGGTCCATTGTGTTGGCGAACTCCAGGTTGAAGCAACTCCGATGATCTCGCCCACAAAACTGTGGGCCCTCCAACGTGGGAGTTCTATGCGGAAGGACAGATATTATTGCGGGTTTATGAGTTGCAGATACAATACTGGCGAAGGTTGATGGTCACTGAACGGGTGCAGAAACCTTAGATGCCCCTTGTGGTGTAGATGCGAGTGTGCCGTCCTCCCATCGCTTCACGATATTGTGCTTGAAAATTCCCATATCCTCGTTGGGAAAAATCCGGAGCCTCTCTAGTCTCCTCTCCCGTAGTTTGTTTTTTGGCAACATCCCTGAAACTGCCTGTCGAATGATCTGTGGCAAAAAATGCGAAGGTGAGCCGCTGGCTTGTAACATGCCAGGGTATTACGCACCTCGTCAGGTTTCCGTTGCATCATCTCCTTGTACTTGATTTCCTTCAAGCCTCCAGGGTACATGGTGTGCTTGCGGTACAGCACCTGCTCGTCTTTGCGACCGGACACCTTGACCCTCTTGGCGTTGGTCACAACCACATAGTCGCCGCAGTCAGCTTCAAACAAGTAAATAAAACAGGTTGTATGGGTCCATGAACAATGGAGCGAACCTGCAGCGTCGAATATCGGCTTGTGTTTTCCCATTAGGACCAATGCGATGCGTTCGGCGAGTTTCCCGAGAATTCTATCCGACGCGTCGACATGGTGCCAAACCCTGGCGTAGGCCAACGCGGTCTGCGAAATATGCTGTAAGTCCGGTGACGAGAAACGCGAAACTGGACTGGGCACGTACATTTCCTATCCTCTGGGACATGATTGTCACGAGACGGACTCGGATGTGGCTGGAGGACGAAGTCGGAACAAATAAGGACAAACTCCGTCTTGCCGCCCGACTGTCGATCGCTGACCTCCGTCGTTCAGCAGGCCCGCTATGTCGCTCACCCCCTGTTGGTGAATAAGCCTCCTATCTTCTATCCATCTCGTTGTGTGCATCTACCTCCACGTTCGTGAATGATTCCCGGAAGCGGGGCGGCATTTCTTCGCTCAGGCCCAACTTGGTTACCTTTGCAAATGCACAACTCGGGCGGGTGTGAGGGGTTTACCACCCCCTGTGTAAGTGTCCCAAACTGCCACCACGGGTGTTATCACCAACCCCAGAATCGCGACACGCGGCCGTGTCTCCCCTGTGCATCCATGTCATAGGCACGATCATCCTCGCTGCTGAAGACGCTGGTATCTGTGAGGTCACCGGGAGGCACTCTGAGGTAAGATTATCCCTTGAATTCCTGCCCCCTCCCGGCCTCAGGATTCTCGCAACAGTTCCCCGGGCTACAAAACGATCACCGGTCTTCATATGAGCTTCAAACACCATGAATTCTTGTTACAGCTTTCGCGTCCTTCGCTTAACCCGAGGATCTTCCTATCGCCAAACGTAACGCTGGGCTCCCAAATTATTTCAACTCACTCCCGACCTCGGACCGATGTGGTAATCGCCCAGAGGTTACTCGGTTTCTGACACGCGGTTATCGCCAGATTCATTAACCCCAACCTCGAGGGTGTACTTCCATCAACCCCGAAGCCCAGACCACGACGAGAATTCGAGGGGCTGTTAGTCCTCTCCAACACCACGCTAAACCGTGCCAAGCCTAATGGTTCAGTCCGTGAATACGTATGGTCTAGGCGATTTGCCAACCGCCCATTCCACCCATCTTTTACTTATTTTTCTCGATCACTAGGTTGACCTACACCTGGTTCTGGTTTCCAGAATTCATCGGGGGCGGGGGCCCGTTATCTTCCCGCTCCCTCTAGCTCGTCACTTAATTGAATCCTCCCTGATAGACGCCAATTTGCTTCATTCTTGAGACGCAAAGATCATATCTGCTGCAGTTCTCCCCCACAATACCTCGGAAGGAATGGGAAGCCACTCGCTGTTGTCTAACCATTCACGGCTTAGATAAACTGCGTTGGCATTATTCAAGTCGCCGAAACGTGCCACGTTGCTGGGTCATGCGTGCGGGCTTTACGAACGTTGACATTTTTATATAGGGATTACGAAGTTCGGGTGCTTCGAATGGCCACCAGGCCCAAACACGCTATAGGAATCTGTGCGGGGGCTCTCCTCCACCTCGTGCCACCGCACGGGCATCCGTCAAGCTGTGGTCAATTGTCATCTCAAGATAGGTCCCTCCTACCCTTTGATTTACACCAGACCAGCCACGTTGAAGGACATCGCAGGACCAACTCTAGGCCTTGCTCCAACACGAGGTGATTCGGGCGGGTCCAGTATCAGAATCCAGTCACGTAACGAACGCAGAGATAGTGTACAGAGGGGGCTTAGCTCACCACTGTTGCAGATCTCTTGTCATACGGGCACCGAAGAACGGTAGGGGCTTGTTTGCTGCGAGGCGAGCTAACGGATATGGCCACCGTGGGTTCTTGATTGCCTTGTTCCCTCTTTGGAACTATTTGCCGACCATTGACTCTTGGTTACGTTTATTTATCTGAGTCTGGATGGCCGTTGCGAAGCGCTTTCCGTTTGACGTCGATCCACGATCCATCAACAATCGCGCTCCGGTTCATTTTCAACGCTGCTCCCTCAGCGGTGGGGCCTATGATGGGACGTGGTCTCCTGCTGCAATATTCGAAGTCCGTAGGGCTGGCTGGCTGGCTGGCTACCTGGAATCTCGATCAGGTACGGTTCATGTTCCAGGTGAAGAACGGGAGGCGTTCCTGGAGATTCACCACATGTAAATTTTCGCGTCATATGTATCACAGGATAACGAGGTGTATTTGCAAAAGTAATCTTGGAAGCGTTGGGAAAGTCGGCCCCCACGTTTCCCCGCCAAGGAACGGTCGGCAATGCCGATGAGCTCTGGGGGGATCAGCGAATTTGAGGGTGTGATCCTGATGCACGAGTCTGAACACGAGGCCTTGGGATCAGGTAATCTGCACATTTTCGCGTGAACTGTTAAGCGCACCTGCGGCCATCCGATGTGTTCTAGTGTTTGTACGAAACATTTTTACAGTTTTGGTCAACGGATGGGGACGGTCTGGAAAGTTATAACAAGTTTTCAGTGTCCTGTGACGGAGAGTGTGAATTGGTTAAACTTAAAGGCACCGGAATGAGCAAGGGAGGCGTTTTGAGCGGGAACCGGTTGATCGGGAACAACTGTTTGCTACACCACACGCCGCCTCGATGGTTCGATACTTCTGAGTCGGGAATTTGATACCTTCTAGCCGCACCGCAAGTCGTGTTCATTCCCACCCCAAATGGCGCTTTCGGCTTTTCGCGATTCCCACTTGTCATCCTTGGGACAAGCGATGGACAGATAGCGCTCATAGGCACCTCCAATCGTATATAGACCACGGTTGGGGGTCCTTTTTTTACTTCCCCACCGGCTCAAGTGCCTCCTCCCTGTCAACTTCCTCAGCCGCCTCCCGCTGCTCAATGGGTCTGTTCCAGAACTGTGCCCTGGTGGTTGCTGCCGTCTGTGTCACTGTACAATGGTACCAGCGACGAAGGCATAGGTCCATCAAGGACATTCAAGGACCACCGTCTACTTGGCTACTTGGTTAGCTCCTCACCGCTTCCGGTTGGGCTGGCCCACTCACAGGAATCTCCCAGGCAACGAACTGGAGATTTGGTGGCAGGACCAGCTCGGCGAAACTGATTTCAAATGGATGGCTGAGTACGGGAATGCCTGGCGCGTGGGAGGATGCTTCGGGGTACGAACCCGTTCCATTCGCCTCGTCCCTATCTCCCCCCGTTCTGACTGCTAACCACCTGGATGATTGACATTGGTAGGAGGACGTTCTCATGCTTGCGGACCCGAAGGCGTTGCAACACGTATTCCGGGGATACAACTACCCCAAGCGTGCGGACTTTAGGCAGACGATCCGCCTTTTGACGGGAACCGGTCTCTTATACGTCGACGGTACGTAACTTGCTCGCTATCTGATAGCAAGCTTTCGTGATCGACTGATGAGACTACTCAGGAGTGGACCATCATCGACAGAAAAGGGTTATTGACCCTGGGTTTGGACCAGTCCAACTACGCCAGTTCTATTCGGTTTTCCGAACCAAGGCTGCAAAGGTGGGTTGTCACGCTCGCCGTGGTGTGAAGATAACGGCCGGTGCTAATCCCACATCACAGCTGTCAACTAGGTTGCATGAGGTCGTTGGGAAATCCGACGGCAAAATTATCAACATTGCGCCCTGGTTGGCTCACACCACGCTGGATATTATTGGAGAGAGTGAGTTAAAATTTCTCGAGTTGATGCATATCGCTAAGGGGATTTCTTGTTTTCGCCTAGCTGCGTTGAACTACCCTTTCAATACCCTGGACAATCACCAGGACGAACTAACAAGCGTTTACGAGAACCTCTTGTGAGTGAACGAGAACGCGACACCAAAGCCCGGTTCATCCCCTGACCGGCTGCATTTTCAGTGTCGATGCGGTCACTTTCCCTCCCGCGGGGGCTCTCTTATTCAAGGGCTTGTGGTGCTATCTTCCGGAATGGGTCTTGCCATTCATGGCATACCTCCCGGCCAAACAGCTCCGGGTGTTCCGAAAGTACATGGGGGTCGCGCGCAAGGTCGCATCAGACTTGTTGGATGAAGCCCTCCGAGAAATCTGCGCGGGTCGGGGCAACCGGCGGGACGTCATGAGCTTGATGGGTACGTGTTGATCCGCATATTTCATTCCATGGGACCTCACGATGCGTTAGTTCAAGCGAACTCTAGCCAGAACCCCAAACAGGGGATGACCAACGATGAACTCGTTTCTCAGATGACGTAGGCCTAGTTTTGCCCACAATTCCCCGCTACCCTAACATTCTTGCCAGAACTTTGATGCTTGCCGGACACGAGACGACCGCCTCGACCATGAACTGGTTGCTGTGGGAATTATCCAAGGATGCTCAGTATCAGGCACTATGCCGAGAGGAGATCGCGCGTGTTCGTTCACAGGTTGTCGCCCGAGGCGATGTCGATTTCTCGATGACGGACATGGAAAATATGCCACACGTGACTGCCATCATCAAGGTAAGTGGTTACCAGTTACCGACGGCGGACGGAACACCATGGCTAACGATTGGTTTCGAATGATAGGAAACGCTTCGATTCCATCCTATCGCTTATCATCTCGTGAAGAAAGCCGGCCATGATGATATCATTCCCCTCTCCACTCCGATCCGGACGAAATCTGGTCAGTTCGTGACTGAAATTCCGGTCAGTAAAGGTCAGAGTGTCATTGCCTCTGTTTGCGCATATAATCGGTAGGGCGCTTCATGTTATTTCCTCATTATTCCGTCCGCGTTAACCGATATATCCCCTGCTTCCAGTGTTCCGGAAGTCTGGGGAGATGATGCTCACGTTTTCAACCCTCGGAGGTACCTTGACCGCCAAAAGAAAGAAGGCGTTCCCACTGTTGGTGTTTATGGTGACGTCTTGACGTTCTGTAGGTCCTTGCACCTTGGTTCGTTGCTGCTCAGATACTTACGCACTCGTACCCCTGCAGCTGCCGGCTCTCGTACCTGCATTGGTTGGAAATTCTCGTAAGTTCCATGTCTCAGCTCCAAGACGGTGAGAGTTGACGTTCAATTTGGCAGTGTGATCGAACTGCATTCCATCGTCGTCGAAATTCTCGAAAACTTCGAGTTGTCGTTCCCTGAAGGAAAGACGATATTGAGGGTGCCTGCCATCGCCATGACTTGTATGGTCGAAGGCGAGCGCGAGAAAGGCGTCCAAATGCCCATCTGTGTAAAACCACTCGTCAACTGTTGATTCAGTCTGTACGACTGTACAACTCCTCTCCCTCACGTGTACAGCTTCTTGGATGTTATTTTCCCTCGCTCCCACCCTTCCCCATGTTGTAGAACCCGCTGCGGCGACCCTTGTGACGACTTTGAATTGCTCTCCTTTTTACGATTAATACCTCACGACTAGCTGGATTGTTGACGCCCTTCTGTTTGTTATCCCAATTGTATAATCCATACATGTTCCCACGGGAGGTGGTTCGGGATGCGGTGATGGGTGGTGGAGGTGGTCCAGGATTATGGTGAGTCCGGCACGTTCACCCCGAAAATAAACACCGCTTCTTGGTACGAAACCGCCAGGCCAAGGGTGGGAAAATTTTGCTCGGGTTCTCCGGAGCGCCATTGAAAGTTTATCCACCGGTCTCTTCTTTCACCACCCCGGAAAAACGGTCGATCCAGAAGACAGATGGAATGTAGGAACAGCGGCCGGATCACTGGCACCGAATCCAATTCGACACGCTGGGCACAGAACCAGGAGTATCGTTCGACGCGTACTTGTGGAAAGAAACCACTGTACGTGGACTTCCTGTTGCTGAGAGGAGCACTCTCTTCATCAGCGATCTCTCCGCTCTTGGGAGTGCCGTTGGGAGATGGTGATAAAATCGGGATCATCCCTTGGCACAGGCCGGAATCCTCTCTCCTGGAACCACGTCTGATGGAATGCTATCCGTTGGGATTACCCCTATCGGAGCTCCCTGTCGGGATCCCCCTTGTTGGAATCCTGACCGGTACCAAGTCCCAAAATCCCATTTCTCCCCGGTGGTCATTGGCAAAAACCGGTCCGTGGGACCGTTGATCGGACCAGCCGGGGGCATGTCACGGTGAGGGTAGAGTGTGGGACGTCCTGCCCTTGACGGCCTGGCCGATGATACACGGAGAGTGCATACGTCAAGGGTGGATCAACCTGACGCCTGCCGGCGCTCGAGCCAAGAACCTTGATGATTGTGTAGGTTGTGACGGGACCTGCTCAGAAGCCCCCTACAGTAGCTTTCACATCGGGCATCCAAACAGGTGGCATCGTTGGACTCCTGCTTGATGGCGATGTCCGCGTACTTGTCGAGCAACTTATTGTTGGGGACGAGGTGCTCATCGTGGCGTACGTGGTTGCGGTGACATGAAGGTCAGGTCGGTGTGGTGTGTGGGGGTGTGGAAGAAACGCGTACCAGACCTTCTCGTGGGGAAGGTCGATCCGATCCTGAGCCACGTCTTCGAAACGGCCCGGGACCCCTCTAGCGCCCTGGTGGTGTTGTCACCAATGAGGGACAGGCCCCTTTGCACCGTGGTTGGTGCGTCTCCAATTAATATCAAGTTTTGGGCGAGGTACGTTGGGCAGGGGGCGAAGCCGATGTAGATTGATAGACGAGGATAGACCGAGTGCTGAGGTTCGAGAGGTGAATATCATGATTCTCGGGTGGTCATGGGGTGGGACGGAAGCATGGCGAGGTGATCTAGAAGGCACGGACGCCACACATCTCTATGGGCGTTACCCGGTAAAAGAGGAGCGCGTGTTCGGTTTCATTCCTGATCGACGGCCCCTGCGGGTGAGGCACAAGAATGGAGAACGCCACTCCCCCGGAACTGGGTTTGGGGCACGGATATAAGCCGGTTCGGGTGACAGGTCGGTGGGGTCCATAGCACTAAAGCCAAAAGGTTTTTCAGGAACGTGTGGGACTCGTTGGGTAACCCATATCTCCGTGGTATTCATAAGGGCCCGGCGACAATTGAACCTTACCTATATTACAAAGGTGTCAAACATATTGAACTGGTTGTGTACATTAATTGCTTTGCAGACAATCAGACGGTAAAAGCGGGAGATGGCGTACCGCTTCCGGCGGTAAACGGCTGTACGGACCCAGAGCCAGCAAGTTCAATCTGCCAAGAAATCGATATCACGATCACCGCTCCCCATGCCCACGGCTACGGCGTTCCTGACCGATCCACCGTCGCTGACATATCGTGCGTTGCAATTTTTCAGGCACGTGGTCGAGAATATGACGGTGTGAAGCGTCAGAACAACCCTAACCCAAACTTCGAGGCGTGTGACGTATACTCCGCCCAACATAATAAAGCGGCATCGGAGAGAGGAAGCCAAGTTGTCCCATACCACGGCCCAGCATGTCGGCGGTTGTTCCCAGCGGATGGAGCGTATGTCGTTTATAATAAACATATGATACGCCGACAAATTTTCTCAGGCTTCTGGGTCAGTACTTCAGCGCTTCAGCGGTCGTCGCCGCTGCTGTCGCCAGGCTTCCCGTTCTCAGCCTCTGCTACATTCCAAGTGGTTCTTGAGTGGTCTGCCAACCAGACCCGGAATGGTCGCCAATTGGCACCGCTTCGGCGGAAGTGTGAACCTGGCCTCTGTGTTGGGGAGCAACGTCGATGCTGGATGGAAGCGTACCTGGAGCGCGGACTCGGAGCCGTGGCTCTCGAGCTCTCTGCTGGAGCTGGACTTCTCCGCAGATCCCTTCAGGTCCATCCATTCTGCTCTCCGCTAGACCCCACGAGCACTTGGGGCACCCTAGCCGAGAATAATTAACGATCGTGAAGCGTGAAAGGCACCTCAAACGTACCAACCGAGTCGGGGCGGGCTGGCCTGTGACATAACGGATAGCGACCCTCCTTCGATGCAGAGTCTACCACTGTTTTGGCTTCTTCCCGTAAGCTGGAGCTTATATGGATTCGCTTGCGGGTCAGCCGGTCGGTCCGCTGGAGTCCAAGCCATCAGTTCACTTGTGTTTCTCTTTCCCCTGCGCTCACCTACAGTCTGCGTAATGGTTATACTGGGTATGTCGACGAGCCTCCTCTCGTGATGACGTGGGATTCCTCCTGTGCGGATCTCTTCCGTGGGATCAAGTACGCTGCCCCACCGGTGTGGTGCCCAGATTGGCTCCACCCACTGTGCGTACCTTGACTTGTACCTCAATTCTCCAGTTTATCGATCGCGGCTAGTTCCGACGTGTCTTCGATCCTTGGATAAGCCACCGCCTCGGAGGAGCTAACAGTATAAGCTGGGAACACTGGAATTATAACTCACCACCTTCAATTTCCCAGCCGTTGTTGCTGCGGGGGAATCAAGGTCACCGGCTCTGTGAAGCACTCTGAGTGTTTCGAAGTGATGATACTGGAGGTATGCATACAACCCCATTGGGTCTTGTGGGGGACGTCCTCGCCGGCGCCATCAAACGCGGTCTTCTAGCGAGGAACGCGAAGGAAATGTTGGTTTGTCTTGGAGGCACTGATCAAGGAGAACTTGGTTCGTTCCCCGCGGCCGCATCTTTGATGCCGGGCGAGTTAAAATAGGAACACAGAACGTGATCCCTATTTTATCAAAGCCCCGGTTTACGATGCTCAGAATGACGGAGCACAAGATCAAAATGGAGATGGGGGAGACGGTGGGATGATCATGATGTCCGGGTTTACCAAGTGTCGTGGGACTCGCTTTGGTTTGGGTTCACGTAATACTCACATTGCTACCATGCGAGTAACATTGGCTTCGCTGATTGTCTTGGGACGCGTATCTATGGTTAGCATGCTCTTCGCGCACCGTTGGTCGTGGGTTCACCGCAGATGGGGACTGAGGTTCGGGGAAGGCGTAGTACCCGGTATGCACTGTGGCCTTTGGCTTCAACATTTTGCGATAAAAAAAATGGAATGTTGGATTCTAGCCCTATAGTCACCACGATCCGCATCTTTCGGATGATCCTCATTAGAGATCCAGCCACCAAGGGAAAGTGGAGCAGGGAAGTCCATATCGTATGATCCGAGTGTTGAGTTTGTTTGCTTTTGGTGGCCTCAATGTAACTCGCCCGCAGTTATTTTTGCCAAAGGTGACGATTTGCATTGGGGAAAGTTAGATCTTCCCATCTCCTGGAGTCAACCCAGATCCTAACGCGCTGATCGGCATCCAGTGGCTAGTCCCTTAGCCTGCCTTCTGCCATTGACCATCGAAGGAGCGGGGCCAGGGTGGACTCGTATTCGTTAATTGAGATATTTGAATTGTGTATACGGGCTCGTGCAGAGCATGCCACCAGTACTCCTGCCTTCCAAAATTCTACGTATAACCCGATGCAATGTATAAGACGCTCCCGGATGTTGGAAGTCTGATAATGGTGCTTCGACGTGGGGTACAGGCTCCCAAATCAACTATCGCAGGAGGGAAGCAATACCTGTAGGTGGTGTCGGATGAGTGTTCTTCCATGCACGTGGTTGCGGAGTGGATGGAGTAGGAAACGGCGGATCGTAGCGCAGGGGGCCCAGACTCCGGAGGGCAGGCAGATAGATGAGATACGGTGCCCAGGTCTCTGTGGGGGCGTTGCCTTAGGGTGGCTCCCCTTCGTTCCGCGGACACTGGAGGGTCGCCTACCAGCCAGACTCCGACCAATTGGTGAACCACTCCGCCGGCAACGCCTCGGCATAACCGAACGCAGACGCTCGCACCTCCGCAACTTACCGAGAGGTTGGGAATTGGTCGAGTTGGGAGATCGGAACCCGCAAGAGCCCCGAGCCGCGGAAGCAAATGCCGATTGAAATGTAGGGGGATGCGAGTAGAGTCGATATCTTTGACAATCTGCTACTCCACTGGACGTAAAGCGGGTTACACCAGGGTGCAAACTTTGAGGTAAAGGTCTGTTTGAGGGGTGGGTTATTCTCTCGATTACCCACACTGGTGCTCAGCGCCCATCGCCTACCGTCACCCATTGTACGTAGGCGGCGTAGGCGGTGCAGAGCGGGCGCGGCCGTAATCAGAGGGTTGGGATTGGCGGATAGATGCTCACTCCGGATGGAAAGATCCGGTGGGGAAGGAGACCAAGCCATGTAAGGTGTGGGGAAATTTGACATAAAGACCACATGAGGGAGGACAGTGGTGAAATGTTGGACAAGGCCGCAACGGATCTGTAGCGGTTGACATCCACAATACACAAACTGGCGGCGGGTGCAGTTTTGTGTATTGAAGAGAATATCCTCGGGTGAGGAATTGTACAGTCATAGCGGGGGATGCGGGCTCCGGCGGCCTTAAGGGAGATGAGCAATCACATGCAGCCCACGTGTAGAAAGTTGTGTGCTCCTCTCCTCCCAACGTAGCCCAGAGGTCTCAACAAAGGTGGAGTGATGGTTGCACCAAACAGCATGAGCTGTGATCTTTTGAACGCTTGAATAATTGTCGGCAGGATGGAAAGTATTTTTACAACAGGGATACAACGGAACAAAAATGATTGGCCTGCCGTTGCCGGAGCTTGACGGAATGACGGCATCACTAATATTTTCCCAGGGCCCCCACCACTTGGCCTCTGCAAAGTTATCTTTCTCACCATCCTCACACATCCTCCCTCCATACTCTCTGCTGGTGGTTCACCTCCCCTCGTTGCCGACGCCGACGCCGGCTAGCCCCGCTTCCCCCCCTCCGTCCACGTCGTAGTTGCCTGCCACCATGAAGCCGATCCAGGTTCCCAAGCGGTTGCCCTACTCCTTCCCAACGACACGGCCCCGTTCCAACTCCGCAAACTCTCGCTCTTTCTACACCCAACCCACCGGTTCCCCCCTCGCGTTCTTCGATGCGCCTCAAGTTCCCCACACCCCGTCACCCAGTTCGCGCCCCACAACGATCGGATCTAGTCTTAGACTCGTGCAGCCAAAACCGGAGGCGGAAACGTCCCAGCAGTCCCACAACCACTCCCATGGCTCTGCACTCCCACTCTTCTCAGCAATCCTATCCTCTTCCCCCAATTCCCAGTCCCAGAACACCGGCAATTACCCCCAAATCTTCCCGTATCTGCCGTATCCTCAGCCCGCACATCTTACATCCACCGCCGCCACAGACGCTCAGCTTGCTGAATCTTCCCTCGATGTCGACCGCCCAAGGTATCAGCTCGACGTTGGTGCTTACGGCATCCCGAAAAACTACAAGCCGAGCGCTCCCAATCGGGACTTCCTCCAACGAAGGTCTGGGCTGTCGGTTTGCGAAGATGCTACTCTGGCTACCCAAGTAGGAGAAGACGCCTACTTTATCACCGAGAATGCAATGGGGGTTGCCGACGGTGTCGGAGGCTGGAAGAACCGCTCAGGTATGTCCCGGTCTAACTCGCTTGTGACTCCCCGTGCACTCACTCTGATAGCTGATCATACTATCCCATGCATAGGCGCCGTAACTAGACCCAACAAGACGCCTTCTGCTCTGTTTGCGAGCAGACTGATGCATTACTGTTCTGATGAGGTGTCAAATTATCATCATTCACCAGCGGTTTCCTCGTCCGGTTCGGATATGGACGGTCTCCTCTTCGACGGGATGGACTCTGAGGACCTCTATTCGGAGCTCGAGGATTCGCTTTCAGACCTCGAGGAGGGTATCGACGTCCTCATGATCCTGGAGAACGCATACGAACGTGCCATCAAGGCGCATGTCGTGAGCTCTCCCCCAGACCATGGTGTCTCTGCGACTCCCGCTATGTCCAACCGAGCCCACATCCAGCCACCGTCGAAACCCAGCCCCCAGCCTCTCAAAGCTGGATCATCGACTGCGCTCCTAGCAGTACTAGAACAACCCATAGGACGATCGGCAATTCAGAGAGGGAAGCAATCACCCAACCACAGGTCCCGGTCAGTCTCACGCTGTCGATCGGAACCAGCCGAAGATCCCGCCACAATGGCACCTGGGATGGGACCTATGCCGTCTACCTCCGCCGGTATCCCCCGAACCTTACCACACCAACGGGACGCGGTGATTAAGATCGTGAACCTCGGGGACAGCATGGCGATGCTCGTCCGTGGGAGGGATATCGTATGGAGGAGCGAGGAGATGTGGTGGTCGTTCAACACCCCCGTTCAGTTGGGCCCGATGAGTCCTTCCAAACCGACCGATGCCCAGGTGTTCGAAATACCGGTCATGGTAGATGATATCCTCATCCTGGCAAGTGACGGATTGAGTGATAATCTGTGGGACGAGGAGGTACTAGAGGAGGTGGTGAGACTGAAGGATGTTCTGTTAAAGCATTCCGCTTCGGGTTGCCCTTCGTTGGGACAGCTTCTCGCGAGAAGGTCACTAGCGGGTATGCTCTCCGAAGCGTTGTGCTCGAGGGCTAGGCGAGTGGCCGAGAAGGGTACTTCAGGATGTGGAAGACGAGGGGTATTAGAGGTTGTCGGTGAAGAGGTTGATGAAGTCCCATTTGCCAGGAGGGCAAGGGAGGAAGGCAAGAGGTTCAAGGGTGGCAAGGTCGATGGTAGGTTGTTTTTACCCGCACGCTCCGTTCGTGCTGACGAATTTTATCCCAGACATCAGTGTGTTAGTTGCTGTCGTCTCACCCGCCTCCGGTTCGTTGGGACCTCACATCTCGTAGCCTCCGCCTGCTCGTGCTCGATCCCGTGCACGTCCGCGGTCCTGTTTTTCAACCCCCTCTATCCAGCGCCTCCCTCCTGCTCATTCCTTAATCCTCCGCGTTACCCTCCTTACATTGATCGCCTTTTTTTATTTCTTATGGACGATATCTCAAGATCTCCTCACCAACAAGATTGGTTTTACAAACACCTCATCGATACACCCACGCACTCATCACCCCTCTCAGTCTCTATCTTCTGCATTACTTTCTCGTGTTTTGTATTCTGTTTTTGGGTTTGTCTTTGCTGTATGTACGGTTACTCGCTCACTTACACATGGTCCCATTTCGCCTCTTCCGCCCTTCTCAGGTAGATTACATCCACATGCCCGTTCCGACTAGTCGCGATGGTATGTGTTTCTCTTTCCCTTGTTATATGTTAGGTTTATCTGGAGCGGTGTCACTCACCGATGGTACATGTTCCATCTTCATCGTATTTTATGTCAGTCTCTCCTTTCTGTATCATTAGAATTGTGTATGTACAGGTTGAGCTGTCTTCCCTGTTACTAGATACGAATGCAAGCGTGGGGTTCGATTGGGTTGCATCCTTATATGAAGCAATGACGACAGGAAAATGCGACGATCAAAAACAATCCGAAATTCGACGAGTAGCGCAGTATGACATGGGAACTAGAGGGTGGAGAGTACACATCCAACGAGTGGTGGTGCGGAAGTTGAGGTCGAGCCTGGGCTAGATCAACCCCTGCTTCTTGAGATCTTCGTACGTTTTCCTATTGTAAACGTTTCCTTCCTCGTCCTCGAGTTCCTCCATCGTCTCTTGCTCAAAGATCTCATTTCTGCCTTCCCGCTTCAGCTTCTCCGCCACTGGAAATATGTGGTATAGAATGAGCAACCTCTCAAAGCAGCGAAAAGTGACGACTCACGAGTAAGGGCGTCCTCGATTTTTGTGATCTCATGGAAATGCTTCGTGTTCGGTAATCCCAACGCACGCATGCCGAAAGCATGTCTGCTCTCCTGGAAGTGCCTCTCAAAGTTCTTCCGGCCCATGTAAACGTGGTCCGAGCAGATCTCGCACCGGTACTCGACACCTAACCCGTGGAGCTTGTATAACCAATATGGAATAGGTTTCCCATCCCATCCGAGCGGGAGTTTGAGAGGATTATAAATGCGCTCCTCCTCTTCCTCTTCCTCTCCTTCCTTCGTTGTAGTTGAGGTCGTAGGAGGAGGAGCTTTGGACTGTTCAAGCAGCTCTTGTTCGCGCTCCCGAGCAGTGAGTGAGAATCTCCGCTCGACGTTGGACTTGGTGTCAGCCAACACAGGCGCAAGGATTGATAACAAGAAAGTCGTGAGGTGCGTATATAGCGCAACGGATTTGTATTTGTTCTTAGGGACAGAGGAAGGGGGAGGCATCGAGTTGTTGGTGGAAGGTGTGGCGCCGGTCCCGTTTGGGTTCTTGGGGGGTTCAGATGAGGTCGCTTGTTTTTGCGTCGCCTTGATGTGCTTTTTTGACGTCAGGTGAGCATCGTAGACGGTTTGTTTGGAGTACATCTTTTGACCTGATAATTTAGTGAGCTTGCGGTCCGAGTTTACGGGGTTGGATGGGATACCACTTACAAGCTGAACACCAAATGCCTTCTTGGCTGCCATTCGACTCGGCTTTTGGAGCGACCTGGTCCTCCCATCCGTCAATTTCACCAGCCTCCCACTTCTTCTCGAAGTCCGCCTCCTGCTCTACTCGCAGTGACTCGTGGTCTACGAGTGGCTGTGACCGCCGCAGGAACGACGCAAGATACCCATGCAGAGTGTTGATATAACTGTAACACACACGTGAGTACAAGCAAAAAGTGAAAGAGAGAGAGCCGTGTGACGCACCTCTCGTAATCTTTGGTAATTCTGCATTCCCTGGGTAATTCGTTGTGTACCGCGCCGTTCTGAGCATAAATCAGAACGTCTAGGTACTGTAGGTACGCGACGCGTTTGGGGACGTGCCGAAGGTTGTTGTATGCCGTATGGTTGGCGTACAGGTCCAGGTATTTTCCGTATGATTCCTCTCCAGAGAATAGGTTCCCGATTGCTAGAAACGTAGGTGAGAACGGTGAATGGGGACATAGATGTATATTAACGTACGGTCCTCCTCCATGTAATCTTCATCACCCTCCTCAACCGCTGGGTCTTCTGTGAGAGCGAGGAGTTCGAGCTCAAAGCCGTCAACGATCCCATCTGGATATTTGGCGTGGTGCTCTTGGATCTTTCCCAACCCCGAATAAAATCCCGAAAGGTCGTCAGCCTTGGACGAGCCCGAGATAGCTTCAATCTGTTTTCGTGTGTCGTCGTTCTGGTACAAGTTATGGAGGGTGTTGACACGAGCAGAAATCCGGTCAAGGATCTGTGACGCCCTGTGCTCGGTTTGGACCTTTTGTTGGTGCGACTGCGGGGGCTTCGCGAGGATTTGGTAGAGGGCGCGTTCGAAATGCTCAATTTCTTCGTGCGTTTGGCGTTGGACCTCGATGATTGAATCCATGGCTGAGGTACGATGGTGGAAGTCGAGAGTTTTTGTTCAAACTCCGCGTCTTCCGTCCTCTTCTCTCATCCACCACCATGTCTGGAATCAACCCCGGTGACGATGTGAGCGACTCATTTGTGGGACCGTTTGCCTCGTGCCTGGTACTAAAAATTCGGGGTAGAAACTCGTTTTCGAGTCGTCTGAGGCTGTCTCAGTGGTCTCAACGTTCGATGACCTCGCCTTAAAAGAGGACCTACTACGCGGGATCTACGCTTACAGTTGAGTTTCCGTGACTTTACACCGCCTTTCCCCTGAACCTATAACGAACGCCTTTTGTTCCCCATTATAGACTTCGAAAAGCCCTCTGCGATCCAGCAGCGCGCCATCCTTCCAATTACCCAGGGGCGAGACGTGATCGCGCAAGCTCAATCTGGTACCGGTAAAACCGCGACATTCTCCATCTCAATCCTCCAATCCATCGACGTTACCGTCCGAGAGACCCAAGCACTTGTCTTGTCTCCTACCCGGGAACTCGCGACTCAGATTCAGTCTGTCGTCCTTGCTCTGGGAGACTATATGAATGTCCAATGCCACGCGTGTATTGGTGGCACCTCCATTGGCGAGGACATTCGTAAGCTCGAGTATGGGCAACACGTGGTGTCCGGTACCCCCGGACGAGTCTTCGACATGATTCGGAGGCGGAGTCTTCGGACGAGGAACATCAAGATGCTCGTACTTGACGAGGCGGACGAACTGTTGAACAAGGGTTTCAAGGACCAGATCTATGAAGTCTACAGATACCTCCCACCTGCCACGCAAGTCGTCTTGTTGAGCGCCACCCTCCCTTACGACGTTTTGGAAATGACGACCAAATTCATGACCGACCCAATTCGTATCCTCGTCAAGCGTGATGAGTTGACCCTTGAGGGTATCAAACAATTCTTCGTCGCAGTGGAGAAAGAGGAATGGAAATTCGACACTCTCTGTGATCTTTACGATACATTGACGATCACCCAAGCCGTCATCTTCTGTAACACCAGACGGAAGGTTAGTCGCTCGCATTCTTCACGAATTCACAATTCGCGCGCCCTCTTCTACCCCCTGAACCTTGTTCCACCCTCCTCGTCTCCTGTTTGTATTTATGATAGTGGGCGCTATGTCACCACTAAATTTTCCTATTTTTTGCATCATGTTCGCTCCCAAAGTCCCGGGTTTCCTTGGAACTGCAGATCCTCGAAACATGTTCACTGACGCGCGTTCGTTTAGGTCGATTGGTTAACAGAAAAAATGCGCACGGCGAACTTTACGGTTTCTGCTATGCACGGTGAGATGGTCCAGAAGGAGAGAGACGCCATCATGGCCGAGTTCCGCGGTGGAACTTCGTGAGTTTTATTTTCGAACACCCGATCCTTGACTAATCCTGTCACTCCAATGCCTCCATTTCCACTCCTCCACAGCCGTGTGCTGATCACTACGGATGTGTGGGCCCGGGGGATTGATGTACAACAGGTCTCCCTTGTGATTAACTACGACCTACCTTCGTACGTGTATCCGTGTGATTATTCTACGGCTTGAACCTTACTGTGCCCCCCCCCCCC
>Ga0307511_10001042_pt1 | contig 29472 bp, 32 predicted proteins | sample 13_EM_MG_FD_200266 | JGI IMG/M metagenome (GOLD analysis project Ga0307511, IMG submission 200266) | Populus trichocarpa ectomycorrhiza microbial communities from riparian zone in the Pacific Northwest, United States - 13_EM | ecosystem: Host-associated > Plants > Roots > Unclassified | place... | reverse complement strand
TACCCCCAAAACTTTCCCCGGCGTGCCCCCCCCCCCCCCCCCCCATCGATTCCAAGTAGACTACACTTTTTTCTTTCTGATACTTAGTTATCTCACGTGACGTTAATCACAATTCCCGGGACGTAAGTTCCGGGTCTTGTCGCCCCATTTTCCTGTGGCTGTGTCAAAACCAGGATTTTACGGTTCGATTTGTTGATACTTGTTTGCCAAAATGTGACGAACATCAGCTTTAATATTTCATAAAAACCCTCTGCTCCAAGTACGACGCACCGATCGCAAGTCCTGCGCAGAGAGGTATCACTGTAGAGCGAGGGCAACGTTCACCAACTGCCAAACCGTGTGTACTCCCGCGGGGCACGAGTACCCCCAGAATCTTGCGGCGATAGACGCGGTGCGTTCGCCAATCTGTACCTTTATGTTTATGTAGAATGGTAGAAGCCTTGGTGCGCCTCGCCTCAGCACCATTTTCGTCCAATTGCAAGGTGTGGCCTTCGTGGATGTCCGTCCGTTAGGTGGTCCTGATTGAACATCAGTGCAGCATGCACGGGATCACTCGGATTGGTTGTGCGGAGGAATGTCATCATTGGGACATTGTATTTCGCACGTCGATAGCCAATCTTTCTAGTCAAAACTCCTTAGAACTCTTGCGTTCCCAACAGAGAGAGGCCGTAGGTTGTTTGCTGTCGTAGGAAATATTGTTCAAGGGCAGACCGTCCCGGGCTCTGCCACTGGTCGGCCCTACACCTGATTGAAGTGATCTCGCGTTTTCCAAACTCCGACGAAGCGTTCACAACTCAATCCAACAACAACCTTTGCTTCCTGTACATACAGCCCCCCCCCCCTCAAGGTCCTCCGATGGCGAACCTCGAGGTGTGAAAATATCAGAGGACCAGGAGGAAATGCGTTGCGCATTCGTGTGGGACTCTTCACGTCGATAAAACCGGAACCTCGGCCTCATCGGGCACGTCCGGGGGGACATGCCGGCGATATACTCCCTTCAGTCTGTACCTAAAGCAAAGTTTCTTATCTCCTTATTGGCCGGACAAAGTAGTATCATTTACACCTCTCGTACATCTCTCTGCTTTGGTACTTTCACATACATTCAGGGAAACCTTCACACCGCAGGCATCGTATCACATCCCCTCCACTCATACTAGACTATCAGTGCAGTTTGTGTTGAACTTGCAACCAGGGTTTGTCTATGATATTGGGGTGTCTTCCAAGAAAGTGTTGCCGGAATTTTTCTTTCATTCCATCTCCTTGGCCACTGAGGACATGAGTGCAGCCTTAAGTTGGAAATAATCAGTTAGAAGGACGTGGGAGGACGCGAAGAGAGGCACCCCTGAATGGGCAACGCAACCGACTGAAGTGCTCAGTGCAAACGTGGCTTGCAAGGTTACGCGATACTCTCGTCGACGCACGGCAGCCCGATATTCCGCACGACTGAAACCGAGGTAAGAACCGAAAGATAAGGTTGAGCGGCTGGGACTCACACTTGTGCTGGGACAATGGAAAGACAACGTGTGCTATATCATATGGGATCGCTCTTTAGTTGAGACGGAGAACAGCTTCCGGGATGCGTGGATGAGTGACTGACCTGTCGCAGGTCCCTTACACAGGTGTAGATGACGCCGCAACCTCGCCACTTACATGCGAGATTGTCGACCCGTCTCTCCGAACGGCCGATCAAGAGGGGAATGTCGACTATATAGCCTGCCATCGCTTACACGCAGAGGGTGTCGAAAGGGAGAGAGTCTTCTCGCTGAGAAACGCAGTCGATGGCTTTAATACTCACGAATCAGCTTCCCCACGTTCACGCGAGGCTTCGACTCGCATCGGAGAATCTGATTCGTGGGAACGATTGATGACTTTCGTTGACCAAGTTAGAACATTTGTAGACGTACAACGAGTGCCAGTCACCACGGATTGCATCGTCTCGAGCCCCAGACAACGATCGGGGTCCTGGCAGTTTCCCTTTCCAGCCGAGGTAAGGTTTGGATTAGAGGTTTGATGCTGAAGCGCTGATGCAGATGGGTGGCGGCGTTTTCCAAACTCCGACGAAGCGTTCACAACTCAACAACAACCTTTGCTTCCTGTACATACAGCTTCCCCTCAAGGTCCTCCGATGGCGAACCTCGAAAGATATTTCCCAGTCGTCAAAACTTCCTCGCAGAAAGATACCAAGAAGAGTGCCTCAAGATATAACCCCTACGAAGCACCCACACCACGCGACGCGAAGAGGTTCGTCGCGTCCCGATCCCAACTCCCTCGACATGACAGCCTAATTACGTTTAACTTCCCCCCACAGACCGTCGAACGCTGCGCTCAACAAATTCTTGTTATCGACTTTGAAGGATGAGAAAAATCCGATTTCACACTCCAAGAGCGGATTGAGAGCTGGTAATTCATCGCGTGGATACCGGTCACACAACGCGTCGTTTAATTCGATTTCTTGTGGACAGAACATGTGGAGTCCACCGCAACAGGACACCAAAGGTCTGAGGGTAGGATGGACAGAACGCTGTATTTGAAACATCGGCGCGACAAACTCAAGAATCAAGAAGAGAGACCGACACCTTCAACCTCAATCAAATCCAAGATACAATCTTCAACTTCAATTTCATCAACAACGTCAGCAACAAGCTCATCCTCAAGCGCAGTGAAAGGAGAAGAACTCCCCAATACAAAGAAACTTGTCATGGAAGGCGTGCGCGTGTACATAAACGGTTATCTGTGTGACACGACCGACATTGAGATGAAACGCACCGTCACTCTCGCCGGCGGTCAAGTACTGTTTGTATCCCACCTATCCGTCAAAAATTCAATTCCACTTACCCTTGCCTCGTGCGCGATACCCAGTCAAACGCCGTCCAACGCAACGCACATCTTAACATCACAAGGCCTCAACGGTTCCAAGACCCACAAGCACCTTACCAAGAACGCAAGAAACAAAGTCCACATCGTGAAACCTGAGTGGGTCGTGGACAGCATCAACGTCGGAAAGAGGCTGCCTGAACGGCACTATACGGTTGTCATCAACCACACAATGAATTCTATCGCTACGATGTTCGGAGAACGGCCCTTTGAGAGACCCTTGCCACCGTCACCGTGAAGAGATCCAGAGTGGGCGAGCCAAAGCGCAAGAGCGAGCTAGATCGCAATCGTAGCTGCAGGGTTCAACGGAACCCCGCCCATGTATAGCCAATGCATTGTTATCTGTACATCATCGATGTAGAACTGGATCCAGTAGATCGAGCCAAAGACGATGGATGAAACACCGAATGCCCAGCGAGGGTACTTGTATCCTGATCCATCGATCTCATCAGCTGGGACCATCAGAGACGACGAACGACGCCACAGGGGTTTTTTGGGCGGTTTGGAAACCACCAGACGGACGACCAGAAAGACCAGAGATTGCAGGGTGATGTAATATCATGTAACAGATGCACAGCGTTAACGACGGATGAGTACTTGAGTAATAGACAAAGACGGAAGGGGAGGCGAAAGAATGCAGGGAGGGCGGGAAATGACGGTATGTGATTGGGGGTGGTGGTGAGGAAAGGGGCAGCGAAAGCCGCGAAAGGATATGCATGCAGTGTGGGGCGTGAGTTGAAGAGCTTGATGTTATATGAGAGGGATCCGGATAGATGTCGTCGGGGGTCGAGTGGTGGGGAGCGGTTTGAAGGGGCCGACGACGACGAGGAACGAACGAACGAATGGGGAGGGGAAAGGCGAACACGAAGTTATAGAACGTAATCCCGGCATAAAAAAGTTGTACATGGGTGGAATCGCGCAAAGAAAAAGGGGTGACAACAAAAGACAAAGGAAGAGATTGTACAAGTTACCGAACGACCTTCTGCGTAGCACCGCGTTCGTGAGCGTGGGTCGTTTTGAATCCAAGTTGGCGCATCGCAGCCACAAGATCCGCCTTTTGCAGCGGTTTCGCCAGAGCGGCCGCGAACAGGTTGCTCGCTTCCATGTCTGACCCGCTGTAGGCACTAACGGCTATTATCGGCGTGGTTGCGTTTTTGTTGTTAGTGCTTTTGATGTACCTTGCAGCACCTTCACCGTCAACTATGGGCATATGCAAATCCATAAGAATACAGTCGAATTCTAGGGGGAGGGGGAATCAGCCAACGTTCCCAAGTGAGGCCTCGACCCTTATCACTCACTGATATCACCCATCGCAACGCTAATCGCCTCAGATCCGTCGGCTACAACCACGACTCTGCATCCGAGGCGGCTCAACAACGTCTCTATGATCTTGGCCGTAATTGGGTTATCCTCCGCGAGCAGACACGTCACAGCTCGATCGTTCGGATCTGGCCCTCGCTTCAAGTCGATCGACACCACCGAGGAAGGAGGCGTGTTGACTTCATGGAATGACGAGGTTCCAACGGATGCTGGATAGGACCCGGGCGCAGAGTCGTCTCCGCTGGTAGAAACGGACGCGGTGCGTAACCGACTGGGCATCGAGTTTCTCCGTATCAGGTCCCCATCCACCTGGCTCTGTTTGAACCGCTCGACGGCTCCAAGCTCGGATGGTTTGCGAACATGACTCCCACTTCCCTGTATAGAATTCGTCCTTGATGGAGAGGAGGCGATAGAAGACGTGGAAGTAGCGGGTGAAGGAGGATTCGTAGGAGACCCTCTGGAAGTGTCAATGTTACTGGTAACCACATTCCCTGGGGGCTTCTTCATCCGTTGCGAGAGGCTTCGTCGGCGGTTTGGAGCCCCAGGTTCAACCAAGCCATGCGAGATCGGGGCCATTTGATCTGTCTTGAGCTTCCTGATCACCTCGTCATTGGCCTGCTTTAAAACTGGCAGATTCTTGAAGCTGAACGTTCCAAAGTCATCGGGAGGTGAGGAAACAGCTTCCCTATTCAACATGAAAGGAACGGGAACCGTGGCGGAAGCGGGGACGGGGGCATCGAGGGTAGATGGGACGGTACCCGCCTTGTGAATCGCCCCAGCCAACAGCGAGGGCGGTTCCTCGTCATTGAAGATCTGCAGTACGGCTCCGCGGGGGTCAAAGTAATCCGTGGATTCGGCGTCGGTGACTTGTGGGATGAACGCAGCTTCGGAAGTGGTAACACAATCCCAATTGATATCGCTGAAGAACGGGTGGTTCTTGACCTCATTTGCGCCATTTGCTCCAAGGCGCTGAGCAGGATCTAGCGTCATCAACCTTTGCATAAAGTCGTGTGCCTCGGGAGAAGCCTCCGCGAACTCTTCATGCCACTCGATTTGTCCCGAGAGGATGTTCTCAAACACCTTTTCCGGAGCATCAGCGTGGAAAGGAGGAATACCGTAGAGGAACTCGTAGGTAATGACGCCCAAAGCCCACTAAGATACGTTCAAGGTCAGTAAATGACGTATCCATGCGGAAGGATAGAGAAACAAACCCAATCGACGGCAGCGTCGTCTCCCCTCAAACCCAAGATCGTCTCGGGAGCAAGGTAATCGGGCGTCCCCACGAAACCCTTCTCCGTCGGTGGGGTCCCAGAGGTTAACGATGGGGTGTTCGTACTCGACGCTAGGGAGCTGGCGTGTTGTCTTAGCTCGTTCGTCAACTCCGACGCGAAACTCTGCAGTGGGCTGTCGTTCGAGCGGTAGTTGCTCGGGTGAGATGGCTGGACGGTCACGGAACCACCGCGGCGGGAGAACAACCCAGATACAGATTCAGATCCGCTCGACTCGGAGACGTCATCTATGGGGGCTATGTAAGGCGAGGACGCCATCCTCGGCCCTGACGGTGGGCGAGGGTTGAAATACGAACCTCCAATCTCCGAGGTATGTGACGTATGAGTCATATACGCTGCGTCGATCGATGGGGGTCGTGAATTTGGACTGTAGCGAGTCCGATGACGAAGTCCACGCTCGGACAGCACATCGCCCTCACGCGTTTGACGACCTAACAGACCGATTCGGCTCAGACCAAAGTCCGTAAGCTTGAGGTGTCCGTGTTGGTCAATGAGCAGGTTATCTGGCTTCAAGTCACTATGGGCCGGGATGAGTCTACATTCGTACTTTTTGTGAATCAGAGCTCACCGGTGAACCACACCCCTTTGGTGCAAGTACTCCAGGCCAAGTACGACCTCCGCAATGTAGTTCTTGGTCCACTCCTCTGGTAACGATCCCAAACTCTTGATCAAGGCCGCGCAATCTCCACCGTTCAAATACTCCATCACGAGATACAGGTTCTCTTTGCTCTGGAATGTCCAGTACAACTTGGCCACGAACGGGGACTCGGCCTGCTGCATAAGGATCATCCGCTCGGCCTTCACGTTTGTTATCTGATTCTTCGCAATCATGTCCGCCTTCTTGAGAACCTTGATAGCAAAATAGTCGCCGGTGGCCTTCTTCCTAGCCAAAAACACAGACCCGAATGCACCTTTGCTGATTGGCTTGATGATCTCGAAATCCTTAATCGAAGTCGGGGTAGTCCTCGAAAGGGGCGCAGAGGAAGGGAGACGAGGAGAGAGAGGTTGACCATTCGATCCGACTACAGGGGTGACAACTGGTTGTATCATGGATGGCCTCCTGCAGTGTCCTTTCCTCACGGGAGGATCTGGTGGCGCCATCATGGGGGAAAGAGTGGGGCTGGGGTGCATCCCTCCTAAACTAGGCAACAAGCTCTGCGGTGACTTGCTCAACGTAATTGCAGGCTCATTCAAGTCGCTCAAAGGTGGGATGTCGTCCGTGTGTAGTGAAGCAGTGATTGGGATCGCCAGAGCCAAAGGGGAGGATACCGAGGAGGGAGTAGACGGCCGCGTTGCATGGATCTGGGTCCAACCTGATCGGTGCGGTTCGTGTCTTTGACCCACAATCGAGAGAGCAGGAGATGACGTCCCCGTAGGAGTAGGGTCCGTTGTGGGTCCGTCGGAGGACCTCCCGTCCTTCTTGTCTCCATACTCCGATGCAGAGCTCGAGTGGTCACCATCGTCATCCTTCCCGGTCAGCCCGACTCCCACGAAGGCAGGAGGTTCGAGAGAAGCTTCACCTGAAGTTTCCTCGCCCGCTTCGTCGCTCTCCTCACCTTCACTCTCGCCATCCTCGTCCACATCATCTAACCCTTGTTCGTTCAGGACCTCCTCGATCTTGACCTCCCACTCCTGCCTGACCTTCTCTTCGTATCTCATCACGTTCTGCATCCTGATCACGTTATCCACCTTCTGTCTCATCACTCTCTCCACGTCGTCGGCCAACTGCGTCAAGGCGACATCTTCTATTGTCGGCTTGTTCCACGTCCTCAACTGGCTGATCTTGCGTTCCGAACTTGGGGAAAGTAGCCGCTGTCGTTCGATAGGCTCCTTGCTCTCTTCTTGACGCAAAGCGGGGATCGAGATCTCCAAAGCGACTTGAAGGATATCGTCCAGCTTCTCGAGGAGCTGCCGCTGCATCCTCTTGACGCCCATCTTCTGCATCTTAAGCGGGGCCCTGAACATCTGCAGAGGTGAACTAGACCCGGATGAACTCTGTGGTATGAAGATCGGCACGCCTCGATACTCCGGAATCTGGGCAGGGGAAGACCTATCAAGCGCAGTAGCGAGGTCACGTATCGTGTTCCTCAACTCCGTCACCGACTCGTTGCAATCCGCGATCTCCGCCTCCAGCCGATGAACCTCCACACATGTCTCGTTGTGTTTCTCGAAGAACCATTGGGGCACATTGCACTCGCATATCCTACACAAGATCAGGGATATGTTGATGGGGCGGGCGAGGGGGAATGGTGTCACGGGCTCGGATGGTTTTCGAGTGGCAAAACCAGCGGCGGGGGTAGAAAGGGGTTCGTCGCCAACCTCGCCAGTTTCCACTTGGACGGGCGGAACCGCCGTGTCGATGGGAGAAAGGGTGACAGGTTTGATGACCCACATTGTGTGCGACGGTTGCGCGTCGTCACGGTCAATCATGAGCATGCCTTTGCCCTCCATAGTGCGTATGATTGGGTGATCTCTATCGTCGTCCGGCTCCACCTGCAGTTTGAATCGAACTTCAACGGTGTGAGAATCGTCTTCCTGCAACCGCTGGGTGGCGTCACGAAAGACGTTCCAGTCGGGAGGAGACAACAAATGTGATATCCTGGTTCCTTGGAGTTCCTCAGGATCCGTTCTGCATAACCATCAAACCGGCAGGGGATAGCAATAACAGTACAGCCAAAACAAGGAAAAGTGGGGCAAAGGTCAGAAAATCAGCGCTAACGCATCATATAAGGGGGATGAAGCGCACCCTACAACGTTCTCCCATGCATAGTTGATCCACAGGATGTGATCCCCGTCCAGACTAAGCTCCATAACCATGTTCTGATTCTGGGCCTTCTCCGCTTGCAATCTCAGTCTCTCCGTAGCGAGGACACGGGCTGACTCCGTGGTATCCACAAATTTGGAAGGGGTCCCACCACTGTCCCCCTTGTCTGCGGGGCTAGGTCTTTGGGGGGTCGTGCTTGTTGAAGACGACGCGGGTTCCCTGGCGGGTTCGCCCCGCTGCCGTTTGCCGAGACTGGGAGGCCGTGTGATCCTCAGCTTGCTATCCTGATCTGCCGTGAGCTTGTAGGGATCCTTGGTGCCGGCGGGAGGTGTCTCCTCTTGTTTGCCGCCGGTTGACTCGTATGCGGGTTTCATGACGAAGATGAGTGGCTCGTCCTGTTCCTCCTCTCTCTTCTCGTCGAAATTCCAGAACTGCCTCTCGGCCTCCCACCATTCCACGACGCGACTAAGAGAGGCGATGGACAAGAGGACTTGAACGTACCAATTCCTGCCGTGCCAATCAGGATGTTCGTCCCAAGCGCGACCGATATTCTGGATCCGCTGAACGAATTGTTCGCAAATCTTGGGCTGTGCGGTAAGTTGATTGACGCTCATCTCTATCACGTCTGTTGCGACGGCGATGATCTCGTAGAGGGTTGACATGATCGGGTCCACGGGGTCATCGATGAGGATGCGAGAGGACCGCCGGTGTTTGAGTTCCTCATTGGTGGGTCTAGGAAGGGGGGATCGAGAGCGGGATGCGGATCTGGAACTCTGCCCGGACCTTGCGGGTCGCACGGGGATGTGTATACTCCTCGAAAGCCTACGGGAGACGGCGGACCCGCCAGAGTTCGACCAGGCGATCGGGGGGGAGCTTACACTGGGGGGAGGTTTCTTGGGGCTGGTCGTGTCGGAGGAAGGGGGGTTACCGATGTTCTGCCTCTCTTTAGGCAGGGTGTTCTGCCGTCGTAGTGAAGCGGGGCTTGATGAGGTGGATGCTGTGAGTAGACCGGGAGATGAAGACCAGTTGGTCAGCTTGGAATCTTGAACAGCAGGGGACTCCTCTAGAGACGCACGTTGACGAGAGGCGCCATAACGGGGGTACTCTAGCTCAGCTTCGTACCCGCCGTCAGAGCTAGCATCAGCATCGGCATCGGAACTCGCCAGGGCGCTACGGAGATCGGCAGGCTGGAAGGTAAAGGGTTCCTTGAGGGTATCAGAGCCACGACGAGTGGACACATCGCGGGGCCTCCCACGAAAGTCACGGTCATCCTGGGGCTGATCCACCTCGGAAGTTTCTCTCAGTTTTTCCTCGAAGAAGGCGGTGATGAAGTTGATAACACGCTGGAGCTCCTTGTCGCATTCCTGCTTGGCGTTCTTCAGTCTACGGGTGACATGACGCTTGACAAAGGGCATGGAGACGGTGTCCGAGCGGGAAGTACTGGGGGCGGGCTGAACGGAGTGTTTGATTGGAATCGGGGGGAGGACAGTCTCCGGGGAGAAGACGAGGGGGCACGGGGGTTGTCGACGAGGAGAAACGGAGTCTGCCATGACGAAGAGAGAGATGGGATCGATAGCAGACGACAGCGAAAAACAATCAGAGGCGTAGCATTCGGAGGATGGGCATAACGGTGAGGGAGGAGGGCAAGGAGGAGCAAGTGGGAGCGAGAACAGTAACCGTTCTGGAGGTGATGGCTGATTCAGATGCCGCCTCGGATTTCTTTTTCTTTTTCTTTTATTCCCCTCCCCACCTCTAAAACGCCTCAACGCCGACCACACCGCTCTCGACGACGAGCAAAAATACGAATAAATTCTGAGCTGGCGACCTGGATTCAGTCACCGTCTCGCTCGCTTTGATCCGTATTGCTCCTTCACGACCGTAATCCACTTCAATGCTCGCCCTCTTCCGTCGTGTCTCCCCCTTCAGGGTGAACCCTATTCGCGCATTCTCGACCGCTCTGCCAGACGCCGCGCGCCCCGATTCCATCCAGGAACTCACAGATTTGGTGGAAGAGACCCAGTCGCGCCTGGAAGAGGCCGAGCTCCAGAACCACCAATTCCCTACATGTGCGTGACTCTCTACGCGACATTCACCCTCTCGGAGAACCAACCGTTCCGCAGCGAACTTGAGGACATGGGCGGATGGAATGCTCAAGGATTCCCAACTGTACAAGGTTAGCTCGTTCCCTGCATGGGGAAGGTAACTCACGCCTTCCGGACAGCCTGTCACCCCGGGGACCTTCACGATGAAGGGTCGGACAAGAAAGCCCATCATCTTCAAACGTCCTTATCTCGGTCCTTCCGCTAAAGTATCCCGTCGTAAGGACGTCTTCCACCAGCTCGGTATCGATCCACTCCGGGAGTCCTTCAACCCAACCCTCCTCTCCCACTTCGTGACCGATATGGGACGTGTCTTCAGCAGGGCAGACACTCAACTCACATGGCGGTCCCAGCGGCGGCTCAGCAAGGCCATCAGGAGGGCTAAGATGATGGGAATCATCCCTCTCCATTCAAAGAAACCGAAACTCTAGAGCCTCGCTAGACCTCTTTCGAAACGGCGTATATTTGTCACGGATTCAGTACGTTTCTGACGCTTCCCACATCCCGTCAGCATCACGACGCTGACCCAGTGACCAGGCCCCCGTTCCTTGCATATAGACTTAAGTACTGTTTTAGCTGACATCAATTCCGGTCGGTCGTAATTCCATCATTCGCTCAACCACAAACAAAACCCCGTAATGCGTATCGACAAAGAAATTCAAATTGCGAGATCCCATGGTCAGGAGGAACCCGGCCGTATCACGCGAGATGCCCAACCACAACCTCGGATCGAAAACGTGCCATTACGATTACAGCTCCGCGAGCAACATCGTCCCAAGGTTCTGGACCACCTGGTCTCCCATCGCCTTTTCCACCGCTTCTTCGAGATGACGTTTCGGGTCTTGTTTCCCGACGTGCCGCGTCTTGAGCTGCTCCGCCGACAACGTTGATTCCTCCTGAACCGACTTGTTGTATGCTTCCGACAGGGACAACATTGCCTAATCCCGCAAAAAGTTCATCAAACCAGAAAGTTAAGTAGGGGGCTCTGCTTCCACCGACCTTGATCGCCTTCTCGTTGTTTTCCTGGTGTCCCTTGAAGTCCCGCAACCTCAGGCCCTCCGTCCAGTTTCTCTTGTGCAGATTCATCAACATCGCCTGCTCCAACTCCGTCTTCCTGTAGTTCACGGCGATCGAGTAATAGTGCCTGTTCAGCCCGTGGATCAATGCTTGGATGCTGGGCTTGTTGATGTGTCCGATGTTAGATGTTGTTTGTCGAGGCTCTTGGCCGGCGAGGACCGTATGTGGATTAATGAGCCTGAAGGCATCAATGACAACCTTTCCTTTGACCGATTGAATAGGGTCGATCACAACCGCGACCGAACGGGAGGTGAGGGATTCGAATGACTGTTGGGTGTTGATATCAACGCTCGACAACCAACAGCCGAACCCTGGATGGGAGTGATACCACCCAACGACAGATTCTGGCCGTCCAGTCTGCTTCAGCATCTCGAGCATTTTCGTCTGGAAGACGTGATCGACGGATTCGACAGAGACCGTCGTCCCGGATTGAGGCATCGCGAAGACATCGATAACTTGGACGGTGTAGTCGTCCACAAATTCGCCCAGCATGAGACCCATGACCTCCATTGGCACTCCGGCTCGGCCATGTTTTAACATCTGCAATCCGCGTGAGAACGGATGAGAACGAACCACCAAGTGGGACGGACCTTAAGGAGAGCAAGCGACGATATGTGCACAACTTCTCCACTATAAGAGAAAGCGGTCGGGCTCACGCCTTTCGAGCAAAGAAAACGCAGATCACTAACTTATCGGGCATAGTGACCTCCGCGCCACCTCCCCTGGCACCGGGGACCTGGCCCATCAAGCTTCCAATATCTCCTGGGTCCATAGTCGAGAGCTGCGGCGCAAATTCGTGTAATGGAGCGTGGACCGCGTAATCGAGTGGTGAGGTGAGAGAGCTGACGCGTTCCGATCTCCGAGGGCGGTTGTTTGGCCTTGTTGTCCAAAGCCTTTGGCGCTGATCGTCAACGGTGTAATTATACGAATATTAAAGTCGATTAAAGCTATGGGTGTGCTAAAGCGTATTGTAGACTACTAGATGAATTATTATACTGCATGCGATACCTCGGCTCTTCTTCGGTCTCACTCCCGTGTCCCAGCATTACCGTCCCCGCCCGCCAATCGAACCCAGGATGCTCAACGACCAACCCTCCCAAGAGAATGCCCAAACTCCCATGAACTAGACTCGCACGCCTCAGCCACCTCCTACTAATCATCCATGTGGAGACACCTTTCGGAGGGAGAATGAGGGTCCCGGCCTTGTTCGTGTCTTTCGTCTCCCCCGTCGTCTTCTGTTTGCCTTTATCCCCGCGGGGGAGAGTTGAGCTGAGGGCGGGGTCGCTCTGCCCGGTTTCGTCCAGGATATGGAACAGTGCAACCAGTCGAGAGCTTCGCCAACCAAGCCCCCGTACGCGGAGGATTGACGATTTTGGTGCCCGTCCGCTCGACCTCGGCTGTAGTTGAGCCCTAGGAGTGGAACCGTCCTCGGACTCTTCTGAAGACATGCATTCTAGCTGGAAAGCCCCGTCGAAGGCAGGGTGAGAATAGGATTCGTTTTTCTCGCGACAGGCGCTCCGCAATTCCAACTTCTGGTTGCCCGATAAGCTGGTCTACCCCGAAATTACGGGAGGGCCAAAGCACTCACCGCACGCTTGCGATTATTCCGCCGAGTCTTGATCATCTTATTGATCTCCTTCTCCTTCCTCCTCTGCGCGACATTAGCATCGGTTTGGGCCTTGTATTTACTCCTTAACGTTGAGAACGTCTGATCAAACACCGTTTCAAGATTCTCCGCCGTGAATTCTTCTTGGGGGACGTGCTCGTAAAGCCCTTTGGACCCGATGAGGTCGTTTATAACGCGTTTCTTCATCCGTGCGTTGTGTTGGGACTGTTTGACGGTCCTCCCCCAAATAAAGTGGACGGGTTCATCATCGGTTAATGGTGCGCCCTCGATATGGTTTGCGGGGAGGGGACCATCCTCAGTTATAGCCATGAGCTTGTGAAGGTGGGACCGCATTACGTGCTGCTCAAACGATGTGACAATTAACAACAAACTCGGACAACCGAATACCGCTATCCGTACCTGTATCGTTAGACGGCGAGTGTCGTGGCCGTTGATGCGCTTGTTTGGCCTCGAGGTATCGAGGGGGAGGTCGTAATCGGAACTCTCATCATCGCCGGAAGGCGGAGATGCAGTCCTCTTTCGTGTGTACCCCAGGTTGTCACCCGCGTCGACAAGGTCATCCAGTATTTCATTGCCCTGATAAGGGGTGGGATCTGTGGAAGATCCTTGGACAAACAAAGGGTGTGGCGTATTCCGGTTAGAGAGATGGTCTTGGGGGAGATCCTGGAACGGGGTGGAGTTGTGAGTGGTTTCGGGTGCTGCGTTTTGGGATACAGCGGGGGCGGTAGGCACTGATTTCAAGTGCCGAATGTCCTCCTTGAGTGAATCGATCTCTTCTTGCATAGTTCGTAACCTTCCTTCGCTCTCCTCCTGAATCCGAGTGAGTCTAGCCTCGCTCTCCTCCTGAATCCGAACGAGTCTAGCCTCGCAGTCCTTCTCCCAGGCGAGTCTCCGGTTGTTCTCCGCTTGGTCGGACTCTCTCCAAAGCCGCAAGAGCTCCAACTCCGGATTAGCAGGGGCAGGTCGTGGCCTGCGAACTCGTCACTACAACGTGAGTGTGTCGATAAAACGAGACATACCTCTGAACTGGCATAGGTTCGACCACTGCAAGTTCTAGTTCACTCCTGTGACGGACATACTCGTGTGGCTGCTGTTGGTACTGCTCATAATGGAAGTTCGGGTGATGGACGTCGGTATGAGCCCGCTGGTCCTGGTAGACTAGTGCATTGTCGTAGGTTCTCTGTCGGACAACGTTTGGATTCAGCGCATCCGAAAGTTCACTAGAGGGCATTGAAGGCAAGACATGAAAGACGCTGATCGTGTGTGCGGAAAGTGACGCGCTGGCGCTCCGAACAGCAACCTCCCAGCCACCGCCACCATCACCGCCATGCCTCATGAACAGCAACAGAGGGATTCGTCGCCCCGACGTAAGTCGTACGCGTTCATCGGGGCGGAGTGAAGATTATTGAACACATGTCTAGAATCATATTCGAGCAAGGCCAAAGACTTTGTTGATCTCCATGTCCAAGTGCAGGAACGTCCACGTTCCCCACCCACTCCGAATCCTCGGGTTGACATTGGGTCTCATTAGACAGGCCTGAATCTTCTGGATTCACTTGAATCGTTCTTGTCAACGTTTCAAAACGACCTGGGCGCCGTGTCCGGACAGATATCAGATTTGCAAGACCGGAGTAAACAACTGGACAGTAAACTCAAGAGTCGCCGGGTGAGTCCGTTCGCAAAACCGCTCAACAGTGGGCCATTTATCACGTTTTTGGTGTAGAAAATAGAGAGGCCTTTGTCAAGCTTGATTGCAGACATATGCCTTCCCCCATCACTAATAACAACGATTCTGGACACTGATATCACGGAGGCATGGATCCCTTCAATCGGGGAGCTGGAGCAACACTTGGATACCCTTCAAGCGAGAGGGCGAGTTAAAGCCGCAAAAGACATGGTAGAACTGATGGCCCAGGTCCAACTCGTTGTGCGTTCCCCTATATGCATTCCCATAATAGCATCCCCCTTCACGCTCCACCCAACAGGCCACTGGAAAAATACGCGCCTTCTTCCTCGCCATTCTAAAACCGATAAAATCGAGTATGACGACAAACATGCAAGTAATTCAGACTTCAGTGCTTCTGAAATACCGGCCGTTGTACACTTTCCTCCAGCGGCGCGCGCCGAATGTGGCTTTGGAGTTCCAGAAGTATTACGTCGCAGCCGCGCGGGTCTACTATGAAACAGGGTTCAGACGGTATACCCGGAGTTTATCTTGGATAAAGGTGAACTCGGAAGAATAATCTGTATTCCTCGGCCTGATCATAATTCTCACCCTTTCTAGGCGCGGACGATCGAGAAAGCTGAGAGTCTCGTGAGCTCCGAGGCAATACCGCCATTCGACTTGTCAAGGTTGGAGCACGCTCGAATTGATGGACCCGGGGTCGCTCTGGCATACATGGGCGACGATAAGAACCACGTGTGGCTTCCTTCGCGCCAAATCCTCGTTTCGTGCCCTAATGATTCGCGCCCCTGACAGAAAGCGCCAATGGAATCACTCCTTAGGTCCGCGCTCCTCGTTCTGATGGACAACGCGACCGCAGAATACACATTCGTTACGACGTTCTTCTCACCTGACACGAGCCAAGTTCCGGTCCGGAAAGAGCCCCCGATGTCACCCCCAACCGTACACGCAAGTCAATTGTCCATGGTTCAGGATGATGAGACGGGAGCACCCGCAGGAACACTCTCAGCGTCGAACTCGACTCCTTTGACGGTGGATACGAACTCAAACCCTGTACCCATTTATTCCTTGGCGAGAGGCGCAACACCGCAACCGAACCTGCCAGTGCAGCTGTCTAAGGAGGATCAGGCGGCGCTCAACGCTGTGTGGAAACAGATTACGGATCCTGCAGTGGAGTACACTCAGGTGAGCACGCATTTACGTGACCTTTGCTCAAATCTGAATGCAGGTTTCCCATGGCAACAACTCTTACTCCACTTCTCCCCTCTCCGCCCGAATAAATTGCCCACCAGACCTTCGTCAAATCATGCATGGAGCCGATCCCGCCGATCATTCCCCTGCTTACCATGATTCGCCTTACGGAAACTGTGGTAAATGAAACTCAACGGCGGGGATGCGCTCCTCTGGAGACCGTGCTCTTCACCATGAGGCTGCAGATGTGGCCTGCGTTCCAGAAGGCCATGTCGGACCATGTGGAACAACTCAAGAAGTATGCGGATGGGGTATCAGGCTCTGGATCGGTCGGCGGATTTTTCGGCCGAGGCGTTAGCACGACCGATGCTTCCGTGGCTACCGTAAGCATTCGACTATCATGACTCCACGAGCTGATCCGTATCTATTAGATCTGCAATCGATACGTGACGACATTCGAAGCGTTCGTCACGTTGACTGCTCAAGAAGAGGAAACAATGATCTTCTCCAAGTGTGTTTGACGTGGTGTATCAGAGCATGGGGGCTGACACTCCACTTATCTCCAGCTTGCTCCGATTAAGGCAGGAATTGTCCAAACTTATTCTGAAGCACACAGAAAGGATTCCAGATCCAGCTACGCGAAGTACAACACAAGGGAGATTGTACGAACTGCTCTTGAACGGCTTAAGCGTGTGTGGTTGTGTGCGGTCATTCTCTGCACAGCTGACTGTCCACTACAGAACGGCTCGCGACCGAGCGCTCATCCCAAGGCACAAACCGAGATCGCTTACTGGCGGGAGAGGGAAGAAGGACTCAGAAGACGGATGGCCTCCACGAACCGTGGCGGAAGATAAAACAACGTCACTTCCTATGCGAACCCATGATACCAATATATTCCCCGTTTCTAGAATAAATACCGCTGTGGTTTTCGACGAAGTATAAAAAAAAAAGACCCCGCATAAACAAGCGGGAAAATTACTGCGAGTGATACTGTAAAGCGATTGCCTTCGTCTGGAAGGTAACCGTATGTCCGTGAATTGCGATCATCGTGATTGTCCGCATGTCAGTTTCCATCTGTTAGAGGTTCGGAGGCGAAACCGGTATCCTGTAAGAGGAAGGTAAATGTATCGGTCAGTTCACCATGTGGATACGGGTAGGGAGCGTGTCGATGGCGTACGGGGATTCAGATTTGTTCGAAGGTGACTTCAACGAGGTCTTCAACGAGCTCCCGTTCATTTTCGGACTCCCAATACCCAACTTATCCAATGCGTCCTTGACTTCTCTAGGAGCACCCGGAACCTTTTTCCTCGGTTTCATCGTTGCGGAGACCGCTCTCCTCGGGCCACCACTTCGTACGCTCAGCGTGTTAGGGCCGGACCCACGATTTACCGAAGTTTGGCGGTCGAAGGTCCTTACTGACGACGGACGCGGAGTGACCAGGGCTGGATTTGACATGCTACTTCGCCCTTCGAGCGCATCTCGGAGGTCGGACACCCCTACTCCTCGGTTGAACTTTCCGAGACTTTGGAGAGACAGGTTGTCGATGTTCATTAGAGTGGGGGTGACCCGAAGCAGAGAGTGATTTTTGAAAGCATCTGGGCTGGCCTGTACCTCCAGAGCTGTTCAAGATATATATTAGTGTCGAGAGGTCCCACGTGGTGTTCGAGGGCCTTACAATTTTTGAGGGCATATTCCGCTGTCCACTTCTTGGATAACCTTGCTTGGAGACTCGAAGAATCCAGCCCTGTCACCTCCTGGACATTTGGCGAAAGAACAAGCGCGGCCAACCACTCTGCGGAGTTGATGCCTTTGCATGGTGCACATTCGGCACCATGCTCGAACTTTTGCGCTGTCTGTAGGGGGAGCAAGACCCCAGGCCTCGAGCTAACCCGTGTCAATAAGTTGGATGGGGAGGAGAAGTCCCCCAAAGCCTAAAGCGCCACGGTTACTCATCCATCCATTTGGAGGAAGAGACAGTTCGACGCACCTTTTCAGCTCCTTCGATGATTAGAGCGCAATCCCATACCCTCCCAAGCGCCAACCACACCCTTGCCAGCACCTCTTGAAGAGCGTTATACCTCTGTGGCTCCGTCTCCCGATACTCTTTCGACGCTTCGTCCAATGCCAATAACATTGGAACGCTCGTCAACAGCGCCCTGACTGGTAGGTGCTCATGTACCGCAACCAGTATATTCAGAATGTGTCCGTAGTCCGAAAGAGTTGCCGAGGATGATACTTCAGATTGTGGCCCAGCAGGGAGCCAGTCTAGGAGGCGTTGCATGCCAGAGGTGTGCCGAGTCCCTCGGATTCCGGCGAGTGTCGATCGTCTACTCTGGGGTTCAGAGTGAGATGGAGAGTCTTTGGTGGTATCTTCCGCTCTCCCACCACCATTCCCATTGGTCTCTGGTTTCTCCTTTTCCTCCTTCCCGTCCTCCTCTCCAGCCTTCTCCGCATAGTCCGTGACAACCAGCTTATGGGCCGAGTCCATCGGAGTAGGGGGGATTAGATTGATCTCCGCGTCCTGTGCTGGGACAGGGAGAATATTGTTGTCTACAGTGACATCGTTCTGCGAAGGGGTTGGCGAAGGCGAGACGCTATTCTGCGCACCTGTCCCAATACCAAGAGATGCAGTTGTAGCCAGAGCGTAGACATACGCATGTAGCGCGTTTGAGAACCTGGTCACTGAGTCGCCGTACATAATAGCGACCGCGGTCTTGGCCTGTTTCGCCGGTCCCTCGGAGATGCTCGAACAACGTTTGATTCCATCCGGTCCGGTGTGATCGCCCTTCCTTGGGATCTCAAAGCCGATGTATGTTACCAAAGCCTGTGCGTAATCAGCCCGAACAGCATAATCCCCATCGCACAGCAGTGTGAGGGTATCCTGCCAAACCTCGGGACTAATTTTGGTCCGCCGTGAGGGATGCACCCGTTTGTGACCATGTTCGGCCTCGTCCTTCTGATTCAACAAGGCCGTTGAGATACCCGAGGTTTTCGGGCCATCGATCTCGCCAGTATGTTTTGTAGACTGCACGTCTGCGGCTTGAACGAGCCCCAGTAAACCCGCGAGTAAACTCCGTATGGCTTGGGTACGTCCTTTGTTGCAAACTCCGGGTTTGATCCGAGTCTCGATGGTCACAAGCCGACTGATGAGTTCTCCAGCGAGGTCTTGGATTTGGTCAGCGTAGTATACGTGCGTTCCCAGCGAGCTGATGTTCTCGACGAGGGCTGGAAGCAATGGATCGTCTGGATCGACTGCAGTTCTCCGTAGGACGAGGCTGATGAGATTGGAAACGACGTCGGAAGTAGAGATGTTGACAAGTGGAGTGGGAGAAGTGAACACGGTGGTGACCATGGAAGTCAGGGCGGTGTGCATTGGCTGCGAGGTGGAATCTGGTGTCTCCAGCAATCGTTCGACGAGCCGCGTAGGAACGGCGTAACGGTGTTGGTACTGTGCCCACTCCGCCCCGGCCTGAGCCAGCCACCGACAGTGATCGATTTTTCCCCAATCGTTTGTTTTGTCGAGGCTATTGAACGCGGCTTGCATGATTAACCCGACCTGAGCTCCATTTGACTGGGCCATCATGGCTCTGAAGATCGAAAGCGCAGAGCTGGCGACATCGGATAGAGAGGGACCCTTTTCGCCATCGTGGTGTAGGTGCACCGACCCCGCGCGCCGTTCGTTGACAGGTTGGGATCTGGATACATACGACAGGGGAGCCGAAGGGTCCTTCAAAGATGTGGCTCTAATTCACTCATCAGTTGACAGAACTTCACTGATTCGACATTCCTGAAGGCCCTTACACGTGTTCCAACTCTGGGATGCCGACCTGCAAAATAGTCACCATAAGGGCGGTGACGATGGCGGTAACTTGATCTTTGAAGTGATTTCTGCAGTTGAAGAGCGCCTCTGAGGAGGCGACACCGTTGAGTACGGCCAATCCAACTAGGCGGGTCCTGCGAGAGTCAGTCAGGGATCCAGAGATAACTGAGTCGGCTGACCTGTTTCGCACTTCGTGGTCATCTGATTTCGATTCGATGGCGCTCATGGATGAAAACACGTCCAGGATAGACATGTATTCTTTCGATACCGTCTGCTCGACGTTGATAACATGACCATCGGTGTAGACGAGCCAAGCTGTTAACTTTAATCCATGTCAACCCAGCGCTTGCCATTTTGGGATTCGCGCGCCTAACGTACCACGCTCGCAGCCTTCGCAGCCAATTCGAGGTCGGATGGCAATGCAGCTAAGGCGGCGTTCACGGAGGAGATGAGCGCAGCGGAGAGCTGGGAGATGTCTCTTCGGCATTCGTTAACCAAGGACTTGTAGATTGAGAGCGTGATCAAGAGGGACCTATTAAGACACGAGGTAAATGGGCCGGCAGACGGAGCGGTTCAGGGGCGGCAGGACGTACGCTCTGGCACGGACATTACCCGCCTGTCCCTTTCGTGCTTCGACCTTCGCTCGCCTGTCAAGTTCTGCGGCGAGTTTCGAGACCTTCCCAGGCTTATTTGAGGCATAATAGAGTAGACGGGAGAGCTCTTGAGGGTTCGGGGCCGGATTTGGGATCGCGGGTTGAGGTGGATAGCATTCGGAGATTAGCTGGACATGGTTGGGGGTGAAAGGGATATGCATGGACGAGCAGAACGGATAACAGAACGAAGACAGTTTGGGAGAACTGGTGGGGGCTTCTAATTACCAGGAGGTGGAAGTCATCAAAGTGGACTTGTGTAAAGCGCTTAGACACGGGGCCGAATGTCTTCATCTCACAGCTATCACCATCATGGATTTCGACTCGACCACCCACCCACACAGGCGGTACAACCCTCTCACCGGCGAACACGTCCTGGTCTCACCACACCGTACCAAGAGACCCTGGCAAGGTCAGACGGAACAACCGCAGTCCACCAATCTCCCACGATATGATCCAGATTGTTATCTCTGCCCCGGCAACACCAGGGCTGGTGGTCACCGGAATGTGGCCTACGAACATACTATGGTCTTTGTAAACGATTTCGCTGCTGTCCTGCCTCCTCCGGGGCCAACTATACCGCCAGAGCCCCACCACCTACTAAAGACGGAACTCGTCCAAGGCGGATGCGATGTCATCATCTTCCATCCAAGACACGACCTGACGCTCGCTCGGCTCCCGATTACAAATATCGAGCGCGTCATTGAAGAGTGGTGCGCAGCGTATGCTAGGCGAGGCGCGGAGGACGGAATAAAGTATGTCCAGATATTCGAAGTGCGTGTGATCTCAACCGAAATCCGCTCAAGAACCGCTTTGTGAATCAACAAGTAGAACAAGGGCCAGCTTATGGGTAGCTCAAACCCTCATCCGCACGGCCAGGTCTGGTCACTCTCGAGTATCCCCTCTGAGCCGGCGAAGGAGATTGAGTCCCAGAGACAATACGCTTTGCGCACAGATCTGCCCAAGTCTGACGCACCGAAGGGTCCAAACGGACGACCCAATTTGATCCTGGAATACGTCCACTTCGAAATCGGTGTGCCTCGTGACGAGGGACGAGCCGTCTTAAAGAACGAGCACTGGGTGGCAGTAGTACCGTGGTGGGCTGTCTGGCCATATGAAATACTTCGTATGTATTGATCACCACAAAAGCATTCACTTACCCCTAACCTCGAAAATAGTCACTCCATATCGCAGACACATTCCCTCCATCCTCCACCTGACCCAGGATGAGAAAGCCGCTTTTGCGACAATTCTCTCTCAGTTGGCGAAGCGATACGACAACCTCTTCTCCTGCTCGTTTGCCTACTCGATGGGCATTCACCAACTCCCCACACCTGCTGCGTCCACTAACGCAGATGTGGGGTGTGATGATATCCACTTACACCTGCACTTCTATCCTCCACTACTGCGAAGCGCCAGCGTGCGCAAATTCCTGGTCGGGTTTGTCCTTGACTTTTTGCAGTTAATGTCAAAAATGTTCATGTTCAAACCTAGGTACGAAATGCTAGCTGAGCCGCAGAGGGACTTGACGGCAGAGCAAGCAGCCAGCAGACTCCGGGCCTGCGATGAAGAGCATTACCTCGACAGGGTTGACACCGGCACTTGAATACTTCTTAGGAACGACAGGAAGTCCATCCGCGAACACAATCAGCGCCGTGACGTATCCCAACGTAGAATGGGTATCCACGATATGTAAACCACTTCGTATTCGATTTGTGCCACACTAAACTCCTTGCAGGTTTATCGGATTAAACTTACTCGTTCGTGGGTGAGGAGAGTGCCACACCGTGAGACCCAGTCGTATAACCCCCTAATACACCGGAGCTCCCCAAAAAAACAGCCCACGGCACAAGCCGAGGTTGTAATGGAATTGAAGACATTACTGGTTCAAAAAATAACGAACCGATTCGACGGAATGATGGCAGGGCTTCAAGAGAACTTCCAAGTCAGTATCGAGGTGACGAAGAGTGGAGTTGATGGGGGAGGCGGTTTGTTCGTTGTGACGCCACCAGGGCTGTTCAACTTCATGGTGAACCGCGAGGCGGACTCGAAGATCTGTCAAAATTGCAGTGCCGGAGCACTGGTATTAGATCTGGAATAAGCTAAGCAGATACCTGGTGATTCCGAGTCTTTTTGTTCGGGTCCAGGGAGACGGTGATCCAGTCGGGCAATAGTTAGAAGTCGAGACAGCTTACTGACCCTTTGTATAACGGAGAACATTATTTGGGAGAATTTGTGGATGAGCATTCGTGGGAACCGATCATATGAGGTCCTTTCTCCAAACCACTCTACGTCATCGAACCCAGTTCTGGACGATCCCGTCTCACGCTCGTGCGTCAGGCACACACCATATCCCACCCAAATCCAGGTCTTTCAGGGCAAGTTCCATGTCTCAACAACCGAAAATCCTTTCCGAGGAGATACTCCCAACGTCTGAAGCAAAGTGAGATCCAGACCGCCGGAGTTATTCTCCGGCTGTTTGATGTAGATATGCGCTGATCTGTTCTTTCCCCTCGCCTAGATGGGTGACGCTGAAGAAGATTAAATGGCAGGATGATAAAGGGGTGCAGGTTAGACGAACTTGGATCCTCACGGCGCATTGACCCACCCCGAGTTCTCTGCAGCGCCTTTGGGAAGTTGCGCAGCGTACCACCAGGAAATCGAGTGGGATCGATGGTACTGCACATTTTCCCTCTTGCCTCTCGTCCGTGCACCACCAGAAGACTGGAAGGCTGATTCTCTGGCGTTCCGTTCACCACAGCCGTCGCGATCTTTACACTGATCCGTTCGAAGACGAATGCGTTTCCCCTGTCGACCATCATAATCGAGCAATATCGACCGCCGGTTGGGAAGTTCGTCGTTGGTGGGTTCCTCACCGATCATCAAACATACAGCATCATTGTCTAGACCCTGACGGTCGACCGCGCTTCATGGCTGTGTAGAGTTTCCAGCAGGTGTGACTGCACAGTCGTTGTGACTTTATCAGAGCGTTCTGACGGCTAGCCATTTAGGTCTCATGGATGAGAACGAGACCCCTGAACAAGCAGCGTTACGGGAGTTGGAAGAAGAGACGGGCTATATCGGCGAGGAGGTCGTTGATGTGTCTGAGATCCTCGCCGCCGATCCAGGTCACTGGCCCAACGCTACAGGATATGACTGCGATTTCTGACTCAGATTTCTCCAGGAATGACGAACGCGACGATGAAACTTGTCTCCGTCGCTGTCGCTTGTAAAGACCAACTCGAGACCCCAGAACAGAAATTAGATGACGGAGAGTCGATCACGATTCGCGTAGTCGAACTCGCCAAGCTGAATCAGATTCTGAAAGGTGAATGGACACCAGCACTCTTCGTGGGATCTCGTAATCTGACATGATGGTTGATTGCAGAATATGGCTCAAAGGTTCGTGCGGCCCCGTCGCGTCAAAGGACGTAACACTCACCGCAGGCTCATTTCACAGGAGAATTATATCGTAGACGCCAAGCTTGCGAGCTTCGGCAGTGCGTATGACCTGGGGCGGAACCCCAAATTCCAGTAATCGGGTCACGCCTTGACACCGTTCTCAGTAATGCAAACCCGACCTTTGGGTTGTTATTCGTAATATGAATGGGAATTGTCGGATCCTTCATTGCGAGCTACACGGAAGCTTACGAGATGAGATGACCTGTGCCCCGCAGTACCCAACTAACCACAAACCTCGCTTCCCAGACGGTTTGCGTCCGTAAAAAAGAAGATGGACGTACAACAAGAGTTCTTCTTCTTTAGTTGTCGCCTCATCCGTTTGCGAAACTTCTGGGACCGCAGCTTAGTGAGTCTCGGGTCCTGCTGTTTCTTTTTTCACCGCAGAAGATGCGAAAGCGCGTGTGCTCATGTTCTCAGGATCCCACGGCGAGGATTCTCCGACCAACGGCCATCATTGCCTGTTTTGGGCTCTTGGAATGTAACCCGTTCACTCGATGTGCCTGGCGTGCATTGCTCGTGGGATTCCGTTGTAGGGTGCACCTTCTGTGGCATGGTCTGAGATCGGCGTGAGCCCGAAAGACGTTATCCTTCTCTCCATAGGACTCGTTGGCAAGTGTATATTTCGACTTCATTGCAGCTAGATCGGTCTGCGGGAAAACATTCTTCAAAGGCATGCACCATATTACATACGTTGGTGAACGCTTCCGAAGGATCCAGATAGGGGCGACGGGGGATGAGAAACGTGGCCGCTAGTCAGGCACCATTTTTCGACAACTGACAAAGAATGACAGTAAAGGTAATTGTGTGCTGACCGCCCTCCCCTCTATGTGCGCGGCGTTCTAAATCCCAAATTCTGACAGTGGTGATCGGAGATCGGAGAGGGAGAACTCAAAGGAGAAGCATCGGGGCGAGGTTGCACAGTAGAAAACATGAGGTATGTTCCACGTAAGGTGTGTGAGTAAACTCCCTATACCCAAGATGGATTTGGTGGACAATCACGGGGATGTCGGCCGCCAAGCCTCGCTAGAGACCTAGTCCAGGGTCTAGGACATTGCCTGATGTGCACCCAGTGAGCGCCGCCTCGTGGCCTTGTGGGAGCGGAAAGCGCGTCAAATGGTGGATCGTGGAGTCGTGAGGTTGAAATCTTAGCCAAATGTAAGTAAAGGTAATTATGCAGAGATAACGGAAAGGGACGACCATTCACTTTCCAGCGTTATCGCCCCGATTGAATCAAGATCACGGGGAAAGGGCCAAAACCCCGGGACTCTCAGACATGGGGAATGGTCTGACAATTTGCCCAAAACCGCCACCAGGGAAGTGCGTCGGTACCCCCGAGGCAGGCACACTGGAGCGTTCCAGATCCTGTGGGTGACAGAACTCGTCCCCGCCTTAGGAATCCGATTGGTGTACGCCCATGCGAGGATAGAGCGTGGGAGGTGGAGTATGCCACTCGTATCTAGAGCAGATCTAAGAGCCATCGATGATCCGTTAGGGTTGACACTGCGAGGAGCAAGTAGCACGTAGGTTAACTCAACTGAAGTGAAACGCCTGTGGGGCACGCTGAGGGCGACCTTTCGCCATTGGGATCGATGAAAAACTCACGCACCACCGCCGCAAAGGGGCACTAGATTTGGGCATCGTTGAACTCGGGGCGGAGTTGACGTATCTGCGACTCCACGCGTAGCGTATTAAACCCGAGCCCCACAGACGGGAGGCGTTTGACTATCCGGAGCGGGTTCCCTGTCAGCACATCCCAGTCTTTTTGAGGACGATTGGGGTGAGATTAGGGCCCGATTACCTTGGCGACGGTTTAGTGAACCGGTCCTCCCATTGCGTGAACTGGTGCGTTCGTTGGCTTTCGGATTCACAGCCAAGCGCAGGTCACAACTGGGCGTTCTGATCTGCAGCTCGGACCACGTGACAGCCCCCGGAACTGTCGATCAGTAGGCTTTGAGGTTAGGGCGCCGTTCCATCCCTTGAATAAAACCAGCTAGGGTCGGTTTTCCTCCGGCGCACTCCCGTCCTCGCAGTAGCTCGCCTCATGGATCGTCCTATGGTTCATGGATCTCCTGTGTCCCAGCCATGGTCTCAGCCATATCGTTCTGCTCCCCCCCATCCGAATCATCCACGTCCAATGACCGCACCGTATCCTCCTCCTCACAACCCCCACAATTTCCACAATGCTCCTGCCCTGTATCCCACTGCAGTCACCCAACAAATGCCTCATAGATACTCTCAGCCACCCCCTCTGCCAGGTGTCCTCGTTCCTGGGATGGGTCGACCTCGGGCAAGGTCCTCCGTCAGTAACAACTTTCCATACGCTGAGACACCGCCTCCAGTCCCCCAGTTTCCGTCTTTTCCGACTCCATCTCCCGCTCAGTTCACCCTAGGCCCTTCGTTCCCACCTACCCCTGTTCCCCCTTCCAAGCCGCCGGCTTTACAGCCCCAATTAATAGGATACCCGTTTCCCAACCCAACCCGCGATGAGATGCCAATCCGCCCAGCCCCTATGTCGGCCCGCCGATCCAGTTCCTCCCCCGCCATCAATCGTATCTCAAGTCAAGGCCAACAACCACCGCCAGTCCCACCCCTCCCACCGTTTTATCCTGGCCACCCTCAACACTCCTCTCAGCGCGTTTCACTGGTCCCTCCCCCGCCTCCTCCGCCATCAATCCCAATTCCATCCATAAACACTCAACCTTATCGATCGGATTCGTCTCCCCTTTATGATTCTCCATATGAGACCGCTGCACCACCCATCCCCCCTCCGCCACGCTTCTCATCCCCGCCCGGTTTCCCTACCGGTCCACCTCCCAAGTTCGAGGATGACACCAAGAAAGCTCCCATTGATGAAGAGGAGGAGGAGTTTGCACGCGCACTTGCCCTCTCCGAGATGGAGTCGAAGAAGCACTCCGGAAAGGTTTCTAGGGAGGAGGAGGAGAATCTGGCAAAAGCGATCGAAGAGTCGTTAAGACATGCGTCGTATTTTGGTATGCCAGTCCCCAGCACCGAGGCCGGGCCTTCAAGATTGCCCTCGACCGTTTCGTCACCCTCATTCTCTGCCACACTACCAGTATCCGAATCCCCAGTTTCCTCACACATACCCCATCCTTCCCCCCACACCCCCCATCTCTCGGCATCTCGGCCCGCTAGCAAGATGTCATCTCCGTTGATACATGCCATTGATGACGCGACCTTCGCCAAGCAACTTGCTGAGGAGGAAGATAGGGCTGCTGCTGAACCACCCATTCCGCAACCTGTGCCCCCTTCCGCACCCCCGTACACCGCGCCAGAGGTCACCACACCTCCGGCACCAGCACCAGCACCTACCCCAAACATGCGGAGACGTCAGGATATGCCCCGGCCAAAGCTTTCTACAGTCGAAACTGAATCTGATCCTTCTCCGCCTCTATATCATCATGTGATCGGCTCCGCACAGGCATCCATTCCCACAAAGACCTCCCCAATATCACCAAACAACACGCCTTCTATAGTCAGGAGTTCATCCGCTTCTGCCGTTACACCCACAAGCAGCCGTCTTTCTCCAATCCCTGGAAAGGACGAGCGGCCAAGCGGGGGCCGGTCTCAATCTTTGGACGCAGTACCTAGCCCCTCCGGCAGCGCCGGGTCGAACTCCGTGGTGCCGGGGAAGTCTGGTTCACTTCCAACTGTGGAGGAATCGCAGGACTCGTCCCCAGTGCAGTATCCAAGCTCGTCCTCGGGACTCTCTTCTACGGGGCCCCCTGCGCTGGGTCCCACCCCAAACTCGTTCATTGACCAACAATTGCTGTACGGTGTTTGTAAGTCTTTCGGCACTATCGGGGAGCATCGGAGTGCTGACCCTTTCCCCCTGCAGCACTCGGGTTCAACCCACCTCAAATCTCCAGCATTAAGACGACGCTCAAGGGCGGGGTCCCAAATGTCATCTCTCTGCCTACCGGAAGGTTTGTGCCCTTCCACATTCAGGCGCCAGATTGGCGTCATCTTTTGAAGATGATGGCCCGGCTGAGTGGGACCAGGGTCGAAGCATCCATTGAAGCGATGGCGGGGACTAAACAGGAGTTGAAGCTCCGCACCGTCGTTCAGTTCGTCAGGGTACGTGTCCAAATTTCCTCATAATTCGTGCACCGTTAACCTTTCAGTGTAGGTGAACACCACCTCACAAGATTGGAGAACCGTACTCTATCTGACTATCGATAACCCTCCGCCCTCGAACGCTCCCCATAAGTTTACGAACGGTGATGTTAATACGCTACCGTTCAGTTATGCCGCGACTTCCCTACCTACACTTCTTCGTGATGGTCCGGACGCGCCAATGTCGAAATACTACACAATCCCGGCCACTTCAAGTACGCCTTACCCGACATTACCAATCAGTTTCCCGAACATGGCCATGTATCTCGCTTCCGCAGTCGAGGATTCTCGAAGGATGGGACATGACAGCTCGAGCGGGATGAAACGGCTGGCCAGGACCTTGGACACGCTTTATCCGGCCGAGGTTCAGTTAGGCATGGAAGACGATGAACCAGATAAGCCCGCCGGCGGTGTGATGGGTGCGCTCAGGAACGTCTTCGGCAGGGGGAAGAAAGACCAACGGCGAAATGACGACAATTATGCGGATCTGGTCACTCCGTTCGTTCCAGAATGGGGTTGAACATGGTCTATGTGTACATGTATATCCAGGATCGAGTTTTTTCTCTCTCATCAAACCACTTGGCCATTCATCATTTTATTGTTCATTTTGCTTTTTGGAGGCGCAGGATCCTTGGCGACCCCTGGGCCTCTCAATTCCTCTGCTTGCAATCTCGCTGTTTTTTTGTTCCTTCCATCATTATGTTATTCCCGTGTCTTCCCTGTCTGTGCCTTTCCTCGTGTGACCTCGGCTTGATAAGCTTGCTTTTGGGGTATTTTTTTGGTTTAAAAGGATAGACCATGCTCGCTCGACGCTCCCAACATATGTATTTACTGTATTCGTCGCCTGGTCCAATAAAGTTATGGAAGTCTGCCCACCAACTTGCAGTATATAATAACTTGCCTTCGCGGGAACGTAAGACATGGACTCTATCCAAGAACCCTCCGATTATCGCGTCTTTTTCCCTTGTCCTGAAATCCCACGTGCCAACTGTTCCTCGACAATGTGTCCCCCTGGTTCACCTCTCGTCGAGGCAGGCTGTTGTATGCGTACGTCGCTGCAGAGCTCTCATGCCGGTGGGGTGCGTAGGCGACACTAGCCTTACACGCCCGCAAATCCGGATAGCCTCTTCGGGGAACTCACAGATCTCACTTGAGAAAGCTTTCGTCTGTGTTCTCGTAACGACCTGTATGTCCCTACCCATCTGCAGAGGCGTCCCAGCGGAGCGGAACCTGCCCTGTGTTGAAGCTGAGGAATCTCAAACCCACATGGCGATCGCTCGTTTCCGGCTTACCTCCCTACCGTTCAAACCTTCGCTGACACTGACACTGACCGCGGTGATTACCGCTGGGTCTAACCCAAGTATTCCCCACACTTACGGTATGCGGGATGGCCACGGTTCAATTCCGCGCGAGACTAGTGAAGTGATCGAGTTTCAGGTCACGTGACCTATCGGACCGCTGTCACCGCGAAGGCCCGGCAG
>Ga0307511_10001041_pt1 | contig 29482 bp, 23 predicted proteins | sample 13_EM_MG_FD_200266 | JGI IMG/M metagenome (GOLD analysis project Ga0307511, IMG submission 200266) | Populus trichocarpa ectomycorrhiza microbial communities from riparian zone in the Pacific Northwest, United States - 13_EM | ecosystem: Host-associated > Plants > Roots > Unclassified | place... | reverse complement strand
GTCAACTGCCGGACGGGGACGTGGAGTTCCTGGGGCGGATCGACGATCAGGTCAAGATCCGCGGTTACCGGGTGGAGTTGGGTGAGGTCCAGACGGTCCTGGCCGGACACCCCGCCGTCCGCGAGGCGTTCGTCTCCGTCCATGAACCGGTGCCCGGCGACCGCCGCCTGGTCGCGTACTGGACGGCGGCGGACGGCGCCGGGCCCACCGCGGAGGAGCTGGCGGCACACTGCGCGGTGCACCTGCCCGACTACATGGTGCCCGCCGCCTTCGTGCCGCTGGAGGCGCTGCCGCTCAACGCCAACGGCAAGGTCGACCGCCGCGCCCTGCCCGTGCCCGACCGGGGTGCGCTGCGCACCGGCACCGACCATGTGCCGCCCCGCACACCCACCGAGAAGGCCCTGGCCGCCATCTGGTCCGAGGTCCTGGGCGTCGACCAGATCGGTGTCCACGACCGCTTCTTCGACCTCGGCGGTCACTCGCTGCTGATGATCAAGGTCCTGGCGGCGGCCCGCGCGGCCGGGCTCGCGGTCTCCATCTACCGCATGTACCAGCACGACACCCTGATCGACCTGGCGGCGGCGGTCGACGCGGACACGCCCGCGCACACCGCGACGGACAGCACCCCTGCAACGGACGCCGCCCCCGCCACCGTAGAAGTCCCCGCCGAACTGCTGGCCCGGCTGGTGCAGCAGGCCGCGGCCGGTGATCCGGCCGGGCCGGCGACCGGGGCACTGGCGGAGGCCGCCGCGCTGATCGGGGCGGTGCCCCGGGCCGGGAGCGGCCCCACGGACGGCAGCGCCGGACGGATCGCGCGCTCGGCGGGCATCGACGCCGTCATGGCAGACCATCATGTGCCCGGACTGGCCCTCGCCGTCCTCCGGGACGGCGCGGTCGCGGCCGTGGAAGGACACGGAGTGCTGGCCGCGGGCGGGAACGAGCCGGTGACGGCACGGACCCTCTTCCAGGTCGGCTCCCTCAGCAAGCACGTGACCGCACTGGCCGTACTGCGCCTGGTGGACCAGGGCGTGCTCGACCTCGACTCGGACATCGGGACGTATCTGACGTCCTGGCACCTGGCCGAGGACCCCGGCGCGCCCGGACCGGTCACCCCGCGGCTGCTGCTCGGGCACCGGGCCGGCCTCGCCCGGCAGCGCAGCGTCGGGTTCCGCCCCGGCGAGCCCCTGCCGAGCCTTCTCGACCTGCTGACCGGGAGGCCGCCGGCGGCCACCTCGGCGGTGCGCCGCGAACTGCCGCCGGGCGCGGCGTTCCGCAAGAGCAGCACGCACTACTGGGTGCTCCAGCAGCTGCTGGAGGACGCCACGGGAGAGGAGTTCGAGCCGCTGATGCGGCGCCTGGTGCTGGACCCGCTCGGTCTCGCGGACACCAGCTTCGACCAGGACCACCCGCGCCGCTCCGGACGTCCCGTGGCCCTCGGCCACGACGCCCACGGCGCACCGCTCCAGGGCGGCTGGCGCACCCGCGCCCACCTGGCGGCGGCCGGACTGTGGACGACCGCGGCCGACACCGCCAGGTTCACGGTCGCCGTGCGGGACGCCCTGCTGGGAGCGCCGGGCGCGCTGCTTCCGCAGGCCCTCGCCCGCGAACTCCTGGCGGGGGAGACCGGCACGTTCTACGGCCTCGGCACGATCGTCGACGACAGCGGCGACGACCTGGAGTTCGGCCACGGGGGAGAGCCCTCGGGCTACTGGAACATGGCGATCAGCCGTCTCCACGGCGGAACCGGTTTCGTCGCGCTGACCAACGCCGACTCCGGCAAGGCGGTGGTCAAGCACCTCACCGCCGAACTCGGCGGCGACGACACCGCCTTCGGCACCGGACGCCTCGCGGCCGACTGGCGCTCCGCCGACGGCTCCGCCGGGCTCCCCGCCGTCCTCGCCCCCGTGGTCACCGACGAACAGCGGGACTGACCCGCGCCCGCCCGCACTCTCGAGGAGGAACTCGTGGCTTCCGTACGGCATTTGATCTCCATCGACGACCTCGACGACGTCGACCTGTACGCCCTCGTCGCCCGCGGTGCCGAATTCTCGGCCGGCACCGCGGGCCGGCCCGAGCCGCGCAGCGGCGACATCGTCGGCGTCTACTTCAGCAAGACCTCGACCCGCACCCGCACCGCGTTCTCCAGCGGCGCCCTGCGGCTGGGCGCGCGGATCATCGCGTACGGGCCCGGCGATCTCCAGCTCAACACCGGTGAGACCAGCGAGGACACCGGCCGGGTGATGTCCGGCATGCTCGACGTCCTCGTCGCCCGCACCGCGGGAGACCCCGCCGAGATGCGGGCCTGGGCCGCCCAGCAGCGCATGGCCGTGATCAACGCGATGTGTGCCGACGAACACCCCACCCAGGCGCTCACCGACCTGACCACCCTGCGCCGGCAGTTCGGCCGAGTAGAGGGACTGCGCGTCCTCTACGTCGGCGAGGGCAACAACACCGCGTCGGCGCTCTCCCTCGCCCTGACCCGGTTCCCGGGCGTCGAGTTCGAGCTGCGGACGCCGCCGGGGTACGGCCTGGACCCGTCCTACCGCGAGCGCGCCGCCGCACAGGCCGCCCGGTACGGCGCGGTGTTCCGGGAGCGCCACGACATGACGGACCTGCCCGGCGGCCTGGACGTCGTGTACACCACGCGCTGGCAGACCACCGGCACCAGCAAGCCCGACCCCGACTGGCGGACGGTGTTCGCGCCGTTCCAGGTGACCGAGGCGCTGTGGGAGACCAGTCCCAAGGCCGTCTTCATGCACGACCTGCCCGCGCACCGCGGCGACGAGGTCACCGCCGAGGTCCTCGACGGGCCCGCCAGCATCGCCTTCGAGCAGGCCGAGAACAAGATGCACAGCGCGATGGCGGTCCTCGAGTGGTGCAGGACGTGACCCTCGTCGACGGCGCCGCGAGCGGCCCGGCGGCCCGCAACCCGCCGGGGCCGCTGCGCCACAACCGCGACTTCCTGCTCCTGTGGTCCGGGGCGAGCATGTCGTTCCTGGCGAACCGGGTCACCTCGGTCGCCTATCCGCTGATCGTGCTGTGGCACACCGGCTCCCCGCTGGCCATGTCCGTGGTGTCCACGGCGGCGCTGCTGCCGCTGCTGCTCGTGCAGTTGCCGGCCGGCGCCCTCGTGGACCGCTGGGACCGCCGCCGGCTGATGCTGGTGTGCGAGCTGGGCCGGGTCGCCGCCGTCGGCAGCGTGGCCTTCGCCCTCGCGGCGGGCCGGGTCACGGTCGCGCACCTGGCGGCCGTGGCGTTCACGGAGGCCTCCCTCGCCGTGTTCTACCGGCTCGCCGAGCGGGGCGCCGTACGCAACATCGTGCATCCGGCGCATCTGTCCACCGCGCTGTCGCGGAACGAGGCACGGGGGCGGGCGGCGGGTCTGCTCGGCCAGCCCGGCGGTGTGCTGCTGCTGTCGGCGGGCCGCTGGGCGCCGTTCGGCTTCGGCGCGCTCGGCTACCTCGTCTCCGCCGTCAGCCTGCTGCTGATCCGCAGGGACTTCCAGGAGGAACGCGCCCCGGCCGCCGACCGGGGCCGGATGGCCGGCGAGGTCGCCGAGGGGATGCGCTGGCTGTGGCGACAGCGCTTCCTGCGCGCGGCGTTCGGCTACGTCGCCGGAACCAACGTCCTGTTCCAGATGCTCGCACTCGCCCTGATCCTGCGGATCAAGGAGGCCGGCCTGCCGTCCTCGACCCTCGCGATCGTGCTGGGCATCGGCGGCGTCGGCGGCCTGTGCGGGGCGCTCGTGGGCGGCCGGACGCAGCGCCGCATCCGGCAGCGCACCCTGCTGATCGCCGGTGCCGTCGCCTGGGCGGTGCTGATCGGCGCCATGGGGTTCACCCGCGAACCCGTGCTGCTCGGCGCGCTGTACGCGGGCACCGGATTCGTGGGCGCCGTGTTCAACGTGGCCGCCGCCGTCTACCAGGTGCGCACCACCCCCGACGCGCTCCAGGGCCGGGTCGCCGCCACCGCGGGACTCGTGGGCTCGGGGACCAACGCGCTCGGTTCGTTCGCCGGCGGCCTGCTCCTCGCCGCCTGGGGCGCCCTGCCCACCGTCCGCGCGATCGCCGTCGCCATGGCCGTACTCGCCCTGCTCGCCGCGGTGGCACCCGACCTGAAGGGAGAGCTCCCCGATGACGGGACCGACACCGACGCGGCCGGGTGACCGGCCGGTGCGGGACGACGGCCCATGGCTGCGGACCTACCGCCCCGCCTCCGGCCGCGCCCCCCGGATCCGCCTCGTGTGCTTCCCGCACGCGGGCGGCAACGCCCAGCTCTTCCACGGCTGGCCCGCCCGCCTCCCGGACGACGTGGAACTCCTCGCCGTCCGCTGCCCGGGCCGCCAGGAGCGGCTGACCGAACCCTTCGTCGAGGACATGGCCACCCTCGCCGACGCGGTCACCGCCGCACTGCTGCCCCGACTCGACAGGCCCCTCGCCCTGTTCGGACACAGCATGGGCGCCTCCGTCGCCTACGAGACCGCCCTCCGGCTGGAACACCGGCACGGGGTCGTCCCCCGGCGCCTGGTGGTCTCCGCCCGCTCCGCCCCGCACCGCTCCCGGCCCACCGGCCTGCATCTGCGCGACGACGACGAACTCGTCGCCGGCGTACGCCGGTTGGGCTCCCTGGGCTCGGAGGCCTACGACATCCCCGAACTGCGCGAACTGCTGCTCCCCGCGCTGCGCGCCGACTACCGGCTCATCGAGGGCTACCGCCCCGCGTCGCCGCCCGTGCCCACCCGGGCCCCGATCACCGCCTGCCTCGGGCACGACGACCCGGGCTGCGACCCCGACGACGTACAGGCCTGGTCCGAGCTGACCCGCACCCGGGACTTCGCCCTGCGCACCTATCCGGGCGACCACTTCTACCTCGCCGCACACGAGGCCGAGCTGGTCGCCGACATCACCAAGGACCTGGAGGCATGAACCCATGACGGAGACCCACATCTGGACGCCGCTCGACATCGAGTCCGAGGGAGTGGGCGGCGACGACGAACTGATCGACCGGCTCGACGACATGGGGCCGGGGGAGCTCACCCGGATGCTGACCGAGGAGAAGGCCCTCGTGTTCCGCGGGTTCCAGGCCGCCCCCGAACGCCTCGACGCGGTGCTCGGCCGACTGCTCCCCAACCGGCTCGCCTATGTGCACGGCAACTCGCCCCGCACCAAGGTCGGCAGCAATGTCTACACCTCCACCGAGTACCCGCAGGAGTTCACCATCTCCATGCACAACGAGATGAGCTACGCCCACTCCTGGCCGGCCCGCCTCGCCTTCTACTGCCAGATCCAGCCGGGCGGCGGCGGAGCCACCCCCGTCGTCGACGCCGCGCTGTGGCTCCATTCGCTGGACGCCGAGGTCCGCGAGGCCTTCGCGGGCGGGGTGCGCTACGTGCAGAACCTGCACGACGGCTACGGCCTCGGCAAGAGTTGGCAGGACACCTTCGAGACGACCAGTCGCGAGGAGGTCGAGGCGTTCCTCAAGCCGACCGGCGCCGCATGGGAGTGGAAGTCCGACGGCGGCGTCCGGGTCACCTCGGTACGTCCGGCCACCACCAGGCACCCGGTCACCGGCGCCGAGGTGTGGTTCAACCAGGCCGACCAGTGGCACCCCGCAGGACTCGGCGACGACACGGCGTCCGCCCTGGCGCAGATCCTGCCCGAGGACGACCTGCCGCAGAACGTCACCTTCGCCGACGGGAGCCCCATTCCCGCCGAGTACGTCGTCCAGATCCGCGACCGCGGCCTGGAACACGCCGTCGACGTCGACTGGCGCACCGGCGACCTGCTGCTCATCGACAACGTCCTGCTCGCCCATGGGCGCCGCCCGTTCACCGGGGACCGCCGGATCCTCGTCGCGATGTCGGACTGAGGCGATGACCGCCGCATACGAACTGCTCAGGGAGCAGGACGCGGTCCACGTCTGGCGCGGCCGGGCCGCCGACGCGCCCGGGCCGGACGGCACCGGCCCGCTGTCGGACGAGGAGGCGCACAAGGCCCGGCGGCTGCCCGCCCCGGCCTCGGCGCGCTATGCGGCCGCGCACACGGCCCTGCGCCGGGTGCTCTCCGAGTACCTCGGTGCGCCGCCGCGCGAGGTGGTGCTCGGCAGGCACCCGTGCCCGCGCTGCACCCGGGCGAGGCACGGCAGGCCGCGGATCGACCGGCCGCCCGTCGACCTGGAGTTCAGCCTCTCGCGGAGCGGCCCGCACTGGCTGCTCGCCGTGGCGGCCGGACATCCGGTGGGCGTCGACCTGGAGGACGACCGCCCGCTGGACGTCGGCGGCGCCGCCACGTTCGTGCTGAGCGCCGCCGAACTCGCCCATGTCGGTTCCGCCCCCGACGACACCGCGCGCAGACGTGCCTTCCTCCGCTGCTGGACGCGGAAGGAGGCGGTGGTCAAGGCGATCGGCGTCGGCATCGCCACGGACCTCCGCGAGGTCGACGTACGACCCGCCGACGACGGTCCGGTACTGGTCCCCCGCACCGAGGGCCCCGGCCCCTGGCTGGTGCGGGACCTGCCGATGCCCGACGGGATGTTCGCGGCGCTGGCCCGGGAGGCGGCGGGCCCGGCCGGGCCCGCCGTGTTCCGCCGGTACGAGGAACTCGAAGCAGGCGAAGCGGGCACCGCGGGTCCTGCGCAGACGAGAAAGGTATTGGTCCGATGACCGCGATCGAGTACACCGGACAACCGGGCACCCCGGTCCACGACTTCATCCGCGCCCACCGCGAGAAACTGCGGACGGTCCTCGGCGAGCGCGGGGCGATCCTGCTGCGCGGCTTCGAGGTCGGCGGTGTCGACGGCTTCGACGCCGTGGTGCGCGCGTTCTCCGGCAGCGCACCCCTGACCTACGCCGAGCGGTCCTCGCCGCGCTCCACGATCAAGGGGCAGGTCTACACGTCGACGGACTACCCCGCCGACGAGGAGATCTTCCTGCACAACGAGAACTCGTACCAGGCCGTGTGGCCCAACACCCTGTACTTCCACTGCATGGAGCCCGCCCACACCCGGGGCGCGACCCCGCTCGCCGACATCCGCGAGGTGCACCGGGCCGTCGACCCGGCGGTGCGCGAGGAGTTCGCCCGCCGGGGCGGCTGGCGCGTGGTGCGCAACTTCCACGCCGACTTCGGTGTGCCGTGGCAGGAGACCTTCGGCACCCGGGACCGGGACGCGGTGGTGGAGTACTGCCTGGAGAAGGGCATCACCGCCGAGTGGCGCGCGGACGGCGGACTGCGCACCACGGCGGTCCGGCCGGCGGTGCGCACCCATCCGGTCTCCGGCGAGGAGGTGTGGTTCAACCACGCCACCTTCTGGCACATCACCTCCCTGGCACCGGAGGTCGGTGAAGGACTCCGCGAGATCTTCCCCGACGAGGACCTGCCCACCAACACGTACTTCGGCGACGGCGGCCCCATCCCCGACCGGACGGTCGCCCACCTGCGGGACGCCTACCGCTCGGCGACCACCCGCTTCGACTGGCGGCGCGACGACGTGCTGATCGTCGACAACATGCTCGCCGCACACGGCCGGGAACCGTTCACCGGCCCCCGGAAGATCGCGGTGGCGATGGCCGAACTGTCCGCAGGACCGGCCGCCGCGACAGGCTGACGCACGACCGACGGCCGGGACGCTCTCCAGGAGGCGTCCCGGCCGTCGGCGCTCCACGGCGCGGGCCACGGGGGTCGGATGCCGCGCGTCGCGGAGGTCGGCGCCGGCCGGGGCGGGGGAACGTACCGTCCGGCGCCGGGTCGCTAGGTCACTCCCGGACGCCCGCCAGTTCCACCGCCCGGCGGCGCAGGGCGAACGAGGCGGGGACCACGGACGACACCACGGCGAGCACCGCGCAGGCGCCCACGGTCACCCCGATGGCCGTCCAGGGAAGCTCGATCGTGGTCCACACCGACAGCAGGCCCAGGGCGCTCCACATGCCCGCCAGGTTGAGGACCGCGACCAGGAGCCCCAGCACACCGCCGACCGCCACCACCATCAGCGCCTCGGCGCCCACCAGCCGCAGCACCTGCCACCGGGTGGCCCCGGCCAGTCGCAGCACGGCCAGGTCGCGGACCCGGTCGGAGGTTGCCATGACCATGGTGTTGGCCAGGGAGATACCGGTGTAGAGGAGGGCGATGCCGAGCACCAGCAGGAAACCCATCCGGGTCGTCCGGTTCGTCTCGGGGTAACTCGCCTGCACCCATTGGTCCTTGGTGAGGACCTGCCCGCCCGAGGTGCGCACCGCGGCCCGCAGCCCGGCGGCCACGGCGTCCGCGTCGGCACCCTTCGTGAGGGCCACGTCGACCCGGTCGACGCTCGCGCCCACGGCGTTGCGCGGGGTGACGTAGGCGCCGTTGTTGCCGGTGCCGGCGGTCATCACCGCGGCGATTCGCAGGGTCTTCCGCGTGCCGTCGCCGAGCCACACCCGCACCCGCTCGCCGACGGTGTGGTGCTGCCATTCCTCGTTGACGACGATCGAGCCGTCGTCGAGGTCGCCGATCCGGCCGGAGGCGACCGGCAGGTTCGTGGTGGCGGCCAGCGGACCGGGATCGGCGGCGCGGGCCTCGTCCCTGACGAGCGCCACGCCGTCCTCCAGGACGTAGACGGCGCTCGTCGAGGTCGCGGACACCTCGGCGCCGGGCACCGCGCGCAGCCCCCGCAGGGTCGCCGCGTCGAAGCCGGCGCCGCCCGCCGGAGTGACGACGAAGGCGGCGGCCGTCTGCTCACGGGTCTCCGTGGCCTTCGCCCCGTTCAGCGTCGCGGTGGCGCCGAGCAGTGAGCCCGCGAGGGCGACCGTGACCAGGACGGGCGCGGCGATCGCGGCGGTGCGCCGCACCCCGGCGGCGGCGTTCTCCCGCACCAGCATGCCGCCGGCCCCCGGCAACTGGGCCGGCAGCCAGGCGATCAGCTGGGTCAGCGGCCGCACCACGACGGGCGCGAGCAGCGCCACCGCGGTGATCAGCAGCATCGGCCGGCTCACATAGGTCTTGCGGTGCAGCAGGTCGCCCGGGTCGCCGAACAGGGCCAGGCCCAGGGTCACGGCGGCGATCAGCAGCAGCCCCGCGCCGAACAGCCAGCGGCCCCAGGTCATCGGCCTGCTGTCCACGGACGCCTCGCGCAGCGCCTGGGTCGGACCGGTGCGGCCCGCCCGCCAGGACGCGGCCACCACACCGCACAGCGCGACCAGCAGACCGGTCGCGAAGGCCGCGTAGTACGGCCAGGTGGCGGCCCCGATGGTGAACCAGTCCGGGGCGAGCCCGCCGTCGACGACCCAGGTCGCGAGCCGGGGCGCTCCGTAGGCACCGAGCACACAGCCGGCGGCGGAGGCCAGCACGCCGACCGCGAGGGCCTCGACGAAGACCATCCGGCGGATCTGCCCCGGCGTCGCCCCCGCCGTGCGCAGCAGCCCGAACTCCCGGCGCCGCTGGGCGACCGAGAAGGCGAACGTGGACGCCACCACGAACACCGACACGAAGGTGGTGACACCGCCCGCGGTACCGAACATGGCGTTCATCGCGGTGAGGGCCTCGCTGTCCCGGTCCGGGTCGGCGTCGGCGTAGCGGCGCGCGTCACCGGTGAGGACCCGGACACCGGCGCTGCCGCTCACCGCCGCACGCGCGGCGGCCGGGTCCGCGGCCACGGCCAACTGGGTGCTCTTCGGCGACAGTTGGGCCGCGCGTGCGTCGGCGTAGAACACGGCGTCCTCGAAACCGCGCCCGGCGACGGTGCCGACCACGCGGACGGTGCCGTGATCGGTCCGCACCCGCTCGCCCGGCTTCGCCCAACCGCCGCTGACGACGACCTCGTCGGCGGCCCGGGGCGCGCGTCCCGCGTCGATCCCGTACGGCGCGAACGCGGCCGTCGACCAGGGGTGACCCACCAGATCGCCGGGCCCGCCCCGCGCCCGTACGGCGAAGGACCGGTCCTCGACGACCGTGCCCAGTTTCCTGAGCTTCGCGACCACGGCGGCGGGTACGGCGCGCGGCTGGGCCAGCTTCTGCACCCGGTCGCCGATCGGGGTGGACACCCGCAGGGTGTCCGCGCCCTTCACCACGACGGGCGCCGCGGCGAACCGCTCCGGCTGCCGGTCGGGTGCGTGCAGCGACGAGGCGAGGGCCAGCCCCATGACGGCGATCAGCGCGACCCCGAGCGAGAGCGCGACGAAGCTGCCGACGAAGGTGATCCAGCGGCTGCGCAGGGTGCGCAGGGCGACACTCAGCACGGCGAGGCCTCCAGCTTGGTCATCCGGGTGGCGATGTCGTCGGCGCTCGCCCCGACCATCTCGCCGTTGACCCGGCCGTCGACGAGGAAGACGATGCGGTCGGCGTACGAGGCGGCGATCGGGTCGTGCGTGACCATGACGACGGTCTGGCCGTCGGCGTCCACCATGCCGCGCAACAGCTTCAGCACCTCGCGGCCTGTCTGGGAGTCGAGGGCACCGGTCGGCTCGTCGCCGAAGAGCACCTCGGGGCGGGTGATCAGGGCGCGGGCGAGCGCGACGCGCTGCTGCTGGCCGCCGGACAGCTCCGTCGGGCGGTGTCGCGCCCGGTCGCCGAGGCCGACCTGTTCCAGTACTTCGCGCACCCGGGCCTTCGCCGGGCGGCGGCCGGCGAGCCGCAGGGGCAGCGCCACGTTCTGCTCGGCGGTCAGGGACGGCAACAGGTTGAAGGACTGGAAGACGAACCCGATGCGCTCGCGCCGCAGCAGGGTCAGCTTGGTCTCGTTCAGTTTCGTCAGGTCGGTCCCGCCCACGACGACCGCTCCCGAGGTGGGCCGGTCCAGCCCGGCGGCGCACTGCAGCAGCGTCGACTTGCCGGAGCCGGAGGGGCCCATGACGGCGGTGAACGTGCCCTCCGGGAAGGCGAGCGAGACCTGGTCGAGCGCCGTCACCGCGCTGTCACCCGCCCCGTACCGCCTGCTGACGGAGCGCAACTGGATGGCGTCCTTGTTCATCTTTCCCCACTGTTCGATTGGCAGGTAACTGCGATGGCAGCAAGTTGTGTGCCCCGAGGGGCGGTTCGGGCCCTGGGGCGGAGCCGGGCTCAGCCGGGCGCGGCGGGCCCCATGGCGTACCCGATCAGGACGAACGCCGGTGCCCACACGGCGCTGCTGACCACGGACCAGAGCAGATAGCGCCGCAGCGGCATGCCCGTCGCCCCGCACAGGGTGGGCACGAGCGTCCGCAGGACCGCGGTGAAGCGTCCGACGAACACCGCGCAGCCGCCGCGCCGTTCGATCAGTCCGAGAGCCCGCTCGGCGTACCCGTGCCGGCGTGCCGGGCCCCGCAGCGGAGCAAGGAACCGGGCCCGCCAGCGGCGCCCGATCGCGTACCCGGCGACATTGCCCAGGACCGCGCCGACGACCGCCGCGAGCAGCGCGGCCTCGACGGTGACGACCCCGCCCCAGGCCAGCGCACCGCCCAGGACCACCGCCGTCTGTCCCGGCAGCAGCGCCCCCACCACCGGCAGCGCAGCCTCCAGCGCGGGCAGCAGCAGCACCGCGCCGAGCACACCGGAACCCCCGTAGGCGCCCAGGTGTTCCGCGAGCCATCCCGTCATCAGGGCGCCGCCTCTCTCGTCCGCTCGGTGCCTCCAGGGAACCGTGTGGAGGCACCGCGCCGCAGTGCGGCAGAGGCGAGACCTGGGGTAGGGCCAGGCCTACCCGCCCCACTCCGTTCAGCTCGCCCTGCTCAGCCGGGAGTCGGCGAGGCATTCGTGCGGGCCGGCGGCGACGAGCCGCATCAACTCGTGGAAGCGGTACCGGGGCCTGCCCTCCGTGTCGATGCCGGACATCTCCAGCACCGCCCCTTCGACCAGCCGCTCCAGGAGTTCCTCGGCGGTGTCCTCGGACAGACCGGACGCCAGGGCGACGGCCGCCGCGGTGAACGTGCCGCGCTCCCGCGGAGCCAGCGCCCGTGCCAACTCCTGCTCGATCGGGGGCAGTTGCCGCAGCACCGAGTCCAGGCTCCGGCGCACGTCCAGGCCGCCGACGCGCAACTCCTCGATACGCAGCGCCGGATCGGACAGCCGCCGGGCGAGCCGGGCCGCGGGCCAGTGGGGCCGGGCGGCCAGCCGGTCGGCCGCCGCCCGCAGCGCGAGCGGCAGACCCGCGCACGCCTCGGCGATGGCGTCGGCGGCCTCGGGTTCGACGAGGATCCGTGACTTTCCGGCCATGGAGGTGAGCAGGGCGAGCGACTCCGCGGTCCCCATCGGTTCGAGCACGAGGGTACGGAAGCCGGGCAGCGCGGGGAGCCTGCTGTGGCTCGTGACGAGGACGGCGGCGTCGGCCGTGGGCGGGAGCAGGGCGTCGACGCGGAGTTCGTTCGGAGCGTCGTCCAGCAGGATGAGGAGGCGGCGCCCCGCCGTCCTGGTGCGGTAGCGGCGGATCAGGTCGTCCAGCTGCTCGGCTCCGCCGCCCGCCACCGACGGGTCGGCACCGGTTTCGCCGAGCGCCCGCAGGAGTTGCCCGAGAACGGCCGCGCAGTCCTTCGGCGCACCGTCCTCGTGGCGCAGCCGGACATGGAGCAGACCGTCCGGGAACTCGTCGGCCACGGCATGCGCGGCCTGGACGGCGAGTGCCGTCTTGCCGACCCCCGCCATACCGGTGATCAGCATCCGCCGGGCTCGGAACCCGGCCCGGTGATGTCCGGGAGAGGCCGCCAACTCCGCTCGCAGCTCCGCCAGTTCGTGCTCCCTGCCGGTGAAGTCCGCGGTGGCGGGCGGCACCATGAAGGGCGGCAGCGCCCTCGCCGACCCGACGGAGACACCGGCCGGCTTCGGACGCGCCGGCCGGCCCGACTCACCGCTGAGCACCGCCTGATGGGCGGCCCGCAGATCGTGACCGGGGTCCACGCCGAGTTCCTCCGCGAGCGTCTCGCGCCCCTCGTGGAACACCTGCAGCGCCTCGGCCTGTCGCCCGCACCGGTACAGGGCCGTCATCAACTGGGCCCGCAGCCGCTCCCGCAGCGGGAACCTGGCGACGAGACCGATGAGTTCCGGGACGAGCGGCTCGTGCCGGGCGAGCTGCAGATCGGCCTCCACCCGGTGTTCGAGCGTGCTCGTCCGCGCCTCCTCCAGCTGCGGCAGCTCCACCTGCGCGAGATACGGCGTGACGTTGGAAAGCGCCGGGCCCTGCCACAGACCGAGCGCGTTCCTGAACACCCCGGCCGCCTCCTCGAAGCGGCGCTCCTCCAGCGCCTTGCGGCCGAGCCGGTCGAGCCGCTCGAAGTCGAGCACGTCGATCCGCGCGCCGGCGGCGGTCAGCTGGTAGCCGGGCTGCCGGCGGACCAGGTCGACCCCGGGACCCAGACGCTTCCGCAGCCGCGAAATGTAGGTGTAGATCTGCGCGTTCATCGTGGCCGGCGGGTCCCACCCCCACAGCAGTTCGCTCAGCCGCTCGTCGCTCACCACCCGACCACGGGCGAGCAGCAGCACGGCCAGCACCGTGTGCACCTTGGAGCCGGACAGCGCGATGCGCCGCGCCCCGTCTCTCGCTTCCACCGGACCGAGAAGCCGGAATTCCATGAGTCATCCCCCACCTCGTGCCGACGGTCCGCAGGACGGCCCGGCCGGCGCGGAACGCCGTAGCGTCGTTCTCTGGCCAATGCTCGGGCCGCAGGTTGGCGGAATTGCTGCCTTCTGTACGGCAGCAAGCTGCGGTGGCAGAACCCTGCAGGGAAGAGGCCGTGACCTCCCGCCCTACCACCGGAGGTAGTGCTGGCCCTACCCCGGACCGCCCCCTGGACCGATGGCACCGGCCCAGTCGCGGCTTCTACGCTGACGGCATGCACCCTCGGAACGTGTGGCAGGCCATGGCCGGGCCCGGCTTTCTGCTCTCGCCCTGGCCGTGGCGGTCGGTCGCCTACCTGCTCACCGGTGTGCTGACCGGTGTTGTCGCTCTCGTGGGGATCGCGGGCACGGCGTTGGTCGGCGGTGTCCTCGCCCTCGTGCTCGTGGGGATCCCCCTGCTGGTCCTGGTGGCCCTCGCCGGAATCCCGGTGGCCTGGGAGGAGCGGCACCGGCTGCGTCTGATCGACCGTGACCCGGTCGCCGACCAGCACCGGGTGCCGGCCGCCAAGGGGCTGTGGCCCTGGCTGACGACGCGGCTGAGGGAGCAGACGACCTGGCGGGAACTCGGCTACGCGCTGCTGTTCGCCGGGGTGTTGTGGCCGGTCGACGCCTTCGCGCTCACGGTCGGGCTGCTCGTCCCGTCGTCGATGATCGCGACCCCGCTCGTGATGGCGACGGTCGGCGACGGCCGGGAGACCAAGGTCCTCAAGGTCTGGACGGTCACCGACTGGCCGACGGCCTTCGGGGTCGCCGTACTCGGACTCCTCCTCCTGGCCCTGGGCGGCTACCTGCTGGGGGTCGCGGCCGGTGCCCGGGCGGAACTGACGCGGCTGCTGATCGCGCCGCGCGAGAGCGATCTCGGGGCGAAGGTCGTGGAACTGACGCGCTCGCGCTTCCGGCTGGTCGACGCCTTCGAGGCGGAGCGGCGGCGCATCGAGCGCGATCTGCACGACGGGGCGCAGCAACGCCTGGTGGCACTGTCGATGACCCTCGGCCTGGCCCGACTCGACGCCCCGCCCGGGCCGCTGGCCGACCAGCTCGCCAAGGCCCACGAGGAGGCGGGGAAGGCGCTCGCGGAACTCCGCGAACTCATCCACGGCATCCATCCCAAGGTCCTGGCGGACTACGGCCTCCAGGCGGCGGTCGCCGACGCGGCGGACCGCTCCGCGGTGCCCGTGGACGTCGAACTGGAGCTGTCCGGGCGGCTGCCGCAGGCGGTCGAGGCCGCCGCCTACTTCGTCGTGTGCGAGGCCCTCGCCAACATCGCCAGGCACAGCGGTGCCAAGTGCGCGGAGGTGACCGGGGGTTACCGCGACGGACGCCTGCTCCTCCAGGTGTCCGACGACGGCCGGGGCGGCGCGGTCGCCGGGGCCGGCAGCGGACTGACCGGACTCGCGGACCGGGTGTCGGTGCTGGATGGCAGACTTCGCCTGTCCAGTCCACCGGGCGGACCGACCCTGCTGTGTGTGGAGTTCCCTTGCGAATTGACAGACCGCTCCGCGTAGTTCTGGCCGAGGACAGTGTGCTGCTGCGGGAAGGACTCATCGGTCTGCTCACCCGCTGCGGCCACGAGGTGGTGGCGGCCGTCGGCGACGCCGCGGCACTGGTCGCCGCGGTCGAGGAGCACGCCCCCGACATCGTCGTGACCGACGTCCGCATGCCCCCGGGCTTCCAGGACGAGGGGCTGCACGCGGCGGTGCGGCTGCGCGAGAAGCGGCCCACCCTGCCCGTGCTGGTGCTCAGCCAGTACGTGCAGCGGATGTACGCCTCCGAACTGCTCGACTCCGGGGACGGAACGGGCGTCGGCTACCTGCTGAAGGACCGGGTCGGCCAGGTCGAGGAGTTCATGGACGCCCTGGGCGAGGTCGCCGACGGAGGCACGGTCGTCGACTCCGAGGTCGTACGCCAACTGCTGCGCCGCCGCCGTGATCCGCTGGAGCGGCTCACCCCGCGCGAGCGGGAGGTGCTGGCCCTGATCGCGGAAGGCAAGTCGAACGGCGCCATCGCCCGCGAACTGGTGGTGTCCGAGGCGGCCGTCGGCAAGCACATCAGCAGCATCCTCACCAAGCTGGACCTGCCCCCCGCGACCGAGACCCACCGCAGGGTCCTGGCGGTCCTCGCCTATCTGCGGGCGTGACGCCGGGTCAGGTCCGTCCGACCTTGTCGTAGCGGCCGAGGAAGCGCGGGCCGCCGTTCTCCACGCGGTGCAGGAAGAGGCCGTCGGCCCAGTGGAACTGGCCGGTCGCCGCATCGAACCGGACGGTCTTGGCCAGCCCCTTGTACGTGGACGCGCGGAGCCGCTGCACCATGGCACCCCTCTCGACCCCGGCCGCACCCAGCGCGCGCAGCCCCTGCGCGACGAAGAGCAGCGCGTCGTAGGCCTCCACGGCGAAGGGCTCGACGGCGCGTACCCCGAAGCGTTTCCGGTACGACGCCACGAAGCGCGCGGCGGCGGGCAGTCGGGCCGGGTCCACATAGCTCGTCCCGAACACCCAGCCCTCGGCCGCCGCGCCCGCCTCCGTGAGGAACCCGCTCTGCAGGACGGGTTCCGTCGCCATGCGCGTGCCCTTGAAACCCGCCTGTTCCAGCGCTCGGGCGCACAGGGCGCCCCGGTGCGGCGAGTCGCCGGCGTACACCACGGCCTGCGCCTCGGCCGCGAGTACGGCGGTGGCCGCGGGGCCGAAGTCCGCACTGGCCGCCGGGACTTCATGGCTGGTGGTCGTGCCCTCGGACGGCGGCCAGTCGGTGAGGTCCTTGACGATCTCCCAGCTGAGGCGGCCGGCCGCCCTGTCGTCGATCACGGCCGTCCGGTGACTCTTCGTGTTGTCGGTGAGGTAGTAGATCAAGGCCGTCGACAGATTGCCCTCTTCGGGCCTGAGCTGGAAGAACACCCGGTCGAGCAGGGCGGTGAAGGCGTCGGTGCCGGACGAGACGGTCACCAGGGGCAGCAGGGCCCGTTCGTAGCGGGCGACCACGGCCTTGGTCGAACTGGCGTCACCGGTCGGGCCGATGACCGCGTACACGGTGCGGTCCGCGACGAATTTTCCGGCCACCGCCTCCGCCCGCTTCGCCTGCCCGCCGTCGTCCCGCACCGTCAGCGTCAGGTCGAAGGCGCGGTCGGCGCGGGAGTTGAACTCCGCCACGGCCAGTCGCGCGCCCCGCTCCTGCGCCCGGCCCACCGCCCTGCCGGTGCCCGACAGGTCGGCGTGCAGCCCGACGGCGTACCGGGGCAGTGGTCTGCCCGCCGTGCCGCCGCCGCTGTTCCCGGTCCGGCCGGCGGCCCAGGCGGCCAGTCCGCCGCCGGTCACGACCACCCCGGCCGCCGAGCCCAGCGTCAGCAGGCGGCGACGGGAGAGGGCGGGCCGTTCCGGCGGCAGCAGGAGCGTGGCCGGGTCGGGTTCGGGGTCGGGCAGGGCCAGGACGGCGGCCGAGCGTTCCGCGATCAGCCGGGGCAGCGCGGGCGGCAGCCAGTCGCCGTCCCGCCCACTCTCACCGGCCAGCGCCTCGCACACCTCCCGTGCGGTGGGCCTGGCCGCCGGGTCCTTGGCGAGGCAGTCGGTCAGCAGCGGGACCAGGGCCTGCGGTACGGCCTCCAGGTCCGGTTCCTCGTGGACCGTGCGGAAGACGACGGCGGCCGGAGTGCCGGTGCCGAACGGGCGGCGGCCGGTCGCCGCGTACGCCAGGACGCAGCCCAGCGAGAAGACGTCGCTCGGCGGGCCGACGGGACCGGCCCCGGCCCGCGCCTGCTCGGGCGAGAGGTAACCGGGCGAACCGATCACCACATCGCTCGCGGTGAGCGCGGTGGCACCGCCGGTCCGCGCGATGCCGAAGTCGATCAGCCGGGGCCCGTCCAGGGCGAGCAGCACATTGCCCGGCTTGACGTCCCGGTGCACCAGGCCCGCCGCGTGCACCTCGGTGAGCGCCTCGGCCAGCCGGGCGCCCAGGGCACGTACCGTACGGACCGGCAGCGGCCCGTGCAGGGTGACGGCCTCGGCCAGCGACGGGCCCGGCACGAAGGCGGTCGCCAGCCAGGGCTCACCCGCCCCCGGGTCCGCCGCGACGACCGGCACCAGCCACCGCCCGGTGAGCCCTTCCGCCGCCTCGGCCTCGCGCCGGAACCGGGCCCGGAAGCCGTGGTCGGCCGCGTACTCGGCGCGGATCACCTTCAGCGCGGCCAGCGCCCCGCCCGTCGAGCGGGCCAGGTAGACCACGCCCATGCCGCCCGAGCCGAGGCGGCCGAGCAGCCGGTAGCCGCCGACGAAGGGCGGGTCGCCGGCTTTGAGCGGGCGGATTCCCGCGCTCGCCGCCGGCTCTGCCCCGCCCACCGCTACGCCTTGGCGGAGGCCGCGCCGAGGAAGCGGAACCGGCCGCCCTCGACCTGGTGGAGGAACACGCCGTAGCCGTTGAACGTGCCGTCCGCCTTGAACGCGAAGTCCTTGGTGATGCCCTTGTAGCGGCTCTTGCGCAGCAGGGTCACCAACTCCCGCCGTTTCGGGGGCTGTTCACCCTTCGTCGCCTTGACCAGTTCCTGGATGACGAGGTTGACGGTGTCGTACGCCTCGGCCGCGTAGTAGCCGGGCGCGGAGCCGTAGCGCTTGCGGAAGGCGGCGGTGAACGCCGCCGCCGCGGGCACGGCGGTGGCATCGACGAAGGAGGCCGCCACCAGCCAGCCCTCGGCCGCGTCCCCGGCCGACTCCAGGAACTCCGGGTCGAGCACGGCCTGCGGCGCGAGCCTCGGCTTGTCGAAGCCGGCCGCGGACAGCGCGCGGGCCACCCGGGCCGCACCCGGCGCGTAACCGGCGTAGACGAACGAGTCGATCCCGGCATGCAGCATGTCGGTGACCACGGGCCGGACGTTCTCGGTGTTCGCCGGGATCACCCGGGGGTAGGGCGGGATGCCGTAGGCGCGCAGCAACAGGGTCGCGCCCTGGGAGGTCTCCCAGCCGTACGTCTGCGCGGTGCGGTCCTCCAGCAGTCCGGGCAGCCGGACCCCCTGCTGCTGGGCGACACGGGCGGCGAGCTGGAGGGACATGAACGCGTCGGAGGCGCGGCACTGGAGGTAGGAGCGGTGTTCCTGCGAGGTCAGCAGCAGGGCTCCGGACGAGACGGACAGCAGCGGCAGGAACGCCCCGTCGTACGCGGGGAGGACCTTGAGGGCCGTCTCGTTGCTGGACGGGCCGAGCACGGCCAGCACGTTCGCGTCCTGGATCAGCTTCTGGGCCGCGGCCGGTGCGCGCACCTCGCTGCCGCTGTCGTCCGCGGTCTTCAGAGCGAGCGAAAAAGGCTTGTTCCTACGGGAGTTGAACTGCTCGACAGCCAGCCGCGCGCCCCGCTCCTGCGCCTGGCCCGCCGCCCGCCGCGGCCCGCTGAGATCCGCCTGCACGCCTATCGCCCAGTGCGGGGTGGACGGCGCCGATGCGTCCGGGGTGTCGTCGTCGTGCAGGGCGGCCCAGGCCGCGGTGCCGCCCGCCGCCAGGAGCAGTGCCGCGCCGGAGGCCAGGAGCAGCCGCCGCCGGCCGGGCGACGCGGGTTCCGCTTCCTCCGGCGCGTCGGCGACGGTCGGCTCGATGTCGGGCAGCGCCAGCATCTCGGCCGAGCGGTCGGCGATTCCCCGTACGACGTCGTCGGGCAGCCAGTCGACCGGTCCGCCGTCGGGGACGGCGTCCTCGGCCAGCAGCACCGTGCAGATCTGCTCGGCCGTCGGACGGTCCGCCGGGTCCTTCGCCAGGCACAGGTGCAGCAGCGTCAGCAGATCGGTGCCCGACTCCTCCTCCTCGGCCCCGATGCCGGCCAGGTCGGGTTCGTCGTGGACGGTGCGGTAGAGCAGGGCGTCGACCGCGCCGGTGCCGAACGGCGGTCGGCCGCTCACCGCGTACGCCAGCAGACAGCCCAGCGAGAAGATGTCGCTCGCCGGGCCCACCTGCGCGCCGCGCGCCTCGGCCTGCTCGGGGGAGAGGAAACCGGGCGTGCCCACGACCAGGTCGGTCGAGGTGATCGCCGTGTCGTCGGCCGCGCGCGCGATCCCGAAGTCGATCAGCCGCGGACCGTCCACGGCGAGCAGGACGTTGGCGGGCTTGACGTCGCGGTGGACGAGACCGACCGTGTGCACCTCGCGCAGCGCCGAGGCGAGCATCCGGCCCAGGACCCGCACGCTCCGCGCGGGCAGCGGACCATGACGTACGACCGCCTCCCCGAGCGAGGGGCCCGGCACGAAGGCGGTGGCCAGCCAGGGTGCCGCCGCGTCCGGGTCGGCGCCGGTGACCGGCACCGCCCAGGGGCTGCTCACCCGTCGGGCCGCCTCGACCTCACGGCGGAACCGGGCGCGGAACTCCGGCTCGTCCGCGTACTCGGCCTGAATGACCTTGACCGCGGCGAGCGTTCCGGCCTCCGTACGGCCGAGATAGACCACGCCCATGCCGCCCGCGCCGAGCCGGGCCAGCAGCCGGTGCCCGCCGATCGAGGCGGGGTCGGAGGGCAGCAGCGGCCCGCTCATTTCGTGGCCTCCAGTTCGCTCTTGGCGCGGCCGATCATGGAGCCCGTCCCTTGGAGCAGAGCGGCGCTGACCTCGTCCTCGGACCTGCCCTTCGAGCCCTTGCCGACGGTGGCGACCGTGACCGGGCCCAGCCGGCTCTGTATCCAGTAGTAGAAGTACGGGCCGCCGAGTTCGTCGCTGTAGTACTTGCCGCTCTCGGTGAGCATGTCCTCGGCGGCCAGGTTGCCCAGGACCCCGAAGTCCGAGGCCTGGGAGGCGAGTTCGGTGATCCGCTCGCCCTGGCGGAGCTGCTGGCCGGGGCAGCGCAGGGCTTCTTCGAGGGTCTCGGCCATCTCCCAGTCGGCGTCGTTGACGGTGCGGTGCACGGTGACGACGGCGGCGACACGGATCGGGCCCTTGCCGCCCTCGGCGGGCAGCTCGCTGTAGCGGGTGAGGGTGGCGAGCACCGTCGCCGGCAGCGCCTTGCGCTCCCATACGCAGTTCGCGTCGAGCACGGGCCAGGCACCGGGGTCGCTCTCGTACGGGGTGCGCTTCACGTAGCCGGGGCCCCAGTTGACGGGTACCGCGGCGACGGCGCGGGCGAGGCGTTCGGCCGCCGAGGAGGTCTTCGGCGTGCGGGCGGGATCGGCGGCGAAGTCCAGGCCGGTGGCGCTGGGGGTCGGGGTGGGACTGGAGCGCGCGCCGCTGCTCGTGGTCGCGCCCTTGGAACCGGCCGCTCCCGGGGTCGCGCCTCCCGAACAGCCGGCCAGTAACAGCCCGGTGGCCAGGGCACCGCACCATAACCGCACCGGTCTCCGGTACACCATCAACTTCCCCCATTCCCAAGCGAGTTGCCCCCGCAGGAAGCGTAGCGACCATGCCGGCGGCGCACTACGAACCCGGCGGAGTGCGTCCCCGTCACAACAGGTCGATCAGCCCCGTCGTGAACTCGGCCGTCGTTGCCGTGCCGCCCAGGTCCGGGGTGCGCAGCCGGGTCGTGGACAGGAGGACGGCGATCGCGTCGGTGACGGTTCCGGCCGCCTCGGGGTGGCCGAGTTGGTCCAGCATCATCGCGGCGGACCAGATGGTGCCGAGCGGGTTGGCCGTGCCGCGCCCGGCGATGTCGGGGGCCGAGCCGTGCACGGGCTCGAACATGGAGGGGAAGTCCCGTTCGGGGTCGAGGTTGGCCGCGGGCGCGATGCCGATGCTGCCGGCGATCGCCGCCGCCAGGTCGCTGAGGAGTCCGCCCAGCTCACCCGGCTCACCGAGGCCGGCCGAGCAGGAGGGCTCATTGCCCGCACATGAGTTTGGCATGACCTTTTCTTGACTCGCCCCCTCTAGGGTCGTGGCTGCGACTGCGAACGGGGGAACGCGCGATGGGTCACGGCAAGGACCCGGCCAAGGTCCTCGACATCAAGACGGCCGATCTGAAGCGGACGGCTCCGGACTTCCAGACGGCGGCAGTTGATCTGGGCAAGGCGTTGACCGCGCTCGTGAAGTCCCTCGACGGGCTGGGTGAGCCGTGGGGGAACGACAAGCAGGGCAAGGAGTTCGGGGACTCCTACAAGCCGTTGCAGAAGAAGATCGAGAGCGCGGCGGGCACGCTGGTGCTCGGGCTGACGAGCATTCACGAGGCCATGGTGGACATGGCGGACGGGCATGTGGACAACGACGAGTTGATCGCCGGGATGTTCACCGAAGTGAAGGTCACCAAGTCGGACGGTGCCGGTGAGCGTTGAGGACGAGGCCCGGAAGATCCTGCTCGATCTGGGCATGTGGTGGCCGGAGGCGGATTCCGGGAAGGTGCGGTCGGCGGCGACGGCGTGGCGTACGTTCGCGGGTGCCGTGGACGATGTGCGGGGCCCGGTGCAGCAGAGCGCGTCGTCGATCATCCACAACAACACGGGTGAGTCGATCGAGGCGTTCGACAAGTTCTGGGGCCGCTACGCGAAGGACAAGGACGGCGGCTGGCTGAAGGACCTGGCCGACTCGGGGCGCCAAATGGCCACCGCGCTCGAGAAGTTCGCCGACGCGATCGACGACGCCATCAACAAGCTCTGGACGCAGATCGGCATCGACGCGGCCGTGATCGCGGGCGGGGTGGCGCTGGCCTTCTTCACCGCGGGCCTGGCTTCCGGCGCGGCGGTCGCGGCGGCCGACCTGGTCATCGAGTTCGGCGCCGGTCTCGGGGTGGCGGTCTCCACGACGATCGCCGAGATCGCCGGCGGCACGCTGGTGGCCGCCGCGTTCGGCGGTATCGAGTCGGTGACCGTCGACCTGGCCGTGGCCCAGCCGCTGAAGATGGCGACCGGCCTGCAGCAGGGCTTCAGCCTCGACGAGGTCAACCAGGCCGCCAAGGACGGCATGATCTTCGGCGGCGCGCTGGGCGCGGGCGGCGGGGTCCTGAAGGCGACCATGGAAGGCGGGCTCAGCGACACCACCCCGCTGCTCCTGCGCCCGCCCTCGCTCCGCCCCGACCTGGTCGAACTCGGCCCGGCCGCCCGCACCGCCGACCGCACCCCGTGCGTCGGCGAGCCGATCGACGTGGCGACCGGCGCGATGCTGATGACGGCGACGGATCTGACGCTGCCGGGGAGCCTGCCGCTCAAGTTCACCCGCACCCACCTCTCCTCGTACCGGGGAGGCGTGTGCTTCGGCCCGACCTGGATCTCCACCCTCGACGAATGCCTCCAGATCGACGGCGAGGGCGTGGTGTTCGCTGCGGCGGACGGCATGCGCCTGGTCTACCCGGTCCCGGAACCGGGCGTGCCGACCATGCCGCTCAAGGGCGTGCGCTGGCCCCTGGAGTGGGACGGCAAGCCGGACAGCGCGATGACCGTCACCGACCCGGCGACGGGAGTCGTCCGCACCTTCGCCGCCCCCGTTCCCTCCCCCACCTTCGGCGTCTTCCATCTGGCGCTGGACTCCTGGAGCGACCGCAACGGCAACCGCGCCGACGTCGAACGCGACGACGAGGGCATCCCGTTCGGCATCCGCCACTCCGGCGGCCACTACATCGCCGTCGACACGACCGGCCCCCGCATCACGGCCCTGCGGCTGCTCGACGAACCCCCGTCGCGCTACGGCCCCGAGGGCCCGGTGGGCGAGGGCACGGTCGTGCTGCGCTACGGCTACGACGGCGTCGGCAATCTCACCGAGGTCGTCAACTCCAGTGGGGAGGCACTGCGGTTCGCGTACGACGAGCAGGGCCGGATCACCAAGTGGACGGACCGCAACGGCACTTGGTTCGCCTACGTCTACGACGAGCGCGGCCGGGTCGTGCGCACCGAGGGCGTCGACGGCATCCTGTCCGGCACGCTGGCCTACGACGATACGACGCGCACCACGACGTACACCGACTCCCAGGGCCGCGTCTCCACCCACCGCCACAACGCGGAGGGCCTGGTCGAGGAGGAGACCGACCCGCTCGGCAACATCACCCGCACCCGGTGGGACGAGTACGGTTCCCGCCCCGTCACGGTCACGGACCCGCTCGGCCACACCACCCGGTACGAGTACGACGACGCCGGGAATCTCACCGAACTCACCCTGCCCGACGGGTCGTTGACGCGGGCTGCCTACAACGCGCTCGGCCTGCCGACGGAGGTGGTCGAGCCGGGCGGGGCGGTGTGGCGGCACACGTACGACGAGCGGGGCAACCTGCTGACGACGCTCGACCCGACGGGTGCCGAGACCGGTTACGCCTACGACCCGCACGGCCGCCCGACGGCGGTCACCGACGCGCTCGGCCACACTCGCACGATGGCGTACGACGCGGCCGGTCTGCCGGTGTCCCTGACGGACGAGTCGGGCCACACGACGTCGGTCCGCCGCGACTCCTTCGGCCGGATCACCGCCGTGACCGACCCATTGGGCCGTACGACCCGCATGGGCTGGACCCCGGAGGGCAAGCCCTCCTGGCGTGAACTGGCGGACGGGGCAAGGGAGTCGTGGACGTGGGACGCGGAGGGCAACCTGAGCGTCCACACCGACGCGGCGGGCAACGTCACCCACCACTCCGCCACCCACTTCGACGTGCCCGCCGCACGGATCGACTCGGACGGGGCGCGCTACGAGTTCGCGTACGACACGGAGCTGCGGCTGACGGGAGTGACCGATCCGCAGGGGCGGACGTGGTCGTACACCTACGACGAGGCCGGACGGCTGAGCGCGGAGACGGACTTCAACGGGCGCACGCTGACCTACACGCATGACCTGGTGGGCCGGCTGACCTCGCGCACCAACGGCGCCGGAGAGACTCTGCACTTCACGCGGGACGCGCTCGGCCGGGTGGCCGAAAAGCGGGATGACGACGGCCACGTGACGACGTATGCATACGCGGCGACCGGACAGCCGACCTCGGCGGTGAACCCGGACGCGGAAGTCGTCTTCGAACGCGACGCGCTGGGCCGCACCACGTCCGAGACGGTCAACGGTCGCAGGACCAGCTACGAATTCGACGCCCTCGGACGTCGCGTCCGTCGAGTGGCCCCTTCCGGGCTGACGTCACAGTGGACGTACGACTCGGCCGGGCTGCCCGTCGAACTCCGTTCCGACGCAGGGACGTTGACCTTCGTCTACGACGCCGCGGGCCGTGAGACGCAGCGGCGCCTGGGCGGCGACGTCAGTCTCGCCCAGAGCTGGGACACGACCGACCGCCTCGTCACCCAGTCCCTGACGTCGTCGGCAGGCGTCGGGGAAGCGGACCGCCTCCTCCAGCACCGCACTTACGCGTACCGGGCCGACGGACACCTCACCGAAATCCGCGAACTCACCGCCGGCACACGCCGCTTCGACCTCGACGGCAAGGGGCGAGTCACGCGTGTCAACGCCCATGGCTGGACCGAGAGCTATGCCTACGACGCCACGGGTAATCTCGTCCTCGCCGCCGCACCGGCCCACGAGACGCCTGGCGACCGCGATTTCGAGGGCACCCTGATACGTCACGCGGGCCGCACGACGTACGAACACGACGCGCAGGGCCGCCTGGTCCGCAAGACCCGCAGACTTCTCGACGGCCGGCAGCGCACCTGGACGTACAGCTGGAACGCGGAGGACCGCCTCACCCAGGCGGTGACTCCGGACGGTGACAGCTGGCAGTACGCGTACGACCCGCTCGGCCGCCGCATCTCCAAGTGCCGCATGACGGAAGACGGTTCGGTTGCCGACCGCACGGACTTCACCTGGGACGGCACGCGTCTGGCCGAACAGACCGGGCCCGACGGTGAGGTCATCACCTGGGAGTATGCGCCGGGCACCCACCGTCCCCTCACGCAGACGGACCACAGGCCCGTGGCGCGCAGCTCTTCCACCTCCTTCTTCGCGCAACTGGCCGAGGAAACGGCCTCCGACCACCCCGCCCGCTTCCACGCGGTCATCACCGATGCCGTGGGCACTCCGACCGAACTGGTCACTCCTGACGGAGCCCTGGCCTGGCAGTACCGGACAGCTCTGTGGGGCAGCCATTTCCCGTCCCCGACGGATGACACGGCGACCACGTACTGCCCGCTTCGCTTCCCGGGCCAGTACGCCGACGCCGAAACCGGCCTGAACTACAACTACTTCCGCTACTACGACCCGGAAAACGCCCGCTACATCACCCCCGACCCCCTCGGCCTCGACCCCGCGCCCAACCACCACGCCTTCGTGGAGAACCCCTTCGGCTGGCTTGATCCTCTTGGCCTCGCGCCGTGCATCCCCTACGGCCCAGCTACGGAAAAGGTCCAGAATGTTCTTGATAGGGTCAGGTCCAAGGGCTCGCCATTCGCCGGATACAAGGGCGGCGCTCCCTTCGGAAATACTGGAGCGAAGGGTGGGCAAGTCCTTCCGCAGGTCGACTCCGCCGGGAATCCCGTCACGTACCGCGAATGGGATGTCAACCCGAAGGTCAAGGGTGTCGATCGAGGTGAGGAGAGGCTCGTCACCGGTTCGGACGGATCCTCCTACTACACCAGCGATCACTATCAAACCTTCATTCAGATCCCGTGACCAGAGGAATGTGGGATGGCAATCCAATCAAACCCTTTGACCCGCCCTTCCCCGCCGTGGGTGATCAAAGCGGACCTGGAAGACGCCACCGTCAGGAGCTATGTTCAAGACGCCGGGGATTCAGGGGTCGTGGTCGAACTTCAGGGCGGGGAGGCGAGGACACTCGACTCCTTCTTCTCGATGATTTCGAGCAGATTGGATTTTCCTGAATATTTTGGCCGGAACTGGCCGGCCCTGAAAGACTGCCTGACCGATCTCGAATGGCTTCCGGCAGATTCCTACTGCCTGGTGTTCCGAAACAGTGACCTGCTCTTCGCCGACGAGCCGATCGAGCGCCGGGCTTTCCTCGATACTGTGAAATTGAGTGCCGAAGAGTGGGCGGCCCCGGTGGAGCTGGGTGAGTGGTGGGACCGTCCGGCGATCCCCTTCCATGTCGTATTGGATCCCGGAATCGCGGACTGGGATGCGGACCAGGCCGTCGAGGTTGGCCAACTCCTCGCCCACTGAGCCCTTTTGGCCCATCCCCTCAACGCTCGATGATGTGATCTGCGCCAGGCCAGGGACTTTTCAGGGACCTTTTGTCGAGGGTTCCCCACAAGGTGTCTGACGGTGTGTGACTTGAAACCGGGCAACTCGACTCCACCCAACGCGGGACAGGTTCGGCGTGTGCTCTCCGCGGCTTGCGGCCGCTTCTGCCGAGAACCTGATCCCGCCTCGTTTTAGGGCCGGTTGGCCCCCCGCGCGGCCCTTCGGCCCACAGTGCGACGACGGCCGAGGCGGGAACCTGAAGAAGCCACCGCTCCCGCGGTGGCGGTGTCAGGAGGACGGGGTCGCCATGGCAGTTCACGATCATTCGGGCGGGCGAGCGGGAATTCGGTTGCCCTCGCGCCGTAGGGCATCGGCCTCGGCGACATCTGTCGTGGCGCGTGACACCACCCGGTCGACCGCGTTCGCCATGGTCTTCGCGGGCGTGCGGATCCTGACCGGGTTCGTGTTCCTCTGGGCTTTCCTCGACAAGACGTTCGGGTGGGGATATGCGACCGCTTCGGGCAAGGGCTGGGTCGATGGCGGGTCGCCGACCAAGGGCTTCCTGAGCGGGGTCGCCGCGGGACCGTTGCAGTCGACCTTCCACAGCATGGCGGGCGACGCCTGGGTGAACTGGCTGTTCATGCTGGGGCTGTTGGCCATCGGCGTCACCGTGATGTCGGGCGTGGCGCTGCGGTTCGCCGCGGTCGCGGGCACCGTGATGATGGCGTTGATGTGGGCGGCCGAGTGGCCGCCGGCCCAGCACCTTTCGACCGGGGCGCCGAGCATGTCGTCGAACCCTCTGGTCGACTATCACGTCCTGTACGCCGTGATTCTCATCGCGCTCGCTCTGGGCCATGCCGGTCGGGTGTGGGGCCTTGGCCGTAGCTGGGAACGCATGGCGATCGTGCGTGACAACCGCTGGCTGAGCTGAGAGGCCGGCGGACATGCGGCACAGCAAGATCGGCTCCGTGATGACGGGCGGGGTCGTATGCGTCGAGTTCGGCACTCCGTTCAAGGAGGTCGCCCGCCTTCTTGCCCACCACAGGATCAGCGGCCTGCCCGTCGTGGACGGCGATGAACGGGTGTTGGGCGTTGTCTCCGGCACCGACCTGATGCGCGACCAGGCTCGCTCGGCAGGTTCCCCCGAGCCGCCGCGCCCGCGCTTCCTGCCCAAGGGGCGAGGCGCCGGGGACGACGATGTCAGGGTCCGGGCACATTCGGCCGGCCAACTGATGTCGAAGCCGGCCGTCACGGTGTACGCCGAGGACACCGTCGCCGTAGGCGCGCGGATGATGGCGCAGCACGGGGTCGAACGGCTGCCGGTCGTCGACGAGGAGGACCGCCTGGTCGGCATCGTGACCCGGCGGGACCTGTTGCAGCTCTTCCTGCGGCCGGACGCGCACCTGCACCGCGAGGTCGTGGAAGAGATTCTGGGCGGGGCCCTGTGCCTGCCGCCCACAGCGGTTGCTCTCGACGTCCACGACGGGGTGGTCACTCTCACGGGCGAGGTGGAGCGGCGCATCGAGGCCACGGTCGCGCAGCGGATGATCCAGCAGGTCGACGGTGTGATCGATGTCGTCTCCGAGCTGACCTGGCGTATCGACGACAGTGTGGGCGAGGCGGTGGAGGAGGACCTGAAGGACGTCGCGGACGCCTGGATCCACAAGCTCTGAGAGGGAGGATCGGCCATGGCACGGCGAGCACTCGTCGCGTACGGGACGAAGAACGGTTCGACACAGGGGATAGCCGAGGCCGTCGCGGACGCCTTGCGCACGCACGGCATCGAGACCGAGGTGTATCCGGCCTCCGAGGTCAGTGACGTGAGCCCGTACGACGTGGTGGTTCTCGGCGGCGCGCTGTACGCGGGCCGCTGGCACGGGGACGCGGTGCGGTTCGCGCGTCGGCACCGTGCCGCGCTGCTGGATCGGGCGGTGTGGCTGTTCAGCAGCGGTCCGCTCGACGCGTCGGCCGACAAGCGGGACATCCCGCCGGTGCGGGGCGCCCGGCGCGCGTCGGTGCGCCTCGATGCCCGGCAGCATGTGACGTTCGGCGGCCGGCTCGAGGCCGGGGCCCGAGGTCGCATGGCACGGATGATCGTCGAGTCCGGACGCGGCGGGGACTTCCGGGACTTCGGCCGGATCTCCTCGTGGGCCACCGGTATCGCGCAGGAGAGCGCTGCGGAGGCGCAGGTGCGATGACAGGCGCCGGAGCGGTCATGTGGCGGTGGCGGAGCAATCCGCTGCGCAGGACCTCGGACACTGTCGAGGCGTGGACCCGGCTCCTGCTGGGAGTGTTTCTCCTGCTCGCCGCGCCGCTCGCCTGCGTGGTGGCGGTCGAGGCCACCTACCACCATGAGCAGGACAGGGCTGGGCAGCAACGAAGTTCCCGGACTCCGGTGCGGGCGACGCTGATCGGGAGTGCTCCCTCGGAGAACCTGTACACGGAGCGCGGAGTGGTCGGTACGAAAGGCAAGGCCGTTGTCCGCTGGAGCGTCCGCGGTCACGAGAAGACCGGGATCGCTGCGGTGACGGCCGACAGCCTCAGCGGGACGGTAACCACGATCTGGGTCGATCGGCGTAATCGAGTCACAGCGGCACCGCTTGATTCCGGTGCCGTCGTGGCGCGGTCCGCGGGTGCGGGTGTCGCCGCGTTCGCGGGCGTGGTCATCGCGGTGCTTGGTGTCCGGCTGGGTGTCGGGCGTATCGGTTTTCGCCGGCGGCTGACCGAGTGGGACCGGGCCTGGGCCGATGTCGGGCCTCAATGGGCTCATCGGGCCTGAGGCGCCAGTACGTGAGGACGGGAACGGTGCATGTCCGGCATGACCGGCATCCTCAGTGGGCTACCCGCAGAGCACCTTGACACCGGGGCCGGGTCAACTCGTGGAGTGGTCAGGGCTGTTCGCTCCCTACGTGTGGCAGCTGGGGGGCAACGGCACTGCGGC
>Ga0307511_10001040_pt1 | contig 29484 bp, 25 predicted proteins | sample 13_EM_MG_FD_200266 | JGI IMG/M metagenome (GOLD analysis project Ga0307511, IMG submission 200266) | Populus trichocarpa ectomycorrhiza microbial communities from riparian zone in the Pacific Northwest, United States - 13_EM | ecosystem: Host-associated > Plants > Roots > Unclassified | place... | reverse complement strand
ATTGTCGTCGAGGGCTTTATCATATCGCCATACAGGTTAGCTCTATGCCTCACACTCCAATGCGAAACGGAGAGTGTAAGACTTACGCAGTTGTCCCTTGGGCCCCTGACCCACCCGCCTTCCCGCCGTTATTGTTATCCCTTATAATCGCCTCATCGTCATCATCCTCCATATCCGGAATCTCATCTTCGTCCTCCTCGCCCACGACCTCATCTTCATCCACAACCCCCTGTTCATCCAAGCCCTTTACACCCTTTGCTGACGCCACCTTCGCTCCAGAACTCGATGTTTCGTCAACAGCATCTCCCTCCGTACCCCACTCATCCCCATCTGTTCCACCCCCCTCCCATCCAGCAGCGAAGTTATCATCCAGCCTCCTCAAACATGGCACCTCCTTAGTCACGAGAAACTGCTTGTCCGCTGGTAACTTGTCATTACGAGCCTTTGGGTCTCCACCGGACCAGGACCATGTGGGGAATTTGTAGACGAGGTAGTCTCCTGCTTGAACGAACTCATCGATGGTGAGTTCTCCTGTTGTGCGGAAGGTAGAGACGGTAGCGGGACGGGCAAGGTTTTCAAGGGCTTTAGACCAGGTAGAGCGGATGGAACCTATCATGATGACCTCGCGATAGTTGAAATACCCCCGTATGTGCTTCCAAGTCTTGTCTGACTGGTTGATGAAAACAAAGTTGTGGGATAATGAAGCAGTCTTCCGTTAGCAAGAGCTCTGGGCCTGAGGTGTGGACACTCAGGTCGTGCGCTCTGTCCTTGCGACCGTGAAACAAAGCCTAAAGTACTCCTATTTACCAGAGCTTTTACTGCTGTTCTATTCTTCTGTTGCACCTAACGTAGCTTTCTTGTAACGATGCTCGGAAATCTAGATGACTGTCAAGAAGCTGTGCGATGTTGAATTTAACTTTCAAAGTGTGTATCGTCGAATCAACAAAGTGCTTAGATGTATAGAAGCAAAAACCTCGATGATGTAGAAGAAGAGGTGGGATGTGATGCAAGGCGGGGGGAAGGGTACATTTGCAAGGGTAGCTTAGGTATGACTCGGTAGCTTAGCAACAAGCCCTCAACCACATGATTCACCTCTCTCCCACCCGTCAGGTGATTCGTCTACGATGAGTGAAAACGCAAAAGTAATATCATTAATTCATGTTACTATTTCCTATAGAATTTTACAACGCTGTCATCAAACAAAATCATCAGCTTACTTAAGTCTCGCGCCCAGGTCTGGCGATATCTCCATGTGGCCAGGGTCCGGTTACTAGATAGCCTCGACTTGCCACAATCGATCACGGGACGATGTCATATGGATGCCCTCATCGCTAAACCACACATTATTGGAATAGATAGAAAAACCTGCTACTCGAAGGGTGTAGCTGTATAAACACATAAATACCATCCACATTCAAGTTAATACAACCCCTTTCTGGGCCAAAATCTATCCTCACCTCCCAACCCATCCTGTCGTTCCTTTCGAATTCCGGTCAATAGCCTGACAATCCCACTCATACTGTGCCCCCGTTAGCATAATTGTCCATCCTGAATTTTGCTTAAGTATATGCACTCACCACTCTACCTGCATCATCACCAGTATATATCGCACCCACCATTGGCAATATTGCCGTTATCGATGTTTGTACAACACTCAGGTCGCTCTGGAACTGATTGACGTGCTGTAATGTCTTGAGCAGGGTGAGGCAAAACTTGTTGGAAGAGGATGCGAGGTTAGAAATTGACTTTTGCCAGATCTAGATATAAAGCCAGTTAGTATTGACGCGAACAAACAGGAGCTTGGACCTATATTTGAGACCTTTACTATACCCCGCCTATGGCCTGTCAAAACCAGCTCCTTCTCTAACCACTCGTTGCCAGCACCCTCATAGAATGCACACGAAACTAGCACATCGTCTATGGCATCGCAAGCATTTTGTGACAATATCAAGTCCCCATTCAAAGTAAACAGCTGTAGATCTGCTCCAGAACATAACATAATGTCACCTGATATATCATTGACAGCCATACACTGTATAGGACCCCTAGCGCGAGTCAATCGACGCACGAAGCGTAGGCGGTTAAGGTCCCACACCAAAACATGTTCGTTTGATGCAGAAACTAAGGTTGTAAAGCTCCTTGAAACGGCCATCATGTTGACCGAAGATGTGTGCCCAAAAAGACATATTTTGGGTTGAAGGTCAACAGTTTTAGATGTAACTGACAGTTGCCAGACAGAGATTGTACCATCTACTCCCGCTGTGATGAGTGTTCTGGCGTCGGCGAAGACGGCAGTGGAGACTTGGCCTTGATGAACATGTTCAAAATGTCCACACAATTTCTTAGTCTCGGCGTGATAGAACCTCACACTGGCATCTGTGAATCCCCATTCCATAAATTTATCATGCTTCGGAGGAACTGTGAGACGGAAACCAGCAGAGGCAATGATCCTTTCGGTCTTCTGGGAGTAGACCAGAGATTGCACTCTTTCCCCATTTTCCAAGACTGGGAATGGGAGCCGGATTAGACTCTCCACTGCGACATCTAATCTAGGTGTTCTGTGACTTAGATCGTCTCTCTTTGGGTGTGGCCGTGTGAATACCTGGTGGGGTGTCTGTCCAAAATTATGAATGATTCCAATGCTCGCAACACGCTCCACGGGGTCGCTTATGGCATCAAGGTCAATGGCTCCATGGTAGGACAGATTGTGAAACACATTCGTAGCTTCCACTGCCGCATCTCCACGTTGCTTGTTACCAAATATCAGGTCTATCCATTCATGTAGGTGCTGGCTCACATACGGGCTTTCGAGAGCTTCCCTATGTTTTTGAATGAAGATTTTCGGATCCCCCTTCGCCCATGGTGGCAGTATCACATTATCAATGACCTCTTCGGTACCTTGCTTGACACCAAAATTGTAAGAATTCGAATTCATCAAAAATTCGGGAAGGTAAAAGAATTCTGGAACCAGCTCCCTGACATCAGTCATGTTTTCCTGCGCAGCTGACCTCCAAGCCTTCTCGATGGAATAAAATAGCCGATCAGCGTGATCAAATTGGCCTCCCTGAAGTAGCAGGTACGACTCCACAAATGGTTGCAGCCTAATGAGGTAAGAGCAGACAATCATAGCAGAGGAGTAGTGGGTCCCATAGTGGAAAGGCACAATAGCAGCATCCCCGAGCTCCTCAAAAGATCGATATCTTTCCCGGAAGTCTCGTTGCCTCTCAGCGGTTTGGCAACCCATGGGCTTGGAGAAATCTCTGAATGTCTTTGGACTATTGAGATCCAGCTCCTCACTTGTATAGTCGGCAAGCACCCAAGGGAATACGGGATACTGAGTAAGATCGTTGAAAGTCCGGCCAGCCATTGTATTTACCAACATGAGGTAATGGAAATTTGAAATCTCCCCGCGCAGCCATTTCTTCGTTACTGGATTAGGTGAGCCGCCTGCGTTAAACACATTGGCAATCTTCAAACCAAAGTTGGTGGCGGGATGATCCTGTGTCTTCAGTGACTCTACTCGCCATGCATCTTCCATATGAGGTGAAACTGGGTTAGCACTAGCATTCGTAGCCTTTGCTGTGAGTCTCGAGTGAATCAAGTCCCGGTCCTTCATTGACATAGTGGTCAGTAGGTAGCTCCTTCCATCTGTGAAGAATAGTTCCAGAGCAACGTCGCGAAAAAGGAAGCGGCGTTTACTGATACTAGTAAGATCTTCAAACAGCCAATGGCGGGTCTCGTGGTCGGTGTCGATTGTCGCCTTTTTGTGCTCCGCTTCACGTCCAGCAATGAGCTGCAAGTACTGATCCCTTTCATCTTTGGGCGCTTGCCAAACATTAACAATCTCTCCATCCATCCGCTGAAAGAAGTTATCAATCAGGTATAAACAATTTTTCCCTAAAATCAGGAGGCCTTCACAGGGGTTAAGCCCAACAAGTCTCGACACGTTGTATACGTCCTCAACAACGTCTCCGTGTTGAATGCTTCGCATGACTTTTCTGTTCTTGTCCTCATAACCATCCTCATCATCACCGCGTGGGTCCTCCACTAATTCAAAGTCGTCATCAAACCCATCGTCCCCGCCATCCCTTGCTGTGTTGTTCCCAGCTTGCTCAGGCAAGTCCCCGTCTGCTTCTCTAGTAGTAATAATGCTTATTTCGTCGTCACCCACAGAGAGGGTATGCAGTTTATTCGAGCTTATAGTTGCGTTGTTCCCATCTATCAGGCGGCGCTTAGGCTGGTAATTCTGTAGGTGTGAGCTTGCATCCGGAAGCATCCGTTTCCTCATTCGGTTTCGCCCTTCTGTCAAGTCTAGTCTCCACTTCACTTCCTCCCCTTGGTCAAGGAGACCACAAGGGCGGGTGAGATCTACCTCGAGTTTTGACCATAATGACACAACAAAGTTCAGATTGTCCTGCTGGTCTTGGTTTGCTCTCTGGTGCTTGAGGTGCTCAGCTGCATATATGTTTGCTATCCAGTGATGCGACGCTTGACTGTGGCGGCTGTAGACATCTTCGCTGTTTATGTCTTCTGCAATCCACTGCTTCAACTTCTCCTTGCGTCGAAGTATACGATACCTCCCACTTTCTTCGCATTTCCTGTTTTGCTCCGTAACGAAGTTTTCCCAGGATTTACTCAGGGCACCAAAGAAGAGTTCATCCAATTCCTTTCTATGGTCATCGGTCCAGTCCAAAAATGTGTCATTGTCCTAAAATAGGTTAGTCCAGACAACTCCAATCCAACTGATGGTTTACACACCAGCTCCATCAATTTCTGAAAACCTGATGAGACTAATTGGTGGTCGACACTCTTTGCCTGGTTTAGTATTACCGATGTCTCGATGGGTTTCTGGACGAGGACTATCCGCATAATCTATTTACTTGTTAGCCCCCAAAATACCAATGGTGAATTCAGGGTAACACCCACATCCGCCCCAGCAAGTCTTATATTGTGCCGATCATCGATTAAACGTGAGTATAATAAATAGCATATGAGCCTGGTAAACTCCCCATCATTATTCTCAGGGGATAGGATGATAGCCTGCCAATACATGATTTTCTGGAGAAAACCAATGATCTGCTTTGATTCTGCCGCCAAGTCGTCAAGCTCAGAAAGCCTAAACAAAACTAATCTGCCTACTGTGGCCCGGAGAGTTGTCAAGGTCTGGGTGCATAGACGAACACTCTTTTGTTTTGCAATATCTGGACGCTGAAGGTATTCAAGCATCATTCCTACAAAGTCCAAAAGAGGCTCGGCACCACTTAAGAACCACCCTATAGCAGGCTCAGCGGCAACTCACTCTTTCTGTCAAGGATATACAACGAACCTTCGTATACCGACTCTGTCATGTGCACCATGTACCGGCCAATATTTGTCAATATCCGCGGCTCGCAAAGCAATTGTATATTAAGGGAGATCATGTTACTGAGATGAGACAGAGTATTTCTCAATAAATATGATTCGAAGAAGATTTGATGCTCTTGAAAACCAGGTGGTATCTGTAACCTTGTAAACATTTCGCACGTATGCGAAAACAGTTCCTAGCTGAAGGGGCTTCTGAGTACCTTGGTAAACAACTCAAATCCTGAAAACTCTCTCCTCTCCATCACTTGGTCGACAAAAACTGCCACAACCAACTCGAGTAAGCTCTCCGCGACAGCATTTGTTACTGTGATATTGGCAACTTTGAAAGCTGGGGAGGTGAGAGTGGATGTAAGTCTTGCCGAAGATGGCGAGAATGCAGTTGGTTCAGAGGTAACGAGGACGAAGGAAGATGCCCTGCGAAGAGTAGATTGTCTAGATGAACCCGAGGAGCTAAGCTGTCCTTCTGAATCTTGTATAGTCACAGTCCGTACTATTGGAGGTGCGATAGTTGGCACCATTGATAACGACTTAATCACTACGTCGCCACCATCGAATGTGAGCGCTGAGTCTCGTGCTCGTAGCTCTGTCTCTGCACTGACCGCATCAGAACTAACGATCACCGGAAATAAGACGCCAAAAATATCCTGGAGGAAATTGGAGGCTGCGCAGAAATCCCTGAAGGCAGGGCATTTCGTGTGCATATCTTCAAGAAACTGAATTACTGTCTGGAGTAACTTTGCTAGGTCACCTAACCGTTGCTCAGAGGTTTGCCCTGGGACTGGTGAGGATAAGCGAGAGTCATAGCCGGTCACTGGGGAATCCTCACCAGAAGATAGTAACTGTTCAGTTACAGACTGTGACCTTGCCCTGCCTTTAGGCTCGGTTGATAAATGCACTTCTCCTCTTTGAGAATCCTGTGTTTTGCGCTCCCCTTGTATAGTAACTATAACTCCCAAACCGCTCTTCAACATTCCGGCAATGACTGCAAATATATCAGGATAGCCAACTACCGCCTTTCCATCTTTTCGGAATGTTTCAACTAGATGGAAAAGATCCAGTGGTCGTTCAAGGTCAGTCTTAGCAACATCGACACCAAATAAAATGCAAAAGACAATCGGCCATAGACCAGGAATATGCCACCACCGTTTCAGCCGTTGCTTCATAATTATGAATCCACCGGTTTTGGCGGCGAATTTGTTGACATAGCTGTACCCATGAATTACAAGTAGTCGTGATAGTATCTTAGCCCCAAGAACCACAACCTCTGCATCGTTTTCGGCAAGAAGATACAGCAACCACTAAAAGAAAGCATATCAGAAATGTCTATCAAGATTATGACAGTAAATGTAAGTAGTACCTTGTTCGTAACAGTTCTTGCGAATTTCTTTATGTTCACAGCACTTGGATCATCATCGCACAATAACTCCGCATACATCTTTAGCACCATTATGCCAATACGCTGCTTTGTAACATCATCACTCTTTATATCCCCTCCGTATCGGGGTGGTGAGTTTGCGGCATCGAGTGTTGCCTGTCGCTTCAGCTGAACGTTGCTCTTTCTGACCTTCAATGGCCGTGTGGGGCAATATTTGTGAAGAGAGTATGTGATGAAAAGTGACAACGATCTCAGTGCATCGGCCGACATGTTCGTCTTCACAAGAGCCTTGAAGGCGACCATGAAATCCGGTAAGATATCAACACTGAAAATCTCGCCCTTCAATGCAAGAAGTAGTTTCTTTACAATTCCTTTATCAAGATATTAGCTCTGACACTATTATATTAGTGAAGGAAAAACGCACTCATCCTATATAGACGCTTCGAGTTGAAGTGATGATATTTGCTCCCCTGCCCGAATGTGACAAATTGTGCGAAATATTTCTTTTGTGTTTCTAGGTCTGCTTTTCTCCACATTTCGAAATCGACAAGCAGGATTCTATAAGCCAAGGGGTTGATAATTATTGATTCCCTTCACCATGGATGCGTCAGTGATTGTTTACATAGGCTGCTGATACCGACTCACTCAGGGAATTCGTGATTGTAGCCCACGAATGTCAGCACCAATCTGAGCAAGTCTTCTCCTACCACCCCGCGAGCTTCCTTATTCCGGAGTAAGTTGGCCAATATCCCAAAGCCATTGTCTTTCTCCATGGCCTCACTGTTCCTCCAGCTTGTCTTGACCATTTCAAACAAAATCTCTACAGCCCTACAAACTTGTCTTGGAGTTTTTGCCATTTCCACCATTTTCAAGCCCACTGCAGCACACCCACCCATCCTCCAAGCCGCGTCGTCCAGAGATTGAGGAACTACCACGATGGGTTCCCCCGTCATGACAGCTACTCCATGTGGAGCAGTGAGCGCTTCATTTATGGAAGGAACCGCGCCATTTATTGCAACAGCACCTGATCGCACCCATGCTTGTAATACTACCCCAGCCTTCTTCGACAGTGACTTTATTAACTGACCTTCATCAATAGCATTTTGGTTGTTATCATCTAGAATAGAGGTAGCACTTATGCTGAGAACTACCCTAGCCTCTGGAAGTATCCCTGAGGCTTTGTGTCGTATTGCAGAAATGATGTCTGATTTCTCCTCCCTTCCGGGGTGCATAAGCTCATTTCGCATATTCAACGATGCGCTGGCTTCGTATGTTTGAAAGCTACCAAGACAGTCCTGGAAGTTTCCATAATAACGCGGGCCCAGTCGATAGTGAACTGCAATAAGATCATCGGAGAGTATATCATCGAAAAGATGTGCGGTACCCAGACTCCATTTCGATGCAACCAAACCTGGCCCTACGCGAGGTGACAATTGGCTAGGAGTTCCAAGGAATAATTGAACCGGTTGGCTTTCAGTAGGAGGAGACTGAGGATATGCGCATTTCACTTGTTCCACAAACTCTCCATCGATATATAAAGCTGCCTTCGCTGCGGTTAGCCCCCGGCCTCTTCTGTGAGCCAGACCTATATGGTACCATCTCCCAGGCTCGAACACAACCGACTTAAAACGAACACTCGCTCTTGGTGCCGCCACGGAAGTTTGTAAGATGAATTTCCGTGTGTCCTGTTCTATATAGGCTAATACGAAGCATTTTTGCGTTGCTTCGAATATCCCAAATATTGTCGTATGGACTGTGCTGTCAAATTGGTCAATACAGATCCAAGCCGTGAATGTATACCCGCTCGACGACGTAGGGGGAAATGTTCGTCCTAGGGATGGAAGCTCCATTGAAGAATACCCGTGACGAGAGAGGTCAAACTGAATGTGCGGGGGCCGGTGTGATGCTTTTATTGCCTCCAAAAGGAATGAAGCCACTGCATCGTTGTCCATTGCATTCCGGTAGAGATACTTTGCATCTCCTAACCCATTAACGCCAACCTCAATCAAACGGCGTGCCAAATCTAACAGAACACTCCTCTCGGCCTGTGAAATATTCGTATCCCATAGACGTGGTATTATGGTACCCAGGACTCCGGTGCCATGGATGGCTACCTGGTTGTACTTGCTGGTAGATGCAATCACTGCGAGCGAGTGGAGTACGGCAGCTGAGATTGTTTCCGAGTCATCATTTGGCAATGCAATCTGGAAATCCAGAATTATTGGAACCACTTCAGGGATCTTAATTGTATCCTTGCTATTGAAAAGACTCCGGACTCTCGCCCGAATATGGCCCAGCCTCTCTTCCTTCTTTGACGGCATTCCCTTTCTCACTTGTTGCAGGAATGCAGATAAGGTGGCATCATCCATTGCAAAGGATAGTAAAATACCAAACAGTTGGTCCCTAGCTGTCACAGGTATGCCTGTGGCAGCTAAGCCCTGCTGTAGAGCATCCCATCCAACCTTCCGCGAGAAGAATCTCTTATTCCCAATGTGGCCCAACAATGCTTCGGAGATGACGCCAAATAGACATTTTATCAATTCTATAAAGCAACTTCTCTCCTCTTCACTTCTTTCCTTTTCATCATAGTACCCAGCGAGGCTGTTCAAAGCGTCTATAAGATATGTGAAGCCTCGAAGGCTTCGAAAGGTATCTGTTACATGGCCCTCCGCCCATTAGTTTTTATCTACATTGCGAAGTACCCTACGGCCGGTAGTCATACCTTTAGCGGCGGGGGAGTCGACAAGTACCCTCCGCAGCAGCGATAAGCACTGTAGGCGTACCAGAAGATCCGGGTCAGTTGCTGAGGATTCAAGGGACTCGAGAAGCGGGATAATTTCAGCGGACAATTGGGGTTTGTAAGATGCCGAGGAAGACTGGCGACGCCGCCTAGGTGAGGACGCCATTATATCGAGAAAGCAGGCAGTAATGTAATTGTAGGGCTTAGAGCATGGCAATGTGGGGTGTGGTGGGGTGCCTGTAGAATTGGCGGACCGTACCACAACTATGCTCGAGAATAGAGGAAATGGAGTATCGAAGAACCTGAAGCTCGAGTATGAAAATTTACATGCAGACCACACTTATCAATAGCGAATCATTGGTTTTTGGCCTTTGCTTCATCCCCACTTCAACGGTATGATAAGCAGTAAAATTGATATATCCCTCCAACTGCTTTTGTCCGAGGCTGAGTCCAGAGCTTCTCAGAAGCACTTTCAAGTTGGAGTGTACTGTTACAATTGCAACGCCGCCAAGCGGGATCATGTACTGAGTTAACCAGACTTACCTGAGTATAGATACTGATCTTTTTCTACCGGTATTAGCTACATGTACATGATCTATACCCAAGCATATCTAGCCAACAGACCTACTTGAGATGTAGTCTGGTTCATGAGGTGACTTGTGCCAACCAGACTAATGAGGTGAAAGCTTTTGGAAAGCTCCCTTACGTAACCACGTGTATGTTAGAGTACAGAATATGTGGAGTCAGCAAATGCTTATCACCATTGCACTAATAGCCATTGCGTCTTAGTTGCTCTATTCAAACACACGAGTTACATCCGAAGTGACGTGTTTCGAAATGTTGTAATCTAGCAGGCGGCCCATAGGAATAGCTCAAATAAGTGGGTCTGTATCTAACGAGTGGTTAACTGAACAGTGTAGATTTGAGCTTGCGAAGGGCGAGAAACTTGAATTATGAGTATTGTGTTTGAGTGCGGTATGCTGATACTAGTTTCATTGGCAATCTCGGATGGGAAGATAAGGTGAGAAGATAGCTGGGACCCGAAGCCGAGAATAGAGCCTCTTCACCCTGTAATAATGCCTGTCTACCGGTACTTGAAATTGAATGATGAATGAGTGGATAAGCTCACCTGGCTAACGGAGCAAGGAGCGAGCGGTCCACTTTACCCAGATGCCCGCTAGTCTGGTTAATGCCCGCGTCCGCGTGAGCTCCTGTCTTGCTAAACGCCTGTAGACCCTTGCTCACCGAACTAGCACGGTCACCCGCCGCCGGCGCTGGATATCGCAACAGAGCACTGTAGAGTAACTCCGGATTTCACCTATCTTGGTTGCGCGTGTGAGACTACTTGAGCAGACTGTGCATGTCAATTGCCCGCGTTCTGGCCGGGGTACTACTGTGCACGATGAGGCGCGGTGTCGATGGAGCGTTCGAGTTGTTGAGCATGGGGCATTGCATTTGCAATATTGCAATATTGGAGCATGGGGCCATCCCAGTCCAGTGCCAAGAGGTAGCTCCTGAAGCTATCATAGGCATAGTGGCGTTTTGCCCCAGCCATTCCGACTCATGCAGTCACGTCGTGCCTTTATCTTGAGCTTCCCTCGCTCCATCTCTCCATCCTCCTTTCACTCCCATCCTTCCCTCATCCCAACCTTTGCTCAACAACAACAGCAACAGTCAGCGTCTACTTCCTTTTATCACAAGGATCCTCAGAATTTGGTTATTGAAGCTTTAGATTACGGTCACCATGAAGTACTCCATTCCCTTCATCGTTTCCTCAATTTCGCTCGTTGCCGCCTCCCCTCTCTTCGAGAGAGCTTCACAGGATGTCGCTCCCTTGATTGCTGCAAAGATTGCAGAACATGAGATTCCAGATTCCTACATCGTCGTCTTCAAGGACCACGTCAAGGATAGCGCTGCTACCAAGCATCACAGCTGGGTACAGGAACTTCACACCACCTCTCTCAAGAAGCGCTCTCAGATTCCTTTGTTGAAATCTGGCTCAGAGTGGCTTAATGACGCAGCCGATGGATTGAAGCACACATACAACATCTCTGGCGAGCTTCTCGGCTACGCCGGTACCTTTGATGAGACTGTTCTCGAGGAGATCCGTAGACATCCTGATGTAAGTACATCTATCTTGATGTTGTGTTGACACGTGCTAATTAGCTACTTTAAGGTTGCGTTTGTAGAAAAAGATTCCAAGGTGTTCGCTCTTGAGGACCCAGTTGTTGAGAACTCGGCTCCATGGGGTCTCGCCCGTATCTCTCACCGTGAAGCCCTTGGGTTTGGTACTTTCAACAAATACGTTCACCAGGCCAATGGTGGTGAGGGTGTGGACGCCTACGTCGTCGATACTGGTACTAACTACGAGCACGTGGACTTTGAGGGTCGTGCCAAATGGGGCAAGACTATTCCTCGAGGAGACGTTGACGAGGATGGAAATGGACACGGAACCCACTGTTCTGGTACCATTGCTGGAAAGAAATATGGTGTCTCAAAGAAGGCCAATATCATTGCCGTAAAGGTTCTCCGATCTAACGGTTCGGGGACCATGTCCGATGTCGTTAAGGGTGTTGAATGGGCTGCTCTTGCCCACGCTAAGACTGCCGCAAAGAAGGACAAAAAGTTCAAGGGCTCTGTTGCCAACATGTCCTTGGGTGGTGGCAAGTCCCAAGCCTTGGACCAGACTGTTAACGCTGCTGTCAGAGTAAGTCATCCAATCTAGCTTTATTCATTATGATCCAAGCTAATCGCCCATTACAGTCTGGTCTCCATTTTGCCGTCGCTGCCGGTAATGATAATGCTGATGCATGCGACTACTCTCCTGCTGCCGCCGCTGAAGCTGTCACTGTCGGAGCTTCCACTTTGGCCGATGAGCGTGCCTATTTCTCCAACTATGGCAAGTGTGTTGATATCTTCGCACCTGGACTCAACATCCAGTCCACCTGGACTGGCAGCCCGTATGCCGTCAAGACTATTTCCGGCACTTCTATGGCTAGCCCTCACATTGCCGGTCTCCTTGCATATTTCCTCTCTCTTCAGCCTGATGCCGATTCCGAGTACGCCGTCGAGGCCCTTACACCAAAGGAGTTGAAGCACAACTTGATTGCCATAGCTTCCCCAGATAAGCTCTCTTCTATTCCTGAAGATACCTGTAATGTAAGTATATGCAATAGTCCTCGTGTTTTTCAAGCGGTTGCTAATTCTACCAAAAGCTTCTTGCATGGAATGGTGGTGGAGCTTCCAAGCTTTCTGAGATCTGGAAGGATACTCTTCCAAGCAAGGGTGAGAAGAAGTCTACTAAGACCTCTAGTGGCGCCCTTATCGAAGAGCTCGAAGAGATTGTTGAGGGAGAAGTCAAGGCTATCTTCAAGAAAGCCAAAGCTGCTTTTTCTGAGCTTTAGATTCAATTCATGACCTGTATCACATACAGAGCCGTCATGCAGCTTGGGACCATTTTAACGATTTAATACTGTGCATGCTTGGGTTCATTGGGAACGGGATATGGTTTTAACGGAATTGGGCCCGGCCTGGCAGTGGGAGTTTATCGATTTCTTTTTTCTCTGGTTTACGCATGGTTTCATTTTAGGTTCTTGTTTACCATTACTAGTACACTTTTGTTGAGGTTTTCTGTGCCCATGTGTTTCGTTATTATTTATGCCTGTTATTTGGACTATTGCGTTGGGCTGGTGTTTTATTAGCAATGAATGACCTGTTGGGTGTGCTGCTGCGGTGGTGTGGAAGAAACCCGATCAGAACTCGAATATAGGTATTTCAGGGCACCGAATTTATGTCAAATCTACAATACCAGATTGAAAGCACTCAGGTGGTTTGTTACCTGAGTAGGTTTGGTGCTACAATAAATGCGAGTGACTTATTCACACAACAGATACATCCCCATGATAGGGTGTAATCGTTCATATATTGGAATAAGCCGTAGGAGAAGACACAAAATTGGTGCTCACGTTCTTTTGGCCAAGTACCTATAACCGGGTGCAAACTGCCAATTGAGTTACTTCAGTAGCCACGATAAGGTGGTGATATGGGATTCGTTTTCACAATTGACGTCAAATATAGGCAGGCGTGGCAAACAGCGGGCCCCGACATAAGTACAGCGATAACCAGACCCGATTTACCACCTCTTCTACCTACTGTACCTAGGTATACTCTTCTGCACCTAAATACAGAAGAGTCAGGCTTACCTAGAGTCACGTGCTCCCTAGTGCTTCCATTAGTTTATCGATCCAAGCACAGGGACCCTGCCAGCCACTTAGCTTCCCAGACAGTGCACAGATCTTAAGCTACAATACCAAATGATACGGGAGGATCGGGCACTGCAGGATATGTGCGCTAGTGCATTTGAAATTCGAGACATTGGATGCGTAGAAGTGGGTACAAGCGGTTTGAGTGATTCAGGGGGATTTCCGGTATGAGTTTGGTAGATTGAGAATGGCGAGATTGGAGCCCGGGTCCTGGGTGGATCTGGTCGCGAAATGGAGGTGTTCCCTGCAGAAGAAGCATTCGACACGACATGGACTTACCGGTAGTGTGACACGACATGAAGCCTGCTGCCTTGCTGTTTTGCTGCCTTGCTTAATGTCTATGAAGTATGGAGTCAGAGTGTCGTGGGATGGAGGATCCGGATGTACAGCAAAAATACAACTATACGTCGCTAATACGCTCAAGCTTGAATCTAAAGAAGCTTTGAGCAAACGTAAGCGTAGACGTCAACAAACTTTCGAAGCCGAGGCAAACACATGCCGTTCACGGTTTCTGCCTTCAGCCAATCTGTTTGTTTTGTCCCAGCCATCTGTGGAATCCATGCGTGACATATTCAGCCGACGACCCTACATAATACAGTACCGGTACATACACATATGCTGTGTCCACACTTGCTTTTTTGTATGTAATAAAAATAAATTATTAATTTACCATATGCAGAATCTATAATAATGGATTGATATATACACATACATGTACATGTGAGTTATTTACATTCAATTTCGCATCGTCCAAAGTCGCGCGCGTTGGTACCATTAACTCGGGGGCACGTGAAGTATATACTCCAAACTGAACAATATTCCTGGAATCTCAGGCCACCAGTATGAGCACGAGGCTCGCTGCCGATCCCCGGCGCGGCTTGTTTTAGGTAAGTTTAAACTTGGGGCTGAAGCTGGGGTTTTGATACCTGCCGGAGCTGGGATGTTTCCCGGAGGAACCTGGGGCCGCCGGGGGGGGAGGGGGTTAGTCACATGCGCTCTTACGTCAGTTTGGTAAGCTGATTGGTGCGGAGTTGAGGGTAAAGGTACTCGTATTCTGTGATATGACTATTTTTTATGTGCTTTGGTTTCTATGCAGGATTACTCATGAGCGCTTTGTAGGACGGAGAGACATGACTGAGCAATCGGACAAGTTCTTGGAGCAACGGTGCAGGCTTCTAGACTATGACTTGATCTATACGTAACCTTACTGCCACCACCTCTCGATCTCTCTAGACGGCAAAGATGGCCCACGGAGTAATGATTGGGCATATTTTATGTATCGGGACACTTTGCCGCTCCAAGTTAGTCATAGCATAAGCTTATAAGCAGAATTACATCTCTTCAAGGTAAACCAAGCTCGGCATTCACTTCATTGGTCCGGTGGCCCAATGAGCTTACAAGATCAGAACGGCTAGTGCTGCCAGTGTTCCACAGAACGGTCACTCGTTCAATTTAAACATGTGTAACCAAACAAGTTTCAAATTTGCCTTGGGGCATGGAAAATAGAGCCCTAGGTACGGGTTCAGCCTCATCTTGTCTCGAGTCATCAGGCGGCCTGTATCCGTATTTATTTAATAAAAGCAGCAGTGCCGAGACCTTTTCAAGTTGGTACCGGTAGTGTACAGTGCCTGAGAGAAAGTTATAACGCACTCATATTTTTTTCCTTTTTTTGTCTCAGGCCAAGCTTCTAGCGTGAATGATGTACAAGGCATAAGATAGCATAAATCCACCAAAATAAAGCTTTTGAGGGCTACTAATTTGCGAAGGAGGGGCTTCACATTATGAGGACTATATCGGAACCTTTTGAGGGCTATTAAACCTGAAATATAGTTGCTATGCAGAGGTATACGAAGGGCCCTTATTGCATATCTGAGGTGCGTTATAACTTTCTCCTAGGCACTCTGTACGTACATTTTAACTCGGAGTGCAATTACCCTGAGCTATGCTCTGAGAAGCCTTCAAACGCTTATGGGATTTATGGGAGTAGGAAAGTCTAACAAGTCATCGATTTGACTCAAATAGTACCAATATCACTTAGATCTTGAGCGGGCTAGTCTAGACAACCAGTTGTCTCATAGCCCTCTCCTGCTCACCGACTGTCACCTGTGACTGGCATGCAGCCCGACTCACAAGACTTGAAATCAATTTCTCATGCACACGCACACTTCAAGCTATTTTGATCTTATTTTCATGCATATCACCAAACGCACGCAAAAGACACACAAGCATAAAACATGACAACAGAACAGGCCTGCAAACAAGCATTAAAAACGCAGAAATGATACAAACAAAAAGGAAAAAAACCTAAAACTAAAACATAAAGCAAAACCAATCCTCAATACACCTTACCAGCCACCACCACATAGACAAAGGGTGAAAAAAAACTAGAGAAACGAAAAGACTAAGGCTGTGTAAAAACGTAAACGCATGTAAGGGTGGAAAAGCAAAAGTGAATGAGACAAATATCAAAAAAGGAAATTATCAAATGCTCGCAATTCGTACGTACGCTGGAGAAAAAGGGCAAAATGTGACTAGCTGTACATCAATCATACGGGGATAAAAAAGCTGTGTAAGGATAAGGTAAAGCTGTAGGACCCAATATGATATGCATGGGGGGCAAAATAACAAACACAAGGGGAATGTGAAATTGAAAAAATATTTCCTCTATAAGTGCGAGATGAGTATCAGCGGGTATGAAGATGACAACTAAGGAAAGGTGGTGATGACGATGACTATGATGACAATGTCGATGTTGTATGATGATGGTGAGACTCGGGAGATAAATGACGAAATATTGTCTGGCTTGAAATGCAAACAGGTTCCACTGTTGTGTTGAACATGTAAAAAACAGATATATATACACTACAGAATCATAATGAATAAGAGATATCAACAGGGAAAAAGGCGAGAAGACCTATAAGTAGCAATAAGCACCACAGCACATGTATACGTCCAATTCCAACATGAGCATAAAGCATCCCCAAACAGGGGGTTAAACGAAAAATCAAAATAGGACAGCTTGAAAACAATAAAAACTCCTCTCGTGAAGGAAAAAAAAAGGAGGGTGCGCTGCGAATATACATATGCATTTCTTCTAGAGCGATGAGCTCGCCAGAAGAAAATGTTGGCTCTATAGACCAATGAATGATGTTCGTCGATAGGCCTCTGTATAATGATCGAGAAAACACAGACACGGTATATATGTAGCACCCCTAGGGAGTAGGGAACAGTGGACGTCTCCCTGTTCAGGTTTGAAACACCGGTACCTCTGTAATCATTCCCAATTCACCAAAGTCATGTGGGTATATCGGTACAGTTATGCGAACTCGCCGATTTCGCTAAAGCACAACTGTGGCTTCAGAAAGTCCGTTGAGTTTGACGTAGTGTAATTTCGCCTGTCGTAGAACCCGTGTGTTGCATATGCATATATCGTGCGTGCGGTTTACCTGAGTCTCCTCAAAACATAACAAAAGTGAGTCGATCTTCACAATTCTGAACAAATAACGAGTTTAGCCCTCTCCTTTTTTAAAACCTATCCCCCAACCGTATCCAAAGAACAAGTGAAAAACCCAAATCAGAAACATCCACGGCACCAGATATAAAACGACATAAGAGAAGAACCCTCCAGGAATAGCCCCGTAGGTCATGACCGCAAAAATAATACGCCGTAACATCGCCAGACGCGTAGCAAGCAATTCAATCAAATATATTCATGGTACAGCCTCCGCCTAAAAGGGCAGATAAGCCTTTATCTTCGAACTTGTGGGCATTCCACGCTGCTGTCCACCATAACTGACCGTTGTGAGAATCAGCCCCCCTTTCTTTCTCCATCAACTAGAACTTCTTTTCTCTCGGACCCTTGGGGACTGGTTTGCTTCTTTACATGCCTCTTCTTGGCTTGTTTACTCCACACTTTGTTTTTGGTGGGTTCTTTGGCTATAGCCTTCGCTTGAGGGGTAGGAGCGGGATCAGTCGGCGCTACTGGCGCTACTGGAACTACTGGCGCAGGTGTGGGATTCGCCGGCACTTGTACCACTTGTGGTTTAGTTGCTTTGCGTTTCGGCTGTAGACCATTAGGCGCAGGGTTATTATTCTTCCCCTGCTTTTTCGAAGCAATTGGCTGGGCTGGTGGTGGTTTGCTCTTTACATCCCCCACAATTATCGGCTTGGTGGGCTTGACACTTTGGTCATGGGCCTCGGTAGTTGAGTTTGAGCCTTTCGGTGGTTGTGAGGGTTCGGTCTCAGCCTCGACGGATGCTAATGTATCACCATACGCACCATTTTGCAGGATTTGCTTCGTAGCTTCCTGTGTGGAGTTTAAATTCGAAGGTACCTGTTGGGAAGTGGCATATTCGCGCGTATTTGCCGCAGAGTATTTGGCCTCCGCTTCCCTATGACCATATCCTCCTGGATATGTAGGTTCAACAGCTGACTTTGAGGATGGGTGTAGAACCCGAGCCATTTGAGTAGATAAATCCTCTGGCATCGTGTAATTCATGTGAGAGTTGAGTAATGAATGAGCCACCAAATGGGGAGCTGTTGCGCTGACATCGTAAACATGGTCGTATGGATACGCAGGAGAATCAGTTTCAAGGCCTCCGTGTCTATAGCCCTCGTCTGAATATATCGGCGACTGGGTTGATGAGCTACCATTCACTATTAGCGGGCCACGGTCGTCACGGAATGTGTCTCGCGATTTCATTCGCCTAGCAGAAGAGGGCGACGTCTGCTGGGTGTAACGGCCCCGGTCCACCAAATGGGGCGATGAAGGACGCGACCTCCTGATCAAAGGCGGTGGCAGCTGCTCTTGTGATAGTCTCTTTTGTCTGTCCACAATGTACTTCTGTTGTGCGAATGGCTCTTCCTCAATAGCGCTAGTTGGACTTGCGCCAGGGTCGTTTTGTGGTGTTTCCCCAATATAATAACCAAGATATTCATCAGGAATCTCTTCCTCTGGTGGTGTTTCAGGCGGAGGATGATAGCTGCCATAATTCTGGCTGCCATTTGAAGATAGGTCGCCAAAATCGAGTTCATCCTCAGAGGGACCAGCTGCAGTAGAGGGTGCACGAGCAGAGCCCCCGAAGGTGGATGGGTTTTTGTCTGGGCGTGGCTGTGACCTAGGGCTAGGAGCATAACCACCATACTGCCCTTCTCGGCCATGCTGACTTCGTGAGTCTGACGCGGATGGGGTTGATGGCGGTGAAGCCGGTGTTAGCGCAGTATCAGGGGCGGTGGGCATGGGTGCGTAATAAAATGGGATCCCAAGCATCTGAGCATAATAAGCGACAGTCGACAAATTTGGGCTGGCCTCTTGCGTCAGCGGTTGTTGGGCTGCATTGTGAATACCATTTTGTTGGTTATGCATTTGAGCTTGTACATGTGCCTGTACCTGAGCGGCATGCAGAATTTGTTGAGCCTGGAGTTGAGCTTGAAGATTCATGTTCACGACATCCGGTTGGTACAACTGCTGATGTGCAGGTTGCAGCATGTACATATCATGCACCCCTAGATATTGTGGTTGTATTGTATATGCTGCTGGTACTTTCCGATAATGCCCTTGCTTGGAGTTGTGGGAGTTGAATGAGCGACTCGCTCTCCCGCCGTTTCCAGAGTGCCCACCCCTTCCACGATTATGATGTGAATTAGTGCGTGTTAATGTCGGTTTTTGCGGAGGAGGTGGTGGCACGTATGTTGGAGCGTCATCCTTTGGGAATTCATAAGTTTCGCAGAGAGCGCCTAGATCTAGCTTTTCCGCTAATATCTTAAAGCCTCTCCTAAACTCCCTATGTAATCCAATTGCTGAATAGGAATCGCAAGTGTTGCTTAGATTCCTCCAGACGTTGAATGGTTCTTCCACACATATAATATTATTGTGGCCAATGTCCCACCGTTTCTCCACTTTTGTGATAACTTTCCCCTGGCGAACAGACATTACCGAGTTTTGGTAGTCTACTTCATAGCTATAAAATTTGAAGAAGCCGAATAAAAGACTACCCAAGCTCTCTTTATTCTTCTTCCCGAATCCTCTTAAAGCCTCGATATTGTCGTCGAAAGAGCAATCTACCCCTTGTATTATGGGCCCTTGCTTGTGAGGCCTCTCATGTAAACTTGGTAGAATGGGGGGATCCCGTGTTTGTAGGTAGTTGAGGATCATGCATAACCATGTGTATGACCCAAGTGTCGCACCCACTACCGCCGTGTTAGCTTGAGTATTTGACAAATATTGGGACAGGAACCCACAAGCATCGTTCAGCACCCTTTGCTTCGTCCAGTGTTTCAAGATCATAGCAAGCGGTCGAACCCTAGGGTCAATCTCGACATATGTCTTCATCATCCTCGTATTCTCAATGGCCATCGTATTGTTGATGTTCATGTCGCACGCTACCGCTAGTTTCGGGTCCCAGATTTTAACAATCGGAACCTTAGCTCCAGGTACACATATTACTCGTTCCATCCCACCTGTAAAACGTTAGAATTGGTGAACTCCCTTTCTCTGTTGTGAGGCTATGGATACGAACTGTCTGCGAGAGCTTTGGAGAGTGCGCAGGTATTTATCTGTTCCTGGAACTTGACGATGATGCACACATCAACTGGAGGAACCGCTTATCAGTTTATGTTTGGGGGTTGGGATAGGTGAGGAGGAGCTCACTGTCGGATTCGCTTGTACAAAGCTTGTTCTCTGAGGACCCAAATGGTGCAACTTGAAACTGATTTTCCGGCCATCGGTCGTATAATAGCCCCTCAAGTTTGCCAACTAATTTCCTCCTCCGGTGATTACTCTCTTCACTCGGCACCAATTGTTGGAAAAGCTCGTCCATATCGCTCGTCAGCTTAAGATCTTCCGACTCTGACAACGATCCCTTCGATGGGGTCTCCTTGGGTAGGAATTCGCCATCAGTATACTTGAACCGCCGGCGGACTGTGCTCAATAAAGTTTCGTATTTACACGGATTCCGTAAATTCAAGCCTCCACGTATTGGTTCTGACGCGGCAGATTTTGGCGAGTCAAGTAAGGTAGTATGTGGTGACGGGCTACGTGACTTGCTTGTAATGTTCCTCGGTTGATGGTTAGGCGTTGATGGCATGGAAGTCGAAAGATTGCTTTGATTGGAGCTGTTTCTCCTATTTGATGGTCTTCGAGCAGGCTGTGGCCCATCTTTTTTCCCCTGAGCTAACCCATTACCATTATTCCTGGATGCAACAATACTGTTACGACGACCGTCATTTCTCCGTCCTCCTTGTTGTGGCCACCCACCAGCTCCATTCATCATAACGGGCCTTGATCCATCCTGCCCTCTATCTAATTGACTGTCTGGTAACCGACGGTCAGGCGAAGCACCCCTTCTTGATGGAGATGGTCCCCGGGGTTGCAAATACGAATTTGAACTCGTGGATGTATTGTAATAGGGATACGCAGAAAGATGTCGGGTGGTGGGAAGCAAATGTAGGAACTGCGGGGATGGAATGATGGGTGACGGTGTCGGGACACTATTGCCCTTCGCCGCAGTTGGAGATACAGTTGAATCTGGGGTTGCAGCCGTAGTATACCTCCTCTCGGAACCGAAATGTACAGATATTGCCGGCGAGGGTGAAATACCTTGCTGTTGAGAGCTTGCAGAGGGGTACCGTGTAGCACCGCCCATTCCAACGTTCATCGGCGCCCTCTCCATAGGCCCTTGCCTCAGGAGTTCTTTGACCGACACTGCCTGGATGTCGCGTAAAACGATATGGTGCTTTGGTGAAGCGAAGTTGCGAAGATCTCCTTACTAACAAAGTAACCCCTGAAGAATGGACCCTGAACTGCCGCCCTGAGGTCGAAGCTACCCCCCCCTTGCAATGTATACTACCCTTCAATGATCCACAGGCACCAGCAGTTCGACCAGCGAAGAAAGACTGAAAGTAGGAATGATAAATCTGAGATTGCCGTTTCTGAGATTGTGAGAAGCGAGTGCGGATGCAGGTGCAAGATCTGAGTGATGGGCGGGGCGGGTATGATATGGAGTACCAAAGCTCAGGGTGACTTGATCTGCAGGTAGACAGTAAGCTTGGTGAGAGTCCAATGATCAGAAGACAGCTTTGAGAACCTCAGCTGGAGGCCTTGTAATATCCTGGAGGGCGGTGCGGTGCTGGGTTACAAATAAAGGTGTACCGGAATATGTAATTATGAGTAGTTGCAGGGCAGGTATGTGTCTGGGGAAGGGAACAACTTCAGGCACAGTTGAGTAAGTGCCTAGTTAGCCGTAAGATTAATGAGGTGAAAGCAGAGGACGGCGTGAGGCAAGTGCTAAGGTAGACAGGGAATGGAGGTTGACTGGGGTTTGTGATGTAGTGGGTGGGGGGGGGATAAGGGTTATTTGTGATGGTTGCCGTTAGCACTGGGGCGGCCGTGGTCTGCCTGTAACGTTCGCCGGCCGAAGACAGCGCAGGATGATGATATGTATATGGGAAGAGGGAGGAGCTGGTTTTCAAGGAGCGTAATGCCCGGGGGGAGTGCAGTAAACCGAGAACTTCTGCTATGGTCGATCGATCATGGTAGAATGCCACAGTACACACAAAATTCAACCAGAACTCGCAGAGTATTTGGCTAGGACGTCGAATTGTGATTAATTGTGCAGTGGGTCCGTATGCCTGGGGGCGCCGCTCGCTGTAGGCTGCCTGTTCCTGTTCCTGAAGTTTGATGAAAGTAGCCGCTGGATGAAGCGGGGGTGGTCTGGCACACCACCGGGAAGCCACGGGGAATACACGTGCACTCCACTCTCACGGAAATCCGAGCTGAACTATGCATTGCAATGATGTTCTACAGATCGCAATGAGCATGTACGCCCTGCTTCTTGCACGGCTGAAGATGTTATGGCCCCAGTAAAGGTTTATTTTTTGATGGTCTCTTAACTAAGAGAACCCGGCGGCAAGCGAATTGTAATGTGCGGGGGGGGCTTGAAGGGGGTGAATAGCATCGCAGCTTTTGGAAAGGAGTAAATGTGATACACCTTTAATTTGACCCTTGGCCTGAGCGGCGGTACTGGGAGATTCTCCGAGTTGGAGATGACCAACTTTACATACTTTTTAGTAACATCTACACCCTTTTCTTCGTACTTTCCACATCTGGTGCTCCAATTGACCTGTGCTGTGGGCCATTGTTCGGTTGGTGACAGAGCCACTGGATCTCGGCACGAGTTGAGACTCATATTGATATCATCACAACAAAAATTTTATATCGGTAGTAGTGTGGGTAGAAGAGGCCCCCAATCACGAGGTAAGCGTATGTGAAACACCTACAATTGGATTCTGTTTTATTATTGTACATACATATACATACATTCATACATACATACTCCGTATATGCAAGTATACCGTCATGCTTCAATACATACCGTCCTCCAATTGACATGCACCACTAGCGAAGGCTTGCGCTTATAAAGTTACTCTAAGCTTGGTGTTGATTCGCCAGACCTTGCGAGGATCTTGGTTTGCAAATCATGATTAAAGCAACTCCAAAGAAGCAGGCCAAGGCCAAATTCTATGTCAGCACCAGCTTTACTGGCCCCTGTCTTTCCCGCAAGATACACAGATCACTGAGGGGCTCTTGCTCACCAGTACTTTAAAGCCGGCACGGTAGTGCATTCTGGAGTGAAATTGCCTGAAAGCACAGACACAAAATGAAGTGGAGCTGGTACTCCCAATGCAATTGAATTACCGGCTCATCGATAGCCCGTCCACAAACCCCACAATATTATTGTCGGGTTGAAGAACTTGTTGTCATGCACATTGCTATAGTTAAGTGTATACTAGTACGCATGCAGCGCTTTTGTTAACGAAAGTGTACACTAACAAAATTCCGGCCTTGCACTGCACCCTGCCGGATTTGCTTCAGGCCCATCGGCTGAGGACTTGCAGATGCCGGGAAGCATAAAACGGCCCATATAGGATAGAGGTGTTGGGACCCGGTGCGGCCGGAATATCTTACCGAAAGGAAGCACATAAGGATCCAATGACTGCATTGAACAGGTGCCTATATGTATAGTATTGCCTTATGCATATATTAGCATGTGCCTGAGCCATCAATAAGAGTTTTCCATGGGTCTGGTTAGTTTCCCTACCTGGGCCTTTGCTGTCCAAAATGAATCCGTTATGCCGGTAAAATAAGCCATAAATTAGTCTAGTTGGCCATAAATAACAATAGGTATAATGAGGCTTGAAGTGTACTAGCGAAGGTCCCTAGATAGCTCCACATACCTACTTCAGTCACTCAAGCCTTGAGTCTTACTCTGGCACGACCCTCCTCCCCCAAGGAAAGCGGTTCAGCCTAGGTATGGTCATAGTACCGGGGAAACTGGTGAATAAGAGCCCTTGTCAAAAGTGAAACATAGCTGTACCGTATTGCATAAATCGAGCCAAGGCCGCCAATCTGCCCACAAGTAGTAACGCTGCTACTACAAAAGGGAAAGATCAAGAGGTGTTGAGAAGGGCTCGTATTCACCAGTCTTCCCGGGTATCCGGATGGGACCGAAGCTACAGTACTTAGTAAGCTCAGCAGATGGGGTCAGACAGCGATTCAGATAAGCTGGGCTGTATAGTGATCGAACGAGGGCATTTTCGAGCTTCTCCGGAGCATGAAAAATACAGCAATGATATACCATAGATTATGTTAACGTCCTTCCACTCAACGCCCTTGCAAAAGTATCCACTCTTGTGTACTGATGCCATGCTTTAAATAGGATTGAGATCTCAATTCACTTCGCTGGTGCGGTAGCCCCAAAACCCCTGTCCGAACACTTGACCATAATCAAGCTATTGATCCACGAATCGAAGTTTATTACGCTACGGTAGCATCTGATGGAGCTACACTGAGACTCAATACCCAACTGTATTGGTGCAAGTGCCTCGTAAATCAGGTAAATTTGAGACAGGGACAAACCGACAGAAAGTCTGAGTCGTTCTTGGCAATTTTGTTCTAGCGAGATATGACTAGTAGTTGGCATGGCGTTCGAGCCTCAAAGAGGAGCTATTATGACTCTTTAATCATTCTCAAAGCCCAGTTTATGATTCTCTCCTTGAGGACCTCCTGGTATTCCATAGAGGTAAGGAGTAAAATATAATAAAAAATAAAAGAATCATGTCAAGACCCTCCTTTGAGTTGTCGTTGCAGGATAAACTGAAAACGATCTGGACTAAGGTGTTACCCTCAGAAGCTGCATATACCGACACGTACGGAACCTCTAATCTGGCCTTGACATCCTGCAATTAGGCAAGGCGAAGGAGCCCCGGATGGGAGTCAGTCGGTGGAGGCAGGCATAGAGCCCTCGCTACAATCCTATGGTCCCTAAGCTAGCAAAATGTTACAAAATGTATGGTTGTGGTCCCTTATTTGGGGAGAATGTGGGATACCTTGATACTGTTCTCTTTCAAACCTTTTAAATATATATATATCCCTATTTTCCTTTTCATTTAGGGGAAATCCACCTGGCACTTGCAAATATACGCAAGTACATGCATACATGACAGCCGCAAGTGCGATGTTCCTAGTGAAACGTCATTTTCCCAGTATCGAATTCCCATTAGGATGGAAGAGGGTGTTGCGCTTATTTAATCTTGGTTGTCCTCTACATTTACGACTTTTTTTTCCCGCGAGTCCCCCTGCCGCTTCCTCCCGCAGCCACTTGTGCACCGCGGAGTGCAAATGAACGAATAGAATGGCACAGCCCAGGTGACCATTCTCAAAGATTCAAGTCTCTGGAAAGGGTGCAAGTACCTATAGCAAGTGGTGGATGCTGATCCCTATGCCAAGTAGGGCCCACTAAGGACCTCAAGAACCTATCCACCCCTGAAGCCACTAGCGGCTGAATTCACTTGGTCCCGAGACAAAATTCACTAGCAGTTCTTATTTCGCGACAAACCTTTGGTCGACGTGTCAGTAAAGTCAGCATACAAGACAATCCGGACTGCTCTTATCGTGAATCAACATATCATTGGAGTCAAGCAGTTGCTGGAAAGTGATATTCCTTTGGGATTGTTGGTCGAACGTTCTAGTCTTTCGGGTAAACAAGCCCGTGGAATCAGGAACGAGTAATTCGCAGTACTGAAACCCTAGGTTAGCCCGGCACGCCGTTACAACCTTATAAACAAACATAAACAAATCGTTCAGCAACCAGGCGGACCAAACGCGGAACTTCGCGAGCATTCCAATTCATAATGACCAAAAACAGCGCTGCTGTGGTTGTTCCGGCAATAATCGCATGCCTTGTTATTTGCGCACTGGTTCTTTTCACTTGCAAATACTGCTACAACCCCCGGTTCCTCTGGCGTCTCAGGCGCGGAGATGTTGAGTCTGACGGTTCATCTTCAGATGGCGAGAAACCTCCAGTCGGAGAGGTTGTATCGCAGCACGTGGTAAGGCGACGTCAGAGATATATCAAGTCGTATCTACCATGCTAACTTCCTAATAGTATAGTGTATCTTCATCGTCAGATATCTCCAGCAGCGAGCTGTCAGATCCTGAGGCTATAGCCGTTGTCGAGGCACATCCCGACGACGGTGATCCAGCGACCGTCATATCAGTTGCACCAAACGCACCTCCAGTCATTGAGGCTTCCCCCTCACGGTAAACCAGCCCATGCTCATGAGCGTCCATTATAGCAAACCCACGTCTATTTTGGTCTTTCTATGTTTAAACGTGCAATTACAGGCAGCGTATACTGAGTTGTGTTTTCCCCATCATTTAGAGAACCTGGATTATTCGGAAGGATGTTTTAATACTACGTCATGACATGATGAATATCGACGGCCCTGGACAGTGATAGAACCGATTTTTATTTTTTATTCTCATTTATTCGGTGACTGGAGTTGGATTGGTTGGTTTAATTTCATGGTTTGGTTGTATTCTCGGAGCGTTCCATTAAGTCTCCAGTACTCCATCCACAGAAGGGTCGAATCCTCGGGTACTAACCTCTGCCCAGCCTCCGTTCTTAGAAGGCTCGTGAGATTTTATTTATTTATTTACTTATTTATCCTCCGAGCTCGGTTCGGCCCCAAAAACCTATGTGGAGCCCAAAAGGTCGACGGAGTTCCACTGGAATGGACAACGATTTCAGCCATAGTTGGTGTCAGCCCTGCTGCAGTCCTTATTCTTATTAATGTCTAAAGCAACTGATGTATCGAATCCCCAAACGCGCGTCTGCCGTTTTTTTCCTCTTATTCAAATCGGTGTTTCCCAATGACTTATGTATAATGATTGCAGTTTAGAAGTTCCTCTAGTCCTAAATGTTAGCAAGGGAAATACATATTATTGAATAATTGAATTATGATATGACACAATCCCAGTCTCCTGTAATCTTAGAAGCCACAGTCGTATCCTCCCTCCAAGGCACATGCGGAGATTAGAGATGATATTAGGGCGATGAGGTTCGTAACTGCCTAGGGCAGGTAAGTTCGATCCCTCTGTTAGATTGGTATGACGAGCTGCAATAGGTATGCACTCCCGACTTATCACCGTGGGTCGGGACTTTTTTTTTTAAATTATTTAAAATCATATATGTATTCCCGCATATAGCGGAAGGCCATGGTGGTAAGGTGGGTCTGGATGATTGTGCTGTCATGTTGAATGTTCTGTGCTTGTGCATTATTAGCTCTGGAGGAGTTTGGGTACCTAGGCTGACAGCGCGAGGTCCTGGTATCCTTGCTGGCACCTCGTGTCAGTAATTTGGCCATATAGTAGAACATACCTTTGGCAAGGCCCCGACTATAGTAAGGAGAATTTGAGGCCAAGCCAATGACTGGAATTCTGGCACCTGAGAATGTAAATACCTCCTCTCTCCCCAAAAAGAAGTTCCCACCGTCTCTGAGCAATCGATCTACACAACTCCCATCTCACCAGTTCGGTTTATCCATGTGAAGTATTCGCTATTAACGAAGGGCCGCCCCGTAACCTAAACTAGGATCCCACAATTATAGGGCTTTACCTATAATGGCATCGTCACATGCCGTAACCGTAAGTACCGTTGATCTTATCCTACACCGAAGGGAAAATAACTTGTTCCAAAGCTTTCCTCCAATGGCATATTGCGAATGAGTTCAATTGATACTCCGATATTGCAAGGTTTCCAATGGAGATTTTCAAGCTTCCTTTTTCTGACTGAACCCAAGACCCACACATCCCCCACGCGGGTACATACTTCCCTTGACACAGCCAGGACAAAACAGGAATAGTCTGGGGGATGACTGGAAGCTGGGAATGGTGTGGGACTGCTAAGGAAGGGCTACCTACAAGACGATAAAAGACGTGTTGTAATCCAGACTACTGATGGAATTGAAGCTGGTGTTTGTGCCGTGGCTGATATCAAGCCTTTGAAAACGGGCGTGAGTAATATAGGTGCTTCACTGAGGAGGGGAGGGGGAACGTTCTTCCTTCATTCGTCAAGCCTGGTGTCATAACATCTTCAAAGGCACATGGTGTGTCTTATCGCATTCCGCAGCCCCACAGCCGTTCGACCTCGCGATTTTGTTTCGAATATGATGTTTCCTACTTTCTGCCTTTTTCCTGCAGATATAGGCTCTGTGAGCTTCGACACCGAACCTTGACCCGAGACGGGACCCGCATACTAGAGTGGGCCGACGCTCCACTGCAGCCATCGATAATCGACCAGCTTGGGATTGCAATCCTCCACAATGTGTATTTTGCCAAAGAGACATGTCATTTTGTTTTCTGATGTACGATTGACGGGTCATGACTGCAAGATTCAATGATAGTCCTAGTCTGGCGATGATAGTCCCTATTGAGGGCTTGGCGGTAGGAAAGGTTGGTCTCGGGACTACAGCTTGGGGGTTGCCACAACGACATCCGAAACCTGCCCAATCTAGAGTCCTGCCAAACTTTGGTAGCGTCCGGAGCCTCGGGCCAATCACAGATAGGCTCCGGATGTTGCCAGTGCCCGGGCCAGGGTTACTGGAGTAACATTCGACCATGGAGTCGTCCCGGATCTTGAACGTGAGCGCCATAGCTTCACAGCCGGAGGTAGACATCAAAGAATTCACTTCATGGACTGCAGGTACTCTGCTGAGTCTACGCTCTTGCGAGGACGACAATATTTTGTAAACGCCGAAGCCGGAGCTACAGCGGCTTGATGTGAATATTTGAGTGTTTTGCCGTGCCATTGGATGAAATTTACGTGCACAATGACCAATAGTGCTAGTGCATATCCCGTGGATGTGGGATGTACTTTGCGATTCGTTGGAGACCTGCACGATCGCACGAGCTTGACGGCGCCCCGTACGCCCATACGCTTGTCGATTACAGCAGTCCTGTAGCGTCTATCCAGAGCGAGAAACGAAGCATTGGCAGAGCAGGAGACGATGTGAGTAGTCGTATGTCGGAAGCGGCCACAGACACCCGTCACACGTCCCACCGTCTACCGCTTCCGCCTCACAAGATCTTGAGTTCGTGAGCCCACAAGTGCTTCCTCGCCACCTTTGGTCGCCTGCCCTTCTTCCCGACTTCTCTGCCCAGCGGCAGCTCTGTCTCCTGCTGCTGCCGCTGTCCTCTGTGGTTGGTCATGGTCGTGACCGGCCCTCGAGATTGATAGCACCTTCACTCCGAGTCCTCAGGTAGTTCTCCTATTTTTCGCACGGCAAACCAGCGACGCTAGCCCCAAAAGTTAGCCCTCCCCAAAAAACCTTAGGGACGGTTGTTGTCCCCTTACCCCATCGTCTGCGTCTCTACCAAGAGAAAAAAAAAGCCTAACAGCAGCCCC
>Ga0307511_10001039_pt1 | contig 29497 bp, 37 predicted proteins | sample 13_EM_MG_FD_200266 | JGI IMG/M metagenome (GOLD analysis project Ga0307511, IMG submission 200266) | Populus trichocarpa ectomycorrhiza microbial communities from riparian zone in the Pacific Northwest, United States - 13_EM | ecosystem: Host-associated > Plants > Roots > Unclassified | place... | reverse complement strand
TTTCAATCCCGTGAGTAGCGCTTTAGTGACCAGTTTTTTCATTCTGACATCTTATCGCAGCATATGTGTCCTTTCATTAATATCAACCCCGCAATAGGGTTCATTGTATGCGATATGTAGTAACTACAGTCCGTCGCAAAACAATAGACCGGTTTTTTAAAGAATACGGTAGCTTTTCTTTGTTTATGGGTGACACGTAAGCAAAGACTTTGGGCTAGAATCGGGACGGCAATCAACAAGCTGATGAGCACCGTTAGCCGTCGGCGGTCCCCCCCACCACGGTAGTTCCTCGTCATCCCAACACGCCTCTCTTCCGTGAGATGTCCTCTGAACCGTATGAATCGCAGACGGATTCGAGAGGGTGTTAAGATGTACGTTATAAAGTCCTCGAATCTATCACGGATGCGGAGATGGACGACGACGCAGTCCGCTCGACAAGTGAGCCTTAGTCTCATCGTCAATACCCGCCCAGAACTAACGGTTCTAGACTCCACCGTCGCCGTTTGTTTGCGTACGTTCAAACCCTTGCCTGGGTCTTGCCGTGGATCCAGGGTCAGCGTTAACATTCACTTTGCGTCCGGGAACTCTGATCACTTGGTCTCCTGCGTACATTGATATGGGAGTTCAGGCCTGCCTCCCGCAAACTTCGCTCTCCTGTTTCTCTCACGATGTACTTTGTGGTCGCCTCGAACTTGCGGGATCGAAGCCGATCACTACAAACGGATAAAGTCTCATCGCCGCACCATCCGTGCCTTCTCAACCCTGACTCCATTTCTTTGGCTTGGGCTAAGGGTATCTCGAAAAGGGGTTTGTGGAGAAGTGACACAGTCGATCGAAGTGTGAAGAGGAGTTGAAACTAATGCACAAAAGGCGAAAAAGTCCTCCCAAAGCGGTCAAAACGTACCAAAGCGTCAAACTTAGCAAAGTAAAAAATTGAACGACGAGAGGCGCGCGGTATGTGAGGCTCAACGGGTCCGTTGGGAGGGAAATTGAACGCTCAAGGCACTTAGCGCCGTCATGGCAAGCGCCAAAGCCATTGCATGTTCTCCGCGTTGCGGTCATCCCGTCACCAGTGATTGTAACAGCAAGGGCGAGTCCAGCTATGTATGTTTCATTCTTATTTGCTGCACGTTACACCAGCTGATTCTGGGACCTAAGGACGCCGGCCCTCTGTCGTCCGTTTTCGATCCAACCATGATGCATGAAGGCTGGCATATTTACCCTGGCCCCGTGTTTGTTCGGTTGTCAGCTGGGTTGTTTGGGCCTATCGACGTGGAGGAGTTTAACGGTGAGTCCGGCGTGGGTGATTCGTGGTGATTCATCCTGATATCCCACAGTTCCAACTTCGTCTCTCAGTCAACCGCCAAACGCGCTCGCTTTACCCGAACCCGGCACAAATCCGCCTTGCATTTTCGTTCACTCGTCCACTGCTCTCGCCATGGGCATTGTACTGCACCAGCCACCGTAGCTTCGTCTCCTTAGCCGCGTCCGGGGCCGAGGTATCGTGGAAGCAGATTGAGGGAACTACCAGCCCATCAACTCCGACAGTGGCATCGTGTCCCCGTCTGGGGGTGGCCGCGATAGCCTACCGCTCGCCACCGACTACACTGGCCACGTCCCTAGGAGGGGATATCGGTTCGACAATAACGTTATCCCCCAACACGTCTCCTTTGGTGTGCAATGTTTCCCATTCGTGTTTCATCCGAGTTAACCGCTCCCGATAGAACCTCCGTATAGTCTACCAAGCCGGTCCAGTGCCACGATTTCATTCACACCAACCTTACGTCCATAGAGGTTATCGGGTCAACTTCACCCGACTATCCACCCGCCCTTGTGACGTGGACGCTCCCTCACACGTGGACTTCGACTACCTTGTCTGCGCACTGGGTTCACACCTAGTGTTCCAGACGCCGAATCCATCACGGGAGTCCCTCCTGTTAGACGACGAGCACGACGGTTCCAAGAACAAGTCACGGCAGCGGCCGCAGACAGCCCACCACAGAATAACGGCCGCCACTTTGGCGCTTGTCGTCGGTGGTGCGTACGTCTGTCTCTATCTCCTTATGGGCCGATGTACGTACGATTAAGCCATGTGATGACGGGGGTGTACTCATTTTTTCCAGTGTATTGCAACCCGTTGCTCGTCGTTGGGTATAGTGAGCCTCTTCCATACCAGCGTCCCTCCGGCCTTGGCGCCGATCCGCTTCGGAACTTCCCAGAAGCACGCTGCCCACCAAACAACCAGGCGGACCTTCGAAAAGAAGAACTGTTGTGAGACCCTGGAAATCAACAACATGTGGAAGCGGCGGGGATTATCATTAGATTACGTGACCACCTAACACACCTACCTTGACCATCCCTCCTTTGGACCGAGAGGAGCATCTGCTCTGGGACTGATCTAAGTTACGAACGTGGAGTCATCGGTAATTCTGTTTCGAGCACTCGCAACTAATCTTCTCGGTGTCAGTTTCGGGATGTAGTGGGACTAAGTGTATCTCGTACTAATTTTGAACAATCCTTTTCCGAGAACCGAGGTTTGAGGAGCTGGATGTGATGGGAAGAGCAGCCAGAAGCAATCGTATGGCGCTCATGAGCGGGGGTGCAATTTTGGGCAGTGTGATAAAGTAGGGTTCGTAAAGGTGACGTTATGTCCCTGAGCGATCCCTGACTCGGAGGCACAGGAACCACCTGCATCAAAGTCTCGAATACGTCCTCAAGTTCTTCATCAGATATGCGCGTAGGAGGGGATGCGAGAGTGACCTGTTTATCTCGAACGCGGGGCCGAACTTGAGATCTCTAGTTTGTACATCCCTCGGACAGGTCGAAGTACTTTGTAAAAAGCGATTTCCAGAGGGAGGCATTGTCTGAACATGGGCGTGAAACAGCGGGATGTCTGGGAGAGCTGGAAGTGGTCTCTGGGTCGGCCAGGCGCCGCAGAAGATATCGTTATCGGTAACCTCCGACCGGAAAGGACTACTTATGATAGTCGACGACTCAAAGCTTCGCTGCGATGTTTATAAAGGCAAGATCTCCCCCATTCTCATTAAGTACAGCAATACGATCCCACCAGGTCACCCCCTAACCCCCCAAACCAATCGGACGGTGAAGCTATTTTCGACCCCACAGCTCGCCCGCTCCCACCGCCTGCGCGGGCGCCGTAAAATCTACACATTCGCTGCACAGCTCTCCTAACAGGGATAAAACAAGTGAGGCACTCGCCACAATCCTACCCTCCCCGAGAAGACCACGTAATACACTGACGATCACCAGCGATCACCGCTGAGGAATTTCCACAGTCCCGCCGTTTAGCAGCCCAATGACGCCATCAGGGTGAACCTCGCGGTTCTGGGTCCCACAGCCAACCCCAGATTCGCTACGTGACATGCAAATTATGCAGGCAGACTTTTTTTTTCACACGGGCGTAGGCATGATATGTTGCTATGAATTCGCGTGATTCTTTCGGTATCCTGTGTGCGGTTGGCGAGTAGAAACAATGAAGAAACTGGTTTGGCGTCTGGGTGAATGGTGAACCGCTGAACTACTGCAGTAGTGGTTAATCTGCAGGGATACATATATGCGATACGCCGTAGGGCCAACATATGGCAGTGCCCACGACCCCAATATCCGCTTGATTCCATCTTTTTTTGACAGTTCGTTCACCATGGTCATGCGTGAGACGGGTGAATTCATTCCCCAGTTCCTTCCGACCGCAGCATACATCGTGGTTTGGTGGGCGTCAAGGTCCCACAAGGCGGTCAACCCGTTATGGAAGTCGCCCTTGGACACAGTTGACTCGTCGACGGTCACCGAAAAGCCGTGTTAGCATCATCGAAGGGAGCCTCCGCGGACCCGTCGATGTGAACACGTTTTTTGCGATACAATGCTATCGTTCGCTCCGCACAAATCCTTCTTTCATCGCTCTAGAACGAGGTGAATGCAAACGCGATGCAAATACGACTGCGGGTGCCATACGACCCGTCGAATTAGACCAAGATTGGGGCGTGGGTAAAAACGATTTCGACTCTGCAAGAAATTAAAGCCGTTGTCCTCAAGGAGGATCGAACCAAACAACAAGATCCCCTCCCTCCGGTCGCGGAGGTGAGAAGAAGACCAAAAAACGACCCGTATTGCAGGATCAGAAACCTGCCACCCAAGCCTATGCGCCTGTTGGAGGATCGCTGTGCGATCGGTGTTCTGATAGTAGGTTTCACCACAAAGTGACCCGACGGGTGGAGCTGGACCATACCACAGTCGGAACAAGAGCTGATAGGTTCCATTCAGACCAAGTCTTAGCTTTGGGTGCCTTTTCGTCCTAGGTTTCGTCTCGTGTCCGATCTCCCACGTCTTTCGTCTCCTTCTCCCCGACCATATCGGCGGCGAGTTTACCATCGAACCGCCAGAACCCTCGTACTCGACCCTCTTTTGGCACCTGGCGCCTGGGCTATTCTTCACCTTACGTTCTCGGAGCACAGCCATGACCTCATTGGTTCATTCCCAACATACCGTGCAGCAACCTCATTGCATACCATCTGGCCGTATATAACGAAGGTACTTGCAACGCGTTCCTCTCACGAAACATGGTTCCCACACTGTACCATGCGCGGACGTCAGATCCAGACCAGATGACGCTGACCTCGAATGCTGACATGACCGGCATCGCGGTTGTCGTGGCAAGTAAGTCCTCGTCTCTCTCCAGTACCCTGGACTCCGAACTAAATGATTCCAGATGTCGTCGTCTGTTTTTGCTCTCGTGAGTGGAAGGGCTTATCCAGATCTCGCTTGAGTAAGGAACTAACATTTGCTCCGCTTTCAGGAATCCTGGTTTCTTGGTCTGCTGCGGGCATTGATTCAGGAGTCAGGGCCTCTCTCATTCAGTCCTATCCCATCCTTCTTTCAACGCTGCTTATTGCCAACCGCGGTCAGATGTGTGCCAATGATGCGAATTACGCAACGATCATCACATCGCCCCCTCTCATGGTGTACCTGACGATCTCCTCCATCTTGGACCTTCTCGGGGTAGAGACTGATCTCTACCAGAGGATCGGATCCCATCGCCGCATCATCCGTGTCTTCGGGGCCCTGATTCTGCCCATTTGGTTTTTACTGAGCCTCATCATCGGGACATCAAACCGGGCATTCTACAACGGCAAAGGGGGCGAGGGTTGGATGTTTTGGTGGTGGTGGAACCTTCCCATCGTGCTTCTCACTTCGGCGTACGGATTCATTGGTTTAGGCTTCATCTCGTTTCCCGCCCTTTTCTTGTACAGGCGGTGGGCCCAGGTGATGGCGGACTTTCAAGCTTACCGGAAAGGGTTGGATGAACCAAGGAAGTGGCGTAGGCTGTGGTGGGTTGTGAAGTGTACATGTGCGCTCATGCGGTGTGCGTGGTATGTTGCTGTCGTTGTGTGTGCCCGGTCAACCAAGTCTAACCCCATCTAGGCGTACCGTCGACCGTAACCATAAGTGGTTTGTCTACTGCCTGCTCGTATCCCTCGACTGCGCCTGGGTGTGTTGGGTTGTCGTCGTCGCCATGCCTCTGTCTTGGCATGTTTACACGTTAACTTATGGTCAGGTATGCCTGCGTTTACTCTGTTGGTGGTCTGGCGTGCATTGAATGTCCGCATGTCTAGCTGTTGTCTATATTTGCTGCAGCTCCTCCTCTTATATCGGTGGGTCAGCTTGTTTGTGCCAATCGTTCGGACCTGCTCCGATCAATCCGACATTTTCCGAGCCGGGTTTCGGCCGAGGTGAGGTACCTCATAATCGGCATTGAGCCAGGAGCTCCTACTCCCGTCCGGGACAGTCCCCCTTCCATTGATATCGCCTCATACCCCGAGAAGCCAACCCTTAGCAGACTACGCGACCAGATAACCACAAGTGTCCGGTCGACTTATCAACCTCTTCTCTTGTCGGAGCCCGGTTCTGCGATGTGGTGGGAAGCGGGTGGGGATGATTGCAGTAGATCTTGTGCGTCCACGTTGGTGGGCTCTGTTTGCGACGAGGTTCGGTGACGGTCGACGTGTTTCATGTGTCGCATTTTGGTGGCCGGTTCCTTCATTCTGACCTCTGACTTCTTATTGCAGCACATCTGCCCTTTCCTTAATATCACCCCTGTGATGAGATCCACTGTATGCGATATGTAGTGACTAATAGGACAGACTTTTGACCAGAACAACCAGCCGCGATCGGGCCCACGTCACAGTCGCGATCGAGATCCCCTTTGACCTTTGTAACCGATTTCTTGGTACGGCTAACATGCCTGATCAGCATGTCCCGCAATTCAGTTTCGCACGTTTCGTGACATCCTCTCGTCTTCGCCGTGACGCCCAAAGAGATTGTTGTCACCAAAGAGGCTGAGTTAAAAGAACAACTCGCGATGAGCCACAGTGCCTGGCAACCTCGCCTCGACACTCGCCCACTACGATGCCTCGAGATCCTCCACTTACCTCTCGCACCACACCAAGACCTGGAACACAAGTGAGCACCTGGTCCAACCATCAGTTCACTAACGGCCCAAACTGACGGTAGTTTCAGCCCTACGGTCACAGAAGGGTTTCGATCCATCGCTGGAGTTACGATCGGAACGGAAATGTGACTTCAAAGACCAGAGAATCCATCCAAGAGGCGTCAGTTTTTCCGCTTCCGAAGCTTTCGCTGTTGCTAATCGAGTCGCCCGCTTACAGTCCCTACGAATTGCCTCCCGATGGATCCGAAGAACTCGAGGGAGTAACACCCGATCCTTCGGACCCACCCGTACATCCTGAACCACCTGAACCCCAACGCCCCGGCGCCCCTTCGGAACGCGCACGGTCACCTACGCCCCTCGTCATGGATGTCCCTTTGGTTATGGTTCATGATGTCATTCTCGCGCTTCTACGGAATAAGGCGGCTATCGAGTCGACTGTCGAGTCGATTTGCGTTGCTCATGAACTCAACCCCCTGATTACGGAGTCCGTCATGCAAGTCGTGCGGGAGAACCTGCCTCCTGTGGGCGAGTGGCAAAGGTACGCTAAGATACGAGTACTGTTTATCCAGAGTGACGATTGGTCTCACCCCTTCCAATTTGAAGTGACATGGACACAATCGAACCCAGTTCCTCCAGCGCGTCGACAAACGTTGCATCTACAAGCACCGCTCCATTTTTCTCCCCCGCTCCCGTAAAACAATCACGCCCATTTCAGGGCAGTTCTACCACCTGGTACAGTACGCGCTCCATGAGGGATATCGACACTCCCCCAGCTGTTCACGAACCCACGGTCGGCGACCTCTACGTGCACACCAACATCGATACGGAGACTCGCCAGATTTGGCTTTACCAACATGGTGGGGTGTGGCAGAATATCGACGTTCAAAGGAAAACCTACCATCCGGCCATTCACGACAGGGTCTTGAGTGTGAGACGGGATGGTACCCCAAATTGGATTACGGGGGCCAGCTATGTCACGATGAAAGGGCGCAAGAAGAAGGCGGCAGGAGATGCAACTTGATTAGGGGGTGGGGAAGGTGCTGCGTGCGTGATATTATTAAGTATTACTACCCGTTACGGTTTTTTCTGGTGTATGTGGAAGAATTCAATGTTTACAACGTCTCGCCGTGACCTCCGGGCTCGTTGACATCGGTATGTCGGCTATGCATTCCCCTGGGAGAGTGTTATCAGCGAGAGTGCGAGACGACGGGGATTGACTCACATTCGTAGCCCTCCGATCCTCGCCAGCATCAGTCGTCTTGACGTTTGACTGCTGCCATGGGGAGAATCTCTGACTGTTGGACCTAGGGACTCCGCGACGAAGGGTGTCTTTGAAGTTTGATAGCTCCAGGACCCTCAGGCAATTATGGCAAGGTTGTGGAGGCTCCTGGCGCGAAGGGCTGCTCTTCGAACACGACATGGAAACGACAGAGCCCTTATCTTTGGGGTCAAGCCACAGGAAGCCAGCCACTTCCGCCGCGCGGGTTACTTTCTCGCGTTCATGGTTTAGAAGGGACCTGTAATCCTTTCCGAACAGTTTCTCCAAACTGAAACCGGGGCAGGGCAGCTCGCTTGACCCGACTGGAGTGAACATTGTTGGATGGATAGACGGGGCCGGCCCGCCCCGAAGGGAGCTCTTGAGAGAGCTGTTATCGTCGCTGGAGGAATACGCTCCCTGGCAAACGCTGATGTGTTCCCTGAAGTGGGACGTGTCATTTACGGCCTTTTGTGTGCTCTGCCCCCCACATTTCGAGTGGATAACTTTAAGAGGGTTTCCGTCCGCAAAGAACTTGGCGTGTGGGTCGAGGGCTAAGATACTCGTTCGAAATTTGAGCATCTTCTGCACCTGCTGTGGGTCTACACGCCTGTCCTCTGCTTTTGCCCTTGACTTGGCTTCCGAACGTGGTGATTTTGTCATCGCTGGAAGATCGCGTTCGTTCGAGGGAGTGAATAAACGACTCGGGTGGGGGATCATACCTGATGTTAAGGTCCCTTCCAACGTTTCTCCAGGAATACCAGGCTGGGCAGTTGAATCGTCGAAAAAGGTTTGCAGGGTGCGTGGAGGTGTGCGGAATTGGCGGGGAGCTGGCGAGTGTTAGAGTTTATTGCAAGGGAGCGTTACTGGCCACTTCCCTGAACAGATATTATATAGGATTGAGGTGGCGCATAATGGGCCATCCTAGACAAAGAGACGACGTGTCACGTCAAGGGGCCGTGGGCCTGAGGGCCAGGTACGTAGGGGTGGGGTGACCGTTGTTCCTTGGGCCACGCGTGGCGGGGTTGGGGCCGGTCCCGGTCCCGGTCACCAGCGGGGAGGATTTCGGTGCGCATTTCCTGTTAGAGTCGGCCTCCGTTCCAGGAGAAGCAGTGCAGAGTTGGTGGGTGGGTCCTCGCAAACGATCATGATGGCGGGCGGCTGTGATCGAACGGACTTCATCCCCCTCTGCGTCAGCCCTCCAGCACTTCCCCGTAAAACGCGCACGCGGTGCTCGTCTCCGACAATACTGCCTCAGATTTGGGATGCTCTATAGAGCCTACACCAGGTCCTCGAAGTTCGATACTGTGAAACGAATCCACACGTCGCCGTCGTCATATGCCCAGAAATTGAAATATGTCCCGCAAAGAGCTCCGAGGCCTCCCATCAAGGAAAGGGCGAAGGAAGAGGTAGTAGCAGATGAGCCGTATGGTGAGTACCACGTATTGTCCCAGAAAGACTGTTTCTTAAACGGGTCACAGTCAAGCGGAACGAACTTGGTGTTCAGTTGCTCTCACGGCACGTCCATTTCCAAGTCTTCAAGAATGCTGCGTTCCCTCCCCCAGACAGGGCATACGTTCAAATTGCTCGAGATCATCTCACTGCTCACGGCCTTGATCCCAGCCAAGGCTCCGTTCTGCCGAATGTCTCCTTCACCCTCCCTTCCCTACAGGGCAAGAATCTCGACGAACATTTTCACAGGCTCGGCGCTGCTGCTGCCCAACCCTGGCTAGGTCTCGCCCGCGGCTTTGCCTCCACCTCCCTCCCCCCAAAACCCGACTACTGGAGTCTGCAGTCAGGGTGGACAAAGTATGTTTACCGAGATGACGGTTCAAGTTACCACATCCCCGTCGACCACCCGGACGATGCGGCTCTCTCATTCGATATCGAGGGCTTGCCTAACTGCCACCCCTATGCCATCATGGCTTGTGCTGTATCCGGCGATGCCTGGTATGCCTGGATATCCCCCTGGTTACTGGGCGAATCTGAGGACCCGGAGCATTTCATCCCGTTCGGTAACCCCGATATGCACCGTGTGGTCATCGGTCACAATGTTTCGCACGACCGAAGCCGCATCGCCGACGAATACTCCCTCAAGGGTACCAATTCAAGATTTATCGATACGATGGCCCTTCACGTCGCTGTCAAGGGTATTTCCTCCCACCAACGGCCTGCATGGAAGAAGCACCGCAAGACGAAGGAAACGGAGGAGGAGCAACGTGTAGAGGCGATAGAAGCGGTGGAGAACCTTCTCCAGGAGAGTGAGGCATTGTATCAGGAAGGGGTCGACGAGACAAAGAAGGAGGAGTTACGGAAACTTCGCTCGGATATGGAGGAAAGTTTACCTTTCCTACAAGCGGACGAAGCGAGCGTCGACGAAGTTTCCTCGAAACGTTGGGAGGACCTCACGTCCGGGAATTCGCTTGCGGACGTGGCCAGACTCCACTGCGACATCGACATGGATAAGGGCATTCGGGACGATTTCTTACTCCTTTCCCGCGAGGAAATCCTGGGCAATATCCAAGACTATCTCAATTACTGCGGCAACGACGTCTACGTCACTCACGCTGTCTTCTCTCGCGTCCTCCCTGCATTCCTGAAAGCCTGCCCCAATCCAGTGTCGTTTGCCGGTATCTTGACCATGGGCTCTAGTTTCTTAACGGTCAACGAATCATGGGAGAAGTATATCGAGAACGCCGAGAAGACCTACAGGGAATTGGAGGAAAGTGTGAAAGGACGGCTGGTACAACTCGCGCACGAAGCGAAGGATCTCATGGTTGACGACCGGTGGAAAGGGGATGTCTGGTTAGAACAACTGGATTGGACCCCGAAGGTTGTGAAGGAATCACGTGGTATCGTTCGTGAACAGGTATGTGGACTAGATGCCCCATTTCGATTCAGGATTTATCGTATACACGCAGGACCCCGAGTCTGGCGGAGGGGGTGAATCCGAGGCACAACATCCGAAATGGTTCAAAACGCTACGTTCGAATCCATTTCAACCCAACCCACTCAAGACCATCGTCCCTTTCCTGCTCAATCTCGCATTCGACGGTGTACCTGTGGCCCATTCCTCGGAGCATGGATGGCACACAGTCGTCAACGGACAAATAACCCCACTTCCATCATCCGGCTCGAAGGGTAAAGTTGTCAGCTTGCTTACCCCCAAGAATTGCCCGCCCCACTTGAAGTCTGGTCGGCTCACCTCCAACGATCCGTCACTCGCTGAAGCCATAGCGAGGGGCGACCGATCAGAAGCCACCCGGGAATCACTGATCCAATTAGCCAATGTCGCTCTCTCCAATCGTTCGTCCCATGAATCAGACCCTTGGCTGTCTCAGCTGGATTGGTCTGTACGAAAGCCGAAGAAAGTCAAATCCGAGCTACCTCCCGTTTTGTGGCCGAAGTGGTACTGGGACCTCACCGCACCGAAGAAGGATCTACCTCCTGGGACTGTCGATATCACGATACGCACTCGCTTTGCACCACTCTTGCTCAAACTCAGCTGGCAAGGCTGGCCGCTCTTCCGTTCAAAGGAATACGGATGGACATTCCGTGTCCCCGTGGACGGGGAGTTCACAAGCCGGACCGAAGCCCTCACCTTTAAGAAGGAGGAAGACGCAGAACTCGCAGTCGTGAACGAGAAACAACTACCTGCCTCAAAGACAGGGGGGGAATCCGTCGTTCCATCATTCCGCTTCTACAAACTACCCCACAAGGACGGTGAAAAGGCGAACGTCGGGAACCCATTAGCGAAGACTTTCATCGCGTATTCACAGGACGGTACCCTGACCAGCCCAGATGGTACGGCGAAGGACGCTCTGGACTTGAATGCCCAGTGTAGCTACTGGATTAGCGCTCGGGACCGCGTCCTCAAGCAGATGGTAGTCTGGCAAAATGGTTCCCGTGACTTGGGTTTTCCTGCGGGCTCCGAACAGCGAAAGTGGGGTGTCATCCTCCCTCAAGTGGTAACCATGGGAACGGTGACACGTAGAGCCATTGAGAAGACCTGGCTCACCGCTAGCAACGCCAAGAAGAACCGTGTTGGTTCAGAACTCAAGTCGATGGTTCAGGCGCCCGATGGCTACGCAATTGTCGGTGCAGACGTCGATTCGGAGGAGTTGTGGATCTCGAGTGTCATGGGTGACGCTCAGTTCGGTGTTCATGGTGCTACCGCGATCGGCTGGATGACTTTGGAGGGGACCAAGGCGGCGAAAACCGATCTTCACTCCAAAACCGCGGATATCTTGGGGATCTCCAGGAACCAAGCGAAGGTATTCAACTACTCACGGATTTATGGGGCCGGAGGGAAGCACGCTGTTTTACTCCTGCTACAGTCGAACCCCAGCATGACGTCCGCCCAAGCCAAGGAACTCGCCGACCAGCTTTACGCATCGACCAAGGGGAAAAACACCCACCACGACAAACTCTTTGGTCGGAAGTTCTGGTATGGCGGGACGGAGAGCTTTGTCTTCAACAAGCTCGAAGAGATTGCGATCTCCGACCACCCAAACACGCCGGCTCTGGGCTGCGGTATCACCTATGCCCTGTCAAAGGAACACCTTCCGTCAGAGTACGGGAAGGACTACATGCCTTCCAGGATCAACTGGGCCGTTCAGTCATCGGGTGTCGACTACCTCCACCTCCTGATAGTATCAATGGAGTACCTTATCACAAAGTACGACATCAACGCGCGATATCTCATCTCCGTTCATGACGAACTCCGATATCTCGTTGCCGAAGAGGACAAGCACCGCGCCGCTCTGGCGCTACAGATCGCGAACCTCTGGACCCGGTCCCTATTCGCGTTCAAGTTGGGTATGAGTGACTTGCCCCAAGGCGTAGCCTGGTTCTCGGCGGTTGACGTGGACAAGGTGTTACGCAAGGAGGTCGACATGCCTTGTGTAACCCCATCCCATCCGGATCCGATCCCACCGGGGGAGAGTCTGGATATCACTCAGGTTCTCGAGAAGACTAACAACGGCTCCCTATGGCGTGATGGTCGGAAGATGGCAGTTGTATCCGGAGGGGAGAACGATCTCGTTGGGGACCTGGATGGGTATGCGGAACCGAACTGCCTGGCGCATCGGGCAGATAGTGCGGCTTGGTTGAAGGCACAAGCCACCGACGATCTCCGAGAGATCAAGTTCCTATATAAGGAGGCGTCGGGATCAGAGTTTAGGAGAGGAAAATATAAATCCGGATCAACGAAGTCTGCGGGGGGCAAGTCACCTGGCACTGATGCGCCGAAGCGTAACAGGTCCTCGATTGGCGCACCGTCCGACCTAGGCCGACTCGTTGAGGCGGGATTGATCGAATGAGCTCAGTCATTTTGTGATGAGCTTTCGTGGAGGGTGCAAAAATACAAATATCCATACGCCACGGACTGCGGGGACGTCGGGCAGAGGTATCACTGTGTTCGGGGAAGTCGATTCTTCTATTGGGGGAGTGACTATGGAGCAAAAATAGCGGCCTCTCGACTAATTCGAGGATCTCGACCACTCTATTTTTCTTTTGGTCCATTCGACCACTCTTTACCCTCGTTCTACTTCCCCTCTACTTGCATCGAACACACTCCTCCTTAGACCCAGCATGAGAAGTATACAGTCAATGTAATAGCTAAAGGACTTCTCAGTTTTGGTTCTGATCTCGTCCGCCCGAGCTTGCCGGTTTCCCTCAACTCAACCGCACTGTTGAAGGCGATGGATATCATTTGGACAAACTTACAGATCATAAGAAACAGGGAGAAACCATGGCAGTACTTCACGCGACCCCAGGGACCGTTGCAAAGGGGGTCATGAGATGATCGAGTAGACGAGCAGACGACCCATCAGATGTGAGGACCCTTGTCGCTTCGGCATCGCGCTCCAACTCATCGATGACCTCGGTAGCACCGGACATGTGCGCAACCCGAGCACACGCTGCATGAAGGGCTAGCAGCTTGGGGTTGGGAAGTCGTGCCTTCGGGTGGTTTGAAGTGAAGGTGGCATGTTGACGGTTGCCAATCGAACGTCGAAGGAAAGCCGCGTGCCCCTTATTAGAAGCGCAGAGCTTGTAACGGTTGGGCTGCGTACGCATTAGGTTGGTATCGCTGGGAGGTCTACGAATAACGCACCTCATCAGTACCTTCGAACCACAAGTCCAAGTTGTCGAATTTGTTAGGGACCTCGGTCTCGAGCGAGAGCAGGTTCCCAAGATTATGTACACCGACTTCGGCAAGGAGTTCACCGGCAATGCTTGTGAACCCGAAGCAAACGAGAACGGACATAGCAGTTGCAGCATAATTTGTCTGGGCGATGGGTTGGGTAACAGAGGTGACGGAGGACTCGAGATGCCGTAGCGGTGCTTACCTTGTCCTCCACGGTGGTTATCCCACTGCTCCAGGTGGAATCAACGTGCTGCATCGTCGACTCGCTCAGGATATGACACGCCTGGACAGCGGTGATCACACAGTCTTGTTCAAAACATCCCCGGGCTAGTTCGGCATTGTCGCGGACGGAATTGGTGTTGTACGAGCGCGTCACCATACATCGAAAGCCGTCACGCGCAAGAGCCTAACCAGGCGTAAGGAACGGAGAAGGTGTAGTGGGTGAGATATGCGCGCTTTACGCCTGAAGGTCTGATAATCTTTGCCATCAGCTTCCATGCAGCCGTTTGTCATCTCCTGCAACGTGTCGAAGAATGGACGCGAAGGGTGTAAGGAGGGTGTTGAATACTTCCTGGTGGATGTCCGATCTGTAAGGAAACCAATATGGCAAACGACGTTGGAAAGAAACTGAACGCACATGTGCGTAGAAAGTAGTCGTAGTACCGTTTACCGACCGCAAAGACAACGTCGTGTGCAATACCTCCTGTCTGGGAGCTCGATTCGACCTCTGTGGCGAGTTTTGAGCAGGGTTCCTCGGACTCTAGGATCCCGCACCGATTAAAGAGTTCGATAAGAAAGCGTCCTGCCGCTCTAGCGAACATGAGGTGTACTTTTCCCTCCCAACCGAGAGTATTAGCGTGCTCGTCGGCATGGCGTTCGGCGTCGAGTATGATATCGTAGGCGTTGAGGTATTTGGACCACCCCTCGTCGAGGGCTGGCCGGCGGGGGAGGGAGTTGCAGGGCAACTCAACCGTCGTCATGGCCTGGAGCAGAGGTGAACACGACAAGTCGCGTCGTTTTGGGGGGGGTTTGTCAGGGGCGAGCACCGGTGAGGATGGGCAACGCATGCGAAGCCAGTGTTGTTGTTTACGTGTATTTGAACAATGCCCAATCGAGCCCTTTTGCGGTCACAGCGGGGGTTACGGTCCTTCCCAATCCATGTAATCTGGAGGGCTCGCCGACTTTCGAACGAAACGGCCATGGTATCGTGATTCCGGACGCGTGGCTGCGCGCAGCTTGAGACAACACCGAATCACCGCGCCGAACAGGGGCCCGTCAGTGGTGAGTGCGGTCTGGTAGAGATTTATCTGACCTAGAATGTCGTCCTTGTACTGGTAGTAGTAGTAATTATATCTTAGTGCCATCATTCGAAGCCCAGCAGACTGATACCCCCCCGACGCCCGACGCCACAGATCACCGCCGATTTCCTAATGGGGAAGTCCCGACATGCGGTCGGCGCGATCGCATCAAACTTTACCGACGCTTTTCGTCGGTCAATGACCGCCGGCTTTGATTGTTCGCCGCGATAGGGTGGGCGGGGCGAAGTATAAGAACCACGACAGTCTCCTCGGAATTCCTCATTCCCTCTTCTCCCCCGCCCAGTACTCTCCTACTCTCACACCCTCCACTTTGTGCCGCATAAATGCATTACCCAGCTTCGACCTCCAGCAACTCGAACGGGGGTAGCTCTTCGAGTGCCTGGGCATACCATACTTCTTCATCGACCGTGTTTTTGCCCCGTACGCCAACCATAGGCGTTTCCACCTTGCCACCATCGCCGGTTACACCCGGAAACAATTTCAATGGTGGCGGAGTTCAACCTATGACGCCGTACATGGGTTCAGTATCGCTCCCACTATCTGCACCTGGAACTCCGAGGTACCACCCCAGTACGTGTCCGGTTTCTCGCGTCAAAACGCGTCATATGCTAACGCTCGAACAGACGGTCTAGCTACACCCCCGGTGAGCCCGGAAAACGCGTCAAGGCGGACGCGCTCCGCCCCAGTTTTGCATCCAATTCTTGCACACAACCCTGCACCGTGCATTTACTTCAATGTCACGCGTCCGCCGCGAGAACTTGTTGTGCGTCCAAATTACACCAATTTCAAGACCACGACCCTTGAGGAGTCTGCGTTCCAAACGCCAGTTCCGTTTGTCACTGTTCTCATCCCCGATCTTGGTGCGGAGATCCAAGTCGGTGGTGCCCCTTCGGGGGTTATGATGCATGGGCATCCTTTTCCTCACCCGGTGACTGTGTCGAACATCATCAATACCCTCAGTCTCTGGCTCAGCCAGGTCGCGACGAGGGAGGAGTGCAAAGCACTTCCACCACCTGTGATGGCTACTGCCGCACAATATCTCCAGGCCCGTACCCAAGGGCATCCGGGCAGTGATAGCATGAGAAGGTTCGACCTTCTCTGCGGCCGCGTCTTCTTCACCGGCCTTACGAGCACCAACGATGGCTCGAACAGATGGATCGTCCATCTTTCTTCCAGAGTTTGAGGGTTAACCCCCCTCAACTCCGTTGGCACACCCTTGCCCTGTGCCCTTCACAAATCTCCGACTCCGCGCTGCCTTCTTTGTGAATGAACTGACGCCTGTGCAACAGAGTTGCATCTAGAATACTTATCTTCCTGAACCGGACTCTATCGAATCGGAAACTTCGTATTGTTTCAGTGGTGCGTGGTCGCCGTGGACCTTTTCTGTATCCTTAGCCCGAACCCTATCCCCACTCCCCGCTCCTGTTTGTCGTAATCCCCCGTGCTTGCCCGTCTCCTCGTAGATTGTTTTCTTGTTCTCCCCTCTGCTCCGTGACCACCTCTCCTCCCTCGTCGTTGTTGATTCTTGTGTTTCGTTTACTTGGTCCCCCTTGTTGTCTTGTACTTATCCTTCCCAAATACATCCCTGCTCTCTCAGTATTCCCTCCTTCCTTGTTTTTCGCTTGCGACATACACCGGTTACCCCGAAAGATATGGTAACCGACAAACGGCAATAAGCGCCGAGACGTGAAGAGGTCCTATGCTTCCCGAGTCGGATTGACAATCCCGGTGCCGTACTCTGACCCTCTTTCCTCGGGCGCATACGATGACAGTCCCGATTTCTCCCCTTGATTTCGTGAAGGGCGGGATACATGATGTCCTCTTGTTTCTACGACCGGTTCGGACAAGATCTTGGGACACTCGATCCTCTTTAGCAAAGCGCCAGACTACCACGCTATACGCAATAGCCTATTCAAAAGGTAGGGACGAGACCCTTCCCACGTTTACGTCGCGCAGCCTACATTCCACCCCCGAATGCAGTAGGTTTGTTTCGCCTCATGAAACTGTCGAAACAGTCGCCGACGCATAGACACACACATACACATTTCCTACTTGGCTTTGTAAGGAACTTTGAAGGAGGCCCAGATCGAGGTCGATCAATTTTTCGTTTCAGCTTCACGGCCACGTGTGGATCACTCATCCATATCCAACGCCTCGACGCGTGTCCGATTGTTCGTCATTGAACTCGAGCCTCATTATCATTATCCGGGGAAGGGCTGGGTTTAGCTCGGGAGGAGGGGGAAAGATTACCCCTGTGTGTGTGGTAAGTGTTATGGGAAGGAACGATCCGTCGTTTCATGGAAACCCGGGTTTGGGCGCGGCAACACTCTGGAACCGGTGGTTGGCGCGTTACGAGATAGCTCAGCATTGAGTGAAGCCACAGTTCTTGCCCTTTCTGGTTTGTTATCAAGATACGAACGAGACGGCGAACGATGACGTAGGGGTCTGGAATTATGCATCATGGCATCATCCCTGGCTTTCAATTGCTATCTTCCTCCGAGGCGGCGAATCCGGACAGCTAGTGCATAAACGCCTGTGTATGATGCAAGCCTCTTCTTTCTCCCCGATGAATGCTTCACCATCCCATTTTCATCTTCATCAGCTCACACGAGTGGCGATAGAGTTCTTCTACCTTCAACTTGCATCACGACAGGCAGTAGGTAACATGATCGCGTTCGATTTCAAGATGTCGTGACAATACGTTACACGAATAGACCACACTGGCGGAGGGAGTTATATGTGTACATACTAAAGATTTACAAGCTAATACCGAAGATAATAGTCCATGGGAATATGATGAAACCGGAGGAGAAACTCGTGATACGCAGCGATGAGGTAGCCAAAGAGATAGGAGGCAAGCGCGAGCACAACAATAGGACCAGGTAAATGAAAAAGGATATACTTTTCGTGACGTGGGGGGGTATAGCGTGCGAACCGAAGGGACCTCAGCAGATTCGAGCAAAGACCAGTTTGCCGACGCTGTTCCCGCTACTCCTGTCCACTTCGATGCCGACCAAGTGCGTCTTGCCGCCTAGCCAGTCGACGCGGCGGACGCCACCCTCCCAGCCTCCCATAACCGAACAGCGTTTCTCGTACGCTCGCGTGACCTTTCGTTGCGCCTTGCTTCCGTTGCCAAGGGCTTCCCACTCCTCGGGAGTGACGCGAGCGTAAAGGGTCGTGTGGATCGCATAGAGTACATCCAGATTCGTGATCACAGTCCCCGCGACGGAGCGAGAGTCGGAGCGCTTGTGTTTCTTGTCTGGCGAAGAGATCGAACTGGCTTTGACGACGATCGTCCATGGGAATTTGTGGGATCTGAGAACCAGCTGATCAGGGGCCGCGGTGGGCGGATCGCTGGCAGGCTGAGCAAGGATGTGGGCAGGAACTGGAGAATGTGTGGTGCAATCCGAAACAGTACGAGCTGATGGGGTCCGGCCGACGTCGTACTGGATTGGTGCGTGATGAAGACGTGAATAGGCGAAGAGGGGGTGCATGTGGAGGCTGGATGGTTGGTGGAACGTAACATGGGATCGTGTATGGTGGGATGAGGAATCTGCGACACCAATTTGTTAGGTTTACGAGAGTTGATGAAGATAAGGAATACACGTACTGCCAGCACTGCTCGCCGTGCCGGTGCCAGTCCAGGTGTTGGCGCTCTTCAGCGCAGGACGTGACGGCATCTTCTTTGATGTCTGGGTGTGAGACGTGGAACGGGAGAGTGGTTGGAGGAAGGCGACAGAGGGTGTCCCAGGATGAAGAGATGCGGAGGAGCCGGTGCGTGAGCTGGTAGGGGTATACATGTATGGAGCATCTGGAGAACGAATCTGGTAGTGCGGACCTAGGAATAATCTCAACGCGAGCTCCGGACTAAGGAGATAGATGAAACTCACCAGCGCCGGGTCCGCTATACTGAGAAGGGGAAGTCGGTGATTGGTGGGAGCTCGAGGATGTGCTTCTGCTCTCGGAACGGGAACGGGAAGTGCTGCTTCGCTGTAAGGTGGGGCGCTGCGATCCATCGTTGGTTACATCTCGGAGTGGGGAGGGTACGTGTGATCGAGTTGTGGAGTGGCTCCTCTTGACACGTCCGGACCGAGGAGGGGTAGGCTCCGAAGTACCAGACTTGGGAGTCTTGTAATCGGCGACGGCGGGTGCTGGTCGAGAGCGGGAGGGGGATTCACCACGAGACCCGGAGGGTTGGTTCTGGTTTTGGGTCTGTGTCTGGCTTCCGAACAGGTTGCGAAGATAGGATGGCATTTCGTGAGAGTAGTGTAGCGGATGGGTGAGGGTGGGGGGGTATTGTCGCGGTGAGGTCCAACGACGGGATGCAAGGAGAGACAGATGGGTCTGACACAGGAGCCTTTTATTGACCGAGGGAAAGCAAGCGCTGCCACATAAAGGTGCATAGATTCGCTGACGAGTTGTTGCCTGTTTCCGTAAGATGGGTATTTGAGGACATTGTGATGGTGAGCCTAGGCCGAGACTGCGGGGGACCCCAAATCAGTCGTATCACAGCCATTCAAACCGGGAAGTCCTAGCCCTTGACGGAATCGCCCTCTCGTTTGGCGGGGATACGTTTTCATGTGTCCTTAAGTCCGTGTCGTCTGAGGTAAGGGCGCGCCGTTCAAGGGAGACCGCGGTCTAGAAACATCAAACTCGTGGCGAAGCTTAGCGTGCCTCCTGGTGGCGACCCGTGAACAAGAATCCCCGGGTAAGTGACGACTCATGGCTGCAGCGTGGAGGGGTGAGGCCAGGGGAGGGGGGGGCGGAAGAACGCGTCGGTAATCGAAAAGGGGAGACCAGCGATCACTTGGTTCGGGATGAGTTGTCGGTCCCTTAGGTCTCAGGGCAACCGCAAATGCGGAGAGGGACAATCCTTCCCGATGCTCAATGCTTAATTCACCCCCTGTCTACAGTAGAAGTCGTATGAATGCGTGAAAATCTTTGCGCATACAACTCGAAGTAAGTTGAACCGGAAAGAGGAGGATCTCCGGCAGCCAACACAACACAAAACCCTCCGACGCCCCTCCGCCCCTCCATTTACAAAGGGCCATCACTATGCATTTGCTTTACCGAGCATTCACCACCCTCACAGAGGACAGGTAATGTTATTTGGTAATAAACATAATGATCAATCAGCTCGTTTCAGTCTCGGGGGAAGCACTGTGCAAGAAGCTCAGGGCACAACACGTTCAAGCGCGGCTCATATGTCACCCGACCAAACGCGCTTCTCGCGAGCGAGCGTCCGGTGTGACAAATTCGAAAGAGGGTGCTGTCTACATCTTTTGCCGTTTGTCTGGATCGATTTGCAAGCTGGTGACGTTCCGGAGGGATGCCAATGACCGTTCACCAACAGAATTCATTAGCAACAGACGCCAACAGGCTGTCCGAATCGCGGGAGAAGAAGGGGAACACTGTACATGCCATAGGATACGAGTAACCTCCGTATCGCCGAGAACATCGGCAAAACGAGCGAGAACGCGTCTGACGAGCTGCTATATTTTCGGACATCAACGAGAGGGTCCAGAACGGCTTGCATACGGCTATGGCTGCATCTTGAGTACATAACAAAGTGAGAAAACCAAAATTAAACGCACAAAATTGCCGGATGTTCGTTTACCTCAGAACGAAAGCGTTTCGAATGGTGCGGTTCTGTCAGGGGCACCCAGTCACCATGTCGTTTTTCCGGACCGTAGCGAAGGGCGTGATGAAGTGTGCGGTCGAGAAAGAGGGTCGCAGATTGAGGAGGACCGCGCCGGGCGAAAGCAGCGCGTCTAGAAGCCGATATGTCGCACTTCTATTCCCGCCGAGCCACCAACCACAACCCCAGCCGAGGTCGGGCGCAGGGGGATCGGAAGGGTCGTCGAAACCTCACCCCTTCCATGCCTGAGGCCGACTAGGACCAGGGAAACCCTTGGAACGAGCATCCAAAACATATTCGCAATTCGCCGGACTTGTCTGTCTGTGTGGAGCGGTATTGTCAGTATCCCCGAAATGACTAACAGCTCTCTCCTTGCTGTACAACCATGTTGCGCAAGTTCGGAAAAACCGTCCGCGAAAAACTTGACCACATTGAATCTCAGGCTCACCAGCCTGGGCCTCACTCCTCTTCCCGACACGGAGGCAGTGAGCTTCCGACGCCGGGCGACTTCCCAACCCAGGGAGACATTTTCAAGTTTCGTAAACAGAGGGGGGTAAACCTTGGTGCGTCGCCTACCTTTCCTATCAGATGCGACTCGTATCTAACTGCTTCTAGGCTCGTGGTTTGTGTTGGAGAGGTGGATTGCAGATCATCCGTTTCGGGAAGCTCACCCACCGGGGCAAAGTGATCTCGACGTCGCTCGTGGGACACACGCCAGAGAAATCCTGCAGGACCATTGGCGAAATTGGATCGTTGAAAGTGATTGGGCCTGGCTAGCTGAAACAGGAATCAACACTGTGCGCATTCCGGTAAGTCATATGGCCTCTGTGAACCCTATCCCTACACCAGATAGGCAATTTTGCCTATAGTACCCCTACCGGGAACTTGTCATGTTCCCGCTCCTGCGTTATACCATCTCAGTCTCGACGTCAAAGCCACCGAGAGACTCTGCATTTGCGCGCGAGATGAAACCCCGCGCGTTTCGCTCGTGCTCTTCGGTCACTGACCCTGAGCTGAATGTACTTCCCCAGATTGGTTTCTACCACGTTTGCGGTGCCGATCACTCCGTGCTGCGTGGCACAGAGTTCGCTGGCTACCAATCCGTTTTCGATGACGCATGGGATCACATCCTGAACGTTATTGTCACCGCGAGCAGATATCAGATCGGTGTTCTCCTGGGTAAGGGCTCGATCACACAGATGCACTTTTGTTCTTCTTTCGAGATCCTCAGATCATATCTACAGACTTGCATGCAGCCCCTGGGAAGCAGGTACGTACCGATCGCTGAGGTATGAGGTGTCAGGTCCAACTATTAACGGCGCACTCTAAATGGATCAGAACAACGACAGCCATTCCGGGACCTCTGATCCGAACACCAGGTTTTTCGATGGATCATTCAATATGCGTCATACCGTCCACGTTTTGGCCGTGGTGCTAACCCACATTACCAAGTTCATCAACTCATTCAGCCCACCATTACCAAATCTCGTTGGTATCGAGCTCTTGAACGAGCCAGCTCCAGGCCACCATATGGCGGAATTGAAGCAATGGTACTACGACGCGATAAGATCGCTCCGTGTTATCGACGCCCGAGTCCCTATCGTTATCAGCGATAGCTGGCGGCCCGACGACTTTGCCGGTTACCTTTCCCACAAAGCCGATTCGCTCCCACATCCGCATATCGTCCTTGATCACCACCTGTACCGGTGTTTCACTCGGGAAGATATGGGCGTCCTGGCCTACGACCACGCGGGTCGACTCTGGGATCTGAACGGAGACGCCCGGAGAACATTCGCTCGCGTCACTGATAAACTCGTATCAGCTGGTTGTGATTTGATAGTGGGTGAATGGTCAGGAGCTCTCAACCCTATGTCATTGGACCCCCTTCCGAACCATGACCACGCGCGATCACAATTCATCCAAGCGCAGGTTGATTTGTACGAGCAGTATTGCGCAGGGTACTTCTTTTGGACATACAAGAAGCAGTGGGAGGGAGACAAAGGATGGTCATTCAGAGACACGGTCCGAGGTGGCGTGTTCCCCAAGTCTATTGGTTTGCGTCTCAGAAGACCTCTGGAGCATCACTCGCGTGAGACCAGACTGAATGCCAGGGAAGCTGCGAGGAGTAGGTCATTTGGTACGCCACAGTCTCCGTTCACTCTCCCATCCCCATCCTAAGTACTAAACGGCGACGTAATGAACCTCTGCAAGGCGAACACGAGGCCTATTGGTCTCAGTACCCTGGGAGCTATGAACACTGGCGGTTCAATGAGGGGTTCATTCAAGGATGGGATGACGCCTATGCCTTCTTCACCTCTTCGGGCGGACCTGCGCTTCCAGAGTTGGGATACAAGGGCGCCTGGTTGAAGATCAGGGAGCGCACACATGTCGCAGACCGGGGAAATGGGCCACGTGTCTGGGAATACAGTATGAGTTTTATCGCCGTATCAAATATCCAATTCCTCTATCATTAATTCGTCACGGATTTGCAACAGGACACGGATTCAGCCAAGGCGTTGATGCGGCTAGGCTAGATGTTGCCGCGGCCTGCTGTTGAGGTCATCGGTGAATCTGTAACATGTGGAGTGTATTCTTTACAAATTTGTAGCGTATGTCTAGGTTATTCTAAGTAAAGGTAGTGTGGTACAACGCGAATGGTAGAATAATAACGTGATTCAAACGTTAGAGTAGCGGCAAAGACCGTATGTCCTTGGAGCAAAGGGCGGTCCGGTCATCGAAGAGTGAATACAGGAGAAATACGGATAGAAATATGAAGGAATAACGTAAATCGTCAAGGGAAGGAGGGGGGGGAATATAAAAAAAGGAAGGTTAACGCCGCCGCCGGAACCCGAGGTCGACTGAGCCTTGCCGTGGGGCGGGGGTCAACCCCGCGAACCACGTGAACTCTCCGAGGGAATCGACCCGCCGAGGATGGTTATAGAACTCGTCTGCTTGGCAGCCAGGCTGGTAGTTCTTGACTCTTGTACCCCTTGCGGTCAGGATCATGCATTTGTTAGTATAATTGAAGAGCTTCCATTCTTGCCGAGTGATTTGGGGTTCCAACGACTCTTGGATGGTGGATAGGACGTCGTAAACCGTGACGAATACATTTGGTGTGCTCGGGCGGACCGATATCCTCCAGGGGAGCTGTGGCGACTGAAGTTCCAGTCGCCCAGTTGGAGGAATGGTTGCGCTCTCCGCGAGTTTGGCTCGTTCAGCTTGCGTCCAGCGTTCGACGTGGGATTTAAAGGGAAGCCTGACGTCCCAGGAGATGGTGGCGGGGGCCAGGAGTGGGTTCACCTGTAGGGGGCCAGCAGGTGGGGCGTTTGTTCCCGTATTGGGCATTACGTTTGACGGCGCCTCGAATGGCTCAGGGTAAACGACGTGACCTGTCTCTGGGTCGAGAACGAACCGTACTGACATCGTTCCTTCTGTGTTTAAGAGGGAGCGGGGAGGAGGGGACCGCAAGGGATGGTGAAGAGACTGTCCCCCCGTTCCCCGGTGCTTATGTGTGTCGGGTAGGCCGTGGCCAAAGACTATGAACTGTCCAGATTAGTACCCGGGGACGTTCTACATCAAAAAATTGGGTCCCGTGAGAAGGAGGGAGGGGGGGAAATGGGACGTAATGGCTGTACGCAACAGCCCTGCGATCAAAACTTGGGTTCTTCGAGCGGAACTTGGCCGACTTGTGGAAGGAATGACAGCGACATCATCAAACCGCCGGAGATCTATCATTATCAGAATCGTGAAGGAGAACATTCGGAGCGGCACCTTGCAACTACACCAGGTCCCATGCGAATAGACACGAGCCCAAGGTGATAATTCAGGAGAGCCCACCTGTTTGGAAACGTCTAAAATCTGGGAAACCGCCCTCCCGAGGGATCGAATTCGCATACAACGAGAGTGCCGTATGCGAAGGGAAGGATACACGTATGCTGCGCCGGGCTGCGCAGGTTGTCTCAGGCGTACGGAAGCGTTCAGCTGGTACGATCGGATCGGTCACCGAATCGCCGCCACATGATGTCCGTGGCTTTGTTCCCTGAACTGAGGACGAAGGACGACACCATCTAGGGGGAGATCACGGCACTCTATATTCAAATCAGTCGAAGAAGTCGCAGAAAGTGACAGTTCATTTAAGTGGGACTAAGCGACGGACAGGAGCAGCAATAAACACTGTCAGCCAGCGGTCCCGCCTGGCAGGTGGGCAAGAGAACTCCGACCGCTCGGTCATTTCCCCGTCATGGACTTCGGCTGGATGAGTAGGTCAGAACCCGGAACGGGCGGAAAAGGTAGAACGCCAACCTTGACTTCATCACCTAGAACCCGAACGAAAATACTGGGTCTCTTGGCTTGTTTTGACGCTTCCTCGCCCTCGTCCCACACATCGCACACGGCAATCGCCAGTTTAGTTCCGTCATGGCTAAACGAAATGGAGGAAATGGGAGAGTGGTACTTCGGGAACTGGCGAAGTCGTTTCTTAGATTCGTGATCCCAGATGGAGACCATGCCGTCCGACCCTGCGGAAGCGAATGTATTGTACCTGCGGTAGGAACGCGGTCGGGAAGCCTTCACGCTTTGAACCGAAACTCTACTCACAGCGGATGGAAAGCGAGTGCGTTCACAGCCCATACGTGGTCGACGTCGTCTATTGTCTGCCGATGGCATTTGAATGCGTACTTCTTGTCTTGGATTTCAGGTGCCGGATCTACGTATTCTACCGCGATCCGTCCTTCGACAGAGGCCGTGGCATATCCTGCAACCAAATGTCAGGGCGCTCGATGGGAGCCCGAATGATCTGTTCCTAACCTTTTTGGTCACTCATACAAGCGACAGCACGTGTCATATACTTGAGACTGCTCTCCCGCTGGCTTATGGGAGATTGCATCTTGCGAACGTCCCAAATTTGAAACAGTCGACTGGCCATGGCAACTACCAGAGTGTTGCCAACTAGATCCATATGATAAATTCGCTCCGGAAGCGTGTGGGAAGATGTTGCTTGGGATGATTTGGATTTGGGATCCCAGAATTTCAGAGTCCGGTCCCACGAGCCAGAGACCAACGAACCTACACCACCGTGAGCACCCTCTCGGATTGCTTATGCCAGAACGTACTGATTTCTGTCGCGTATTGGACAGAGGATACCGAATCGTCGTGATTCCCGAGATGAAATGTCTGTTCCGTCCCAAGCTCTAATCTATTTGCCCCATGTCAGCGAAATATTTTCCCCATAGTTACCCACATACCCCCTGATGTACGTGTCAAGACCTCCGCTGAACGCGTGTGAACCATCTTGGAAACAACAAGATAAGACTGCCGCTCTTTGGTCAAACTTCGCTTTCTGTTCGTTGGCGTTGACGTCATAAAACCTGACGGTCTATTGTACAACCCTATTCAGAGGTTTAGCCCGCTTCAGTACAGCATAAAACTCACGGCATCCCACGAAGAAACCAACAAATGTGCCGAGTTGAATGGTGAGAATTGAGTGGATGAGATGCTGTCAAATGGCGGAGATGAGAGTTCCGTTTGTTCTGCCTCGTTCACCGAGTCAGTTTTCTTTCGCAGGTAGGTAGAAACCAGTAACACCTTGCATGGTCGCAATTTCGGCTGATGGATGGGAGGCAAACACAGTGTTACAAAGGTGTGACAGTCGCGTGACATTCCGCCAGCCGCGTCACGGGAAGGACTCTGCTCTTCCCACCAATGATCAACCCCGAAGACGCATTTTGCAATCCAAGTCCGACAAACATTCACCTTGAAAGTTCGACTCGGTCTCCGCTAATCTTTCACATCTCACTCCGGCCGATCACGCACGACGTACATAACTCTCGTCAACGGCGAATCAAGATAACGCTCCGACCGGAGAACCGAGGGCGACCGGTGCGAGCCGAGACGTCGTGATGCACTTGTTGCGTTGTAAATCCTAGCGTTGCCGGCGGGGGTAGGCCCAGGGCAAGGGTTCGGCAGGGTTAGGGCATGCGTGTTAGCATCAGCGGAACGCGTTCTGGAATGGAATGGGCCGCGGCCCAACTTGTCTTCCTCTTCGATGTCTCTAGGGTACATCACAGAGCCTACGGTAGAACCAAGCTCGAACGCCCCGTTGAGATGATTCCACGAGGGTCGGGACACTCGTCCTACACCCAGTGACGATTACAATCGCCCTTCGCTTTGTGCCGAAGAAGCCTTTGACCTTCGCTGATGTTGGCGCTGGGTCTCCTCGCCGTTCGCCTCCGCATAAGTAACAACGAAAAGACAAGGGGGCCCTAACCCTTGCATCTTGCCCTTGAGCTCTACGCCGGAAGGAGGACAAACGGCTTTTCGTGCGCCACTGTCCAGATGCGAATCCGGATTCCACCACTCTCTCGTCGTCGACGTACAGCTTCAGTTGACCAAAACGTGAACTTCACCGTCAAACAAGCTATCGCGGGCGATCTTGGTTTGGACGAAGATGCGGCGGATTGGCCAATCAACTACAACTCCTATACCTCAGAGGAAGCCTTTTGCGAGGCACTCAAGGCCAAGGCAACCACTGACATCATTACCACTCCCAACGGAATCGTAGCCCATACGTTGACTCTTCAGCCGTACACGAAGCCTGGTTCGACCGGAAATGAAGATAGGCTCACCGTCCAATATTGGGACCTGCGTTCCGGTCAATGGACGTTCGTCGGTGTATTCGATGGTATGTATATCATGTCCGCACGCTACCACGACCCGAGCTCAGGTTGCCCCGTAGGACACTCTGGTCATGAAGCATCGGAGCATACCGTCCAATCTCTCCCACCCCTAGTCAGGTCGCACTTGGAGAGTGTGCTTACCAACGATTCAAACGCCACCCCCAGCGCCATCGGTGAATCGTTCGCCAAGGCGGTCCAGATCTTTGATAGGTCATTCGAGGACGACCTCAAAGCTGTCATTCCTGAGAACTTTGAGACTCTCAGCGATAGGGAGCTCCAGGTATTGATCAACGATCAAGCCACTGGTGGCCGCGTCTACACCAAGGTAATAAGGTGTATGCGTGGCGCTTGTTCAGCCATCGCGGTTATCGATCCCGCGAAGGAGAATCTGTGGATCGTTAATCTTGGTGATTGCGAAGCAGGTCAGCATATAGCTTGAGTTAACACGGACACCCAGCTGACACGTATGATCTCCGTCAGCCCTTGGGGAAAAGGGAGGATCATCAGGAGATCCCGAAGCCACTATCTTAACTTCAATACACAATGCCACGGTCGCCGCAGAGAGAGAGAGGATCAACGCAGATCATCCTGGGGAAGAAGAAGCTATACTCAACGATCGGGTCCTGGGTGCTTTGGAACCCACTCGTGGTGTGTTATATCTTGATCTTACCGTTGCCAACCTGGTGACCTTATCGTCGTTGCCGACGTCCAGCTATCGGTGATCACCTTTTCAAACTACCCGCAGCGTACACGGAAAAGATTTTCTTGAACGCGCAGCCCGGCTTCCGCGCTCCTCATGTCGCACGACAGGTTCTAACAAGAAACAAGACCCCTCCTTACGTGTCCTCTGTCCCAGAGGTCCAACACCGAAAGCTGAACAAATCAGTAAAGACCAAGTTTATCGTCGCGACCGATGGTCTGAGGGATCTCTATAGGGGAAGACTGAGCGCAACCGAGGAGTTGATCAAGCGCTGGGTTCACGTCGTGATGGAAGAGGGTGACGGATTTGGCGGACACAAGGCACTCTCGCTCGCGAGTGACGGATTGGGAGAGGAGCTGGATGCGAAGAGTATGTGGTTAACTATCGATATGGACCAAGCTTGGCTCGACGACACGACGATCGTTGTGATAACAATATGAGCTGTGATCCGGACACGCCCTCTGCCCACCTTGGGTCACCGCTCAACACAGCGCAATACGATTTGCACCATCGCATGGCAACACAGCGCGTGCATCAGCGCCATTTTCTGACTCTGCCTTAGACCACAGCCACATCTTTTTTTATTTTCTCTCTCGCCCGTCCCATCGAGTATATAAAGGCCGCAGCGAGCAAGAGATCATCCTCCCGCCCTCACACAACCACCGATACCACCCAACCATGAGCCAATACCCTCCACCGTTCTACTACGGCTACCAGCCTGGCACCCAGTTCTACCCCAGTCCGCAAGGCGTTTACACCTGGACACCAAATCCACCACCACATCTCTTCCCTCCACAACATCCTCAATACTCCCCATACCGTTTCCCCTCCTCCCCCGCTACACCCCAGTCCGTCTTCTCGCCAGTATGGACGCCAGCGCCGGTCATGCCGCAATTGTCAGCACACTCGAGCGCGATTAAGGTTGCACCGTGGCTGATCCCCAACCCGGTTAACCCGAACTTACCCCAAACGCTCTGGGACCTCACCCAACCCCCTACGATGGCCAAGCGGCTGACGGGAAGACACGTCGTGGTCGATATGAAACCCGAATTCAACGAGGATGCTACCTATCCCGCCGTTCCGAAAGCTCACGTTCTCTTAGCCGGCGCCGACCTCATTCACCAAATCTGGGGTCCAATCATCATCAAGAACGACGGAGGCAAACCACTTTCGGTCGGCGATATCATTCACGGGATCTACGCGTTCCTCCAGAAACCAGTTCTGCAGCGGGATCTGGAAAAGATCAAAGAACACGACGAGAAGAACTACGATACCATGCTCGAAGCGATGGAGAAGA